>OLGF01001503.1_pt1 | contig 24573 bp, 25 predicted proteins | sample 1604971 | NCBI WGS metagenome assembly OLGF01 (sample SAMEA3888902, study PRJEB22519) | human gut metagenome | biome: human gut; feature: human-associated habitat; material: faeces | place: Denmark | collected 2011 | reverse complement strand
AAGAGGTAAGATAACACCCTCTGCAAAAAAGGTATCGTTATCTTACCTCAACAAACATGACGCCGGTGTTTCGGTTATCCTCATACCAGCTCTGGGCGATATTGGTAATGGCCCAAGTGTACCACTTTTCCGTCGAAACGGTTTGGAAATCCTCTATATTGGCGTTGTGGGACGGTTGGTTACTCCAGGTAATGGTGGCGGAGTCCCAGTCACCGTTGACCTGGTGCGCCTCGATGTCGATGGGGGCGTCCACACCGCACTTGAGCATGGAGACAGTGGCGTTCACAATGACATCGGCAGAGGTGAGCTTGGGCAGATTCTTGAATTTCATGAAAATTCTTTCACGACCGTGGCGAGGATTCCACCCGCACTCTACCATGCCCCAATAATGGCTAAACTGATCAACTTCAAAGATACTCTGGTCCCGGATGGTGCTGGTGTTGGCCACCGGCTGCAGCACGGGGTCCAGTACCACGGGATAGGCCCGGCTGCTGTCCGCCATCCATTCCCCGGGCAGCAGGTAATACAGGTCATAGCCTTCCGCCGTTTCCAGCAGCCGCACCTGCACATCGTCGCAGTAGGCCTCATTTTCATCCACCAGGAAGGGAGCGGGCATGTAGTAGACAGGCCGGGCATCTTCCCCGGCGTCCGCCGCATAGGCCAGGATGGAGTTATCCTCCTGCAGCGCAAGGCGCAGGCCCTGGCTGTCCAGGTGATAGCGGTAGCCCAGCAGAGCCTCGTCCTTCTGCCGGATGATGACGGATTCCTTCAGCTTCTCCGCCGTCAGGTCATATTTCAGGTCCGTGTTCTCATAGATAGATGCATATTCCACCACCGAGTGCATACCCTCTGGCCGGATCTGCCGCTGCATGGCATCCCAGGAGGATTCTGCCTGCACGGTATCCACTGTGGCCTGGGTATCCCGGACAGCCGCGGTCTGGATGCTCTCACCCCTCTCCAGCGGCAGGGCCTCTGTCACGGAATCGGGCAGACTGCTGATCTCCGCCGCGCGATCCGTAGCGGCTGCATAGAGCTCTGTACCGGGGGTGCGCCGCAGGGAACCGGCAAAACGGAAGGACAGACGATACCCGTCCTGCTCCACGGAAACGGCCTGCTGGGCATCCATCTGGGCCGGGAGGGCCACATCCCAGGCACCGGCTGTGTTGCGGTAGACGGTGCTGCCGTTTTGCCTCTCAGCGCGCAGGGTGTTGTCGATCTCCTCCCACTGGCCGTTCTCCTGATAATGGACCGCCGTGGGGTAGACCGCCAGCATCCGCTGGCCGTTAGATAATAAAAATTCCTTCTGGTACGCATCGCGACCGGAAGGGATCTCACTTACTATTTCTGCATCCTGCGCAGGCTCCGCAGACGCCGCTTCGGCGCGTTCTATCTGCAAGGATTCTTTTCGCTGGTCGATCTCGATGGCCAGCACCTGCGCTGGGATAAGGGTCAGGGAGAGTGCTATCGCCAGGAAAAATGCCAGGAACTTTTGCCGTCTTGGTGTTTTCATTTTCTTTCTCTCCTTTTTTCTTTTGGCAATTCATTCGCATCCATTGGGGTTTTCCCGAGCTCCGGGGCCTTGCTTTGACCTCCTTCCGTTCCTTTTCCGGGCACCCACATGCCCGTCACTATATAAAACAACCAAAACTGCTTTTCGCAACAAATCTTTTTGGTTTTTTGAAAAAATTCCCGAGGGAAGTAGCCTCAACCCGTATCGGGTCAAGGCTGTTTTCCTCGGATTTATGATTGACTTCGGCCACCGCCGGATCCAGATGGAAAAGCAATCCCCGCAGCTGCGTGATCTGCACCAGGTATTCTGTCGAGACACTTGTGAATAGTGGATAGCTCCGTCACATAAAATGCCGCTGATACAACAGCGCTGTTGTGCTCGACTGTGCCGGAGCCAACACAGGACAAAATTGCTGCCAGCACCCACCCTGACGGCTCTGTGACCCTTTTCTCTGGTCAGCACGGTGGCCGCCAGCCGTGCTGTCGTTGTTGTCATTGCATTATCCCCTGTGTTTTCAATACTCATAGCTTTCAAACAAGCTGAAGCTTTGATTGCATACAGAACAAGGCGCCGCATGAATTGTCATACGGCGCCCTTATGTCCTTGTTTGCGCCAATAGAGCGGCAACACATTTACTGTGAAATAAGTTTCCTCTCATCTTTCTCACACGCTTCTGTGCGTAACATTGCCACCTCTCAGAGATTGCCCTCTAAGCCCTTAATAGCAATATCCAGTGTTTCCCGTGCAATCTGTATCATCTTCTCAATCTCCGCCTGGTGCTCGGCCATGAGGTTATTTATATTCTTGATGTATTCATCATCCATCGTGTCGGTATTCATCATTTCCATATCGGAAGTGAACTCGACCTGATTCCAAATGGAATGAAACTCGTCAAAGAAATCCAAACCCAATTTGTAGTCAGAAAAAAACTTGGGCCAAATATAAAGGGTGATCAGCATATCGCTTCCGGCGACAATATTCCCCTCCTCGTCCAGCTGCGTTTCATAGCCGCCTGTTCTTGAGATAGCCACAAAACCACCCATACCCAAATATGCCGGCGTTTTTAAGGTTATGGAGTAACCGTCCACCTCCTTGGAGTACCGAAGCATATCCTTTTCCTCCACGCCATCTATGTACTTAGCGTCAAGGTGGCTCGACAGGCGTGTATACTTTTGCCGGTATCCAAAATACCAAACCGCGTTTATAGCAGCAAAAACAGTTAAGATCGCAAGCAGAAGCAGCACCAATCTCTTGACGATGGCAGACCGCTGATCATCCTGGAAAATCTTCATAATCTTACTACCTTCCTCTCGCTCTCAATAATTTTTTTGCTGTGTGTGACCAAAATGATGGTTTTCCCGGTGTCATTGATGCGGTGCAGAATGTCCAACACCAGTGCCGCATTCTGTTCGTCCAACGACCCGGTGGGTTCATCCGCCAGGATAATGTCGCATTTTTTCAGCATCAAGCGCGCCAACGCCAGCCGCTGTTGCTCTCCGCCGGACAGCTTGTAGACCCGGGTATCCTTCTTGTCCAAAAGCCCCACCTCGTCCAGAGCCTCGTCAAGGCTCATTTCCGTGCGGACCTTTTTTTGAATGATCTGCAAATTCTGCAAAACGGTTTTCCCCTCCAGCAGCGCAAAGTTCTGAAACAGGAACCCCAGCTTGCACGAAAACAGCTCCCGTTTGTTTTTGCACCGCCAAATATCCACCCCGTCTATGATGATGGACCCGCCGTTGGGCTTCTCCAGGCACCCGATCATATTCAGCAGCGTCGTTTTTCCGCAGCCGCTCTCCCCGCAGAAAACAACAAAATCCCCATCTTCAATGGTGTAATTAAAGTCCTCAAAAAGGGTCTTGCTGTCAAACCGTTTGCACAAATTTTTGATCTCGATCATAAACTGCCTCCTTTCAGGATGTGGGCCGTGTTTTTATTTTCGGCCACAGCCATATTGAGAAGTATTAAGATGGTGTCTATCACAAAAACCAGCAGGCACACCAGGCACAATGTCGCAATGCTGAAAAGGCTGTACATGCTCGTTAAGATCAGCCCTGTGATAAAAGCAATGAACACGGAAAACACATTCAGCAAAATGATGCTCAAATTTCGGTGGAAAATGGAGTAGCCCAGTATCTTCTTCAGGGCAATTTCCTTCGAGTTGATCAAATACTCCATCTTCACGATCACAGAGATCAGCAGCACGCTTAATACCAGCAGAAAGATACTCAGCGTCGAATTGATCAGCACCGTCCGCAGCAGCCCCGCCTTGTGCTGGTTGCATTGCGCAGCAACGCTGTTGTAGGATAGCTCCTCCAGGCTGTCCGTTATTTCCTCAGAAAATTCCAGCCCCTCCTCCGAAAAGAAGATATTCGCCCATTGCCCCTGAAACTCGATATTCACGCCCTCCGTCAGGAGCCCGGCGATCACATCGCCGCCTATGTTGCACTTTACGATCAGCGGGTCGGAACACATTTCAAACCCCAGGGGCAGCGTAGATGCGGTTTGCAGGCCGAAATGCACCGCCTCCGCGTGGGAATAATACTGCACAGCAAAGTCATACTCGTCCAGGCCGAAGAAATTCGCGGCGGTGGTATAGACCGCAAATTCGATGTCGTCGTCGGTGATCGTGTCCGCCTTGCTTTGGGGAATATAGAAAACAAACATTTTGTCGCCGTCCGATGCAAACTTTTCCGCGCTCTGCACCGTCTTTTCCAGCGCCAGGTCATTCACCACCAGAATCGGCGTCTCCAGGGCAGCGGAGGATGTGGAGAGCAGCACCTTGTTCTGTGCGTAGGCCTCCAAAAACATTTGCGATTTCAGCTTTTCCCTGCGTTCCATGCCTTCCAGGCCCGTCCTTTGCGCGCCCTTCGGCGTAAACGATAGGGTGCTGTACCCGGTCATTTGGTCGATGACCTTGTATGCCTTTAGGCCCTCCGCATTTTTCAAGATCGTCGTAAAATTAAAGGCAAGGGAGATCACCAGCAGGATCAGGGTCATCGCCTTCAGCAAATATGTGTTTGCCAGAAGCTTCCCGTTGATGTTCGCGCCGTACATGATCTCCTTGTAGTCGGACCTAAAAAGCGTTGTATACAAACAGGAATTGATGATGTTGAACGCGACGAACGCCAGTAGCGCAAAGTCGAGCTTGTAGCCGACAAATATTTTCCCCTTTAAGAGCAGATATACCACAAGCGCAATAGAGCCATTTACCAGCAGATCAACGAGGATTTTCCCCGCCACCATGGCCCCCACGGAGCTTCCCATGGATAGCTTTAGGAAGTCCGATTTCTTGCTGTACTGTATATCCAGCCATGTCATCAAGAGGATAAATCCAAACGAAAGGCTCCAAATCAGGTATACCAGCCACTCACTGCCGGTCACGGCTTCCTTGTGCAGGTACGAGGTGGCCATGATAGAGTTGATGTACTGCCGAATGGAGCCGACGGCGTCCTTTGACCCGGTAAAATAATAGCGAATGACATTAGAATCAGATACGACCTCCTCAAAAGGCCGATACAGGACTTCGGTCCTCCCGGAGAAAAGACTGCCCGCGTCCCCCGCAATAATGTCTTGCTGCGCCACCAGGTTTTCCTGCATATCCTCATCCGCGTAGACAACAAGCTCCGAGTGATACGCGTCCAGGTCCCTGCGCTCCACGGCAAAAACCTTCTCCCCGTACTTCTCCGTGGCAGCCATAATGACCCCATACACCGCCTCCCGATCCTCGGCGTCGATCTCTATGTAGAAAAATCGGTTTGAAAAATTCTGCAAATGAGCCTGATACAGCTCGCTCCCCAAAGCGAAGCAAAACAGTATCACCACAACGGAAATGATGTATTTGGCGATTTTCATAGTAGCATCCTCTATTGAAAAAGGTGGGAGAAGCTGATGGCTCATCCCACCTTTTTCATAAAATTATTTCACATGAGAGGTGACAGTAGTGTAAGTCACATTAGAATAGCTGGCAGAAAAGTCTATTCTATAGAACACATAATATGTTTTGTGCGTCACTTCAATCTTCGAATAAACATTTTTCCCTGCCTCCTCGCCAGAGCAATAAGAGGAGGAATCGAAATAGTTTCGGTACACTTTTGCCGTAGAATAACATTGGGTGGCTTTTGTCCAAACATAGTCTTCATGGATCCAGTCTTTATCAAAACCGTATATCATGTGGCCAATAACAGTATTGCCAACCCTATATGTATTGGTTTTCTCCCACTCTGAAGAAAACATGTTGGCATCTTTCACGGTTTCTATCTGGGTATAACTGACTGCACTGGCAGGCACAATCAAAATCGAAATCGTTAAAACAATCACTAAAACCATTGACAGCAGTTTAACTGTTTTACTCATGTAGACCTCACTTTCTTGGCCGTGGAATATTCCTAATACTGGCATATTCCAGTTCAGATTTATATCCTTCCAGGTACAACATGTGGCTATCCTAACTTTTTTCCTTTTTTGTTAGGCGATTCAAATATCTGTTGGAGATGTTCAACCTCCAGAATCATACATAGACCTCCTTCCATTTTTCTCCAGATATCCGCATGCCCTTCACTATATAAAACAACCAAAACTGCTTTTCGCAACAAATTTTTTGGACTTTTTTGAGTTTTTTCAAATCCTTTGCATTATCATCTGCCGCCAGCCGAACCAAACAGCGCCGCCTTGTGCGTCGGCGCCTTCACCTCCAGATGGTACCGTTCCATGCCGCACTTATACAGGCACTCGCCCCGCCTTGCCCGCTGGATGAGTTCAAACTCCGCCTCGTCCAGCTGCAGCATGTCCATGTAAAATCGCTTGCCGATGGAACCGGGGTTGAACAGAAACTGGTGGGGCGGAATGGCAAAGAGCGGCTTTGTCATCTCCCGCACACCCTCCTGGTCAAAGTCCTCCAAGTTTTGGGAGGCCATTACCAGGGCGGAATCCCGCTTGCGCACACGCTTTAGGCAGTTACGGATGTACTCAATAGCCACCGGGTTAGACAGCCACAGGTACAGCTCATCCAGCACCGCTACGGTATTGCCGGCCGTCAGAAGCCGGTCCGACATATACGCCAGCACATTGAACAGCATTGCGTTCCGCAGACTCTTAGCCGCCATCAGCACGCCGCCCACGCCGAAGACCAGAAATCGGTCGCCGGAGATATTTGTGTGTCCGTTGAAGAACGGTGCATCCGCCCCCACGCATAGAGAGTGCAGCCCCAGCAGAACCTCCTGCAGCAGCTCCTGCGTGTACAGCGCACCCGACTTGTAGTGGGCCAGTTCCTCTTGCATGAGTTCGTACAGATCAGAAAGAATGGGATAGTCCTCCGGCGCAAGCTGGCGCAGTTCCGTCTCCTCCGTAATGCCCCAACGGGCATACAATTTGGACAGCATGATCTCTATGGTGTCCAGCTGCGGGTCGGTGAGATCCTTGTAGGCCCGAAAGAAGTCTTTCAAAAAGGAGATGTGCCGAGCCAGTAGAGTGGACTTGCGAAATGTCTCCGGGGCTGTCTCGTCGGTGTCCTCGTTCCAGCTCCGCACTTCCAGCACATTGATGCGCTTTTCTCCGGCCATCAGGTCGATGAAGCACCCACCTAAGTTTTCACACAGCTCCTCCAGCTCATGTTCGGCGTCCAGGGCAATCACCGATTTGCCCGCTTCCAGCAGATTGCAGATCAGCAGCTTGATGAGGTAGCTCTTGCCCTGACCGCTATTGCCCAAAATGAGGATGTTGGCAGAGGTCTTGTCGCTGTCCCGACGGTCAAAGTCCACCACGATGTTGCTGCCGTATTTGTCCTTTCCAATGTAAAAGCCGTTGGGATCTGTCTTGCCGGAGTAGTTGAAGGGATAGAGATTGGCCACACTGCTGGCGGGCAGTACCCGCTCGAACTCCCGGCCCAGCACATTACTGCCCACAGGGCTGACGCAGCAGAATCCCTGCTTTTGCCGCAGGAGCAGCTTGTCCACATTCAGCTTGCAGCGCACCAGCTCCGTCAGTACATCCGTCTGGAGCTGACGAAGCCGTTCCTTGCTGCCCGCCGTCATCTCCAAATACACGGCACAGTGGACCAGCGGCTCATGCTCCCGGTGCATTTTATGCACCAGCTCCGCCACATCCCGCAGATTGCTCTCCGCCGCCACCGCCTGCCGCAGTTTGTTGGGGTCTGAGCCGTCCAGCTTGTTTTTCTTGTTGGCGTTGTCGATGATCCTGTCCTCCTCGCCGGGAGACACCTGCCGGCAGTAAATGCGCAGCGTCACGCCGCTTTTTTCGCCCAGCTCCCGTAAGAGCGCCTGGGCCTCGGTGCTGGCCGGATATTCCCGCAGCGCCCACACGCAGCGGTAGGTGCTGCCGAAGATGTAATGGTCCACCTCGAATTTCACAATCCCCGGTGCGATGTGATCCAGATAAGTGCGGAGAAACGCTTCCTGCTGGGAAGGGGCCTTTTTAGAAAATGGATTCTTCATTTTTCCTCCTCACCACATATATAGTTCTATGTGCGGCTCCAGTTCCGGCTCCTGCCCGGTAAACTGCTCCGGCTCCTGAAACACCTGCGTATACCGCTGTATCTGCTCCTCCGTCAGGGAGCAGAAGCCCCCTGCATGGTCATCTCCCACCAAAAAGAAAGGCCCGCAGATGATATCATCTCCCAGCCGTCGGTTGGGCTGCATGCCGTTCAGTTTTCCCTCATCGTTACAGCAGAGGATGACGCCGTCTCCCATAGAGAGAGGCTGGAACAGACCCTCTACCTCCCGCTGGATGGCTTTCAGGCCCTCCTCCATCTCTTTCGCATACGGAGCTTTTCCCGGCTCCACTTTCAGAATTCGCATTTCAAACCTCCGTTTCCGCTGTCAGCCACTGCGCCCCGTCTACAAAGGAGAATACCTCATGGGTGGCGTCCTGCTCAAAATAAATAGCCAGCAGCTCCAGAAGCCGCTGGCCCTCCGCACGCTGAACGGTAAAACCGCAGTCCCGGAACTGCTGCTCCAGGGACGCATAGTTCATGGCCCCGTCCGTTTTTCTGCGTCGCAGAACGAAGCAGAACTCACGGGAGGAGGCCATGGTGGTCTGGACGCTGTCCAGATGCTGACGATCCTGCACCAGCAGCCCACGGATGGCGGGCATGTCTTCCGCCTCCAGCCGCTGCCGGTAGAACTGGCGGTTATCCTGAAAGGACTCCTTGGAGTCCAGGGCCAGCAGCTCGAGTTCCGCCATGCCTTTCAGCACGCCCAGCAGCTCCTGTACCTTTGCCCGAACGCCCTGTTCGGGCAGGACATTCAGATTGCTGGGATGAACGAAGTAGAAGGCCAGCTCTCCGTCCGCCGTTACGACGCTGTCATTTTTAATATCATCGATGCCGATGAGCTGCCGGGTAGATTTTTTCCTGCTCATGCCGATTCCCTCCACACATAATATTGTTGTCCGAAAAAGAAAAACGCCGCAGCATAGCGCAGGAAATCCAGCATACTGATCCCTCCGTGCCGAATACAGAGAAAGGCCAGCGCCGCTGTAATGACCAAGGGGATCATGCTGCCGTTCTGGGTCAGCGCCAGCACCGACAGCAAAAGCCCTGTCCCGATCCACGCCACATCCCGCAGCGTCCACAGCCACAGCATAGGCCGGGCCGTTAAATTTTCGGGGTATAGATACATAGTTCTCCTCCCAAAAGCGAAGCCGCAGGTGTGCGCCTGCGACTTCTGTGTGTTTTATTCTTCGTTCTCGGCATCATTCAGCTCTCGCTCAATGAGCCCGAGAATGAAATCCTTCTGCTTCAGGCCGTTCCTGGCCAGATAGTCCTTCAGCCGGTCGAAGAGTTCCTCCGGTACCTGAAAGGCGATGGTGCGATTGTTGGCGTTCATAGTTCGTGCTCCTCCTTCAAAATGTTCTCTGAGTATGTCCGTGATGTAGTCGGCCAGGGTCTGGCCCCGCTGCTCCTGCTCCGCACGAAGCCGCTGGTGCAGCGACAGCGGGATAGGTGCGCAGAGGTTCTTTTTTTCTTCCATAGTCTGCTCCTTTCCGCCTCTCCCGAGGCAAGCAAAGCATAGCTGAACTTCGGCGCATAAGCTATTGACAAGTCTAACGAGAATAGAAGCGCAAAGGCAGCATACCGGACAAGTCTAACGAATATTTTCGCTCATCTGGACCGCCTGTACCAAACAGTGCATCACGAAGTCCACACAAGGGATGGCCACACTGTTGCCCAAGGCCTTATACCTTGCGCTGTCGGATGCGCCGGGGATGTCCGTCCACCCGTCCGGGAAGCCTTGCAACCTCTCACATTCCAATGGAGTCAGGCGGCGAATGAGATGGGCATGGACATCTGCCTTTTGGCAAACGAGATCGACGGCATCTTTACACTGCCGTGCGCTCTGTGTGCTGACCACATCATTCTCCCTGAAGTCATCCACACGCTGGCGGCTGTAGACCGCATGGTGATCTGTGGCAGTCAGGGTATAGGCGATGTCCTGCTGGTATCCGATGCCGTTCCCGCCGTTCTGTGGCTGGCGGTCTATGGCATTTCCCGTAATGCAGATCACAGGTTCCTGCTCCACCAGCGGTACATTATTGCCGCCCGTCCCATAGCGGGTCGACATGGTAGGCGCTACCTCCTCCATCTGCCGGTAGCGGCTGTCAATGCCGTGGTTTTCATACACCAACGGCTGATGGCCGTGCTCCTGCGCCCGCAGTGTACCTGTCATACCCTCGGAAATTTCCATGACCTGACCGCCTTGATCGTTGATGCACAGCACAGATGGCATACTGTTGCCGCTGGCGCCTGCCTTCAGTGTTGGGGCAACACTTTCGTGGTATCCGATGCTCCCGGCACTGGCTCCGGCACCTGCAGAAAAACCGGCAACAAATGTCTGCTGTTTTATTCCCGGCTGTGCATTTAGAGCACCCGCCACATCATGTAAGTCACGAACCTCATCTCTTTGGTTGGCCGCAAAGGCTATAACGCCATTCCTGCCGGTGGACATCCCGCAGTTCACACCCAAGGTCGCTGCCACATCGCCGGTCAGGTCTCCGTTGTAGCCGTCAAAGCCCTCCGTGTTTTCACTTGACTGCGTCACGAAAGTCTGCATCTGCATATTTGAGGTGGCCATCAAAGCACCAGACACCCCTTGCAGGTCGATGCCCTCGTCCCGCTGGTTGATGTGATAGGCATCTATATCTGTGATCTGGCCGTCCGGGAGCGCAAGACCCGCCTGGATCTTCAGCGCCCGTTCCAGCTTCTTTGGCAGCGCTTTGCCCCGTTCAAACGCCCGGCGCAGTATCCCCAAACAAGCCCTCGGCGTCAAATAATACTTTGTCGGCGGTGCGCCCTGCAAAATCCGCGATAAGGAAGATTCTCTTGCGCCTCTGGGGGACACCCCAGTATTGAGCGTCCAGGCACCGCCAGCATAGGGAGAAATCAGTTCCCAGTAGGATTCGCCCAACAGGTTGCCATGCCCAGGGGTAAGGTCCAGGGACATGAACGGTACCGCACTTAATTCGGACGATCTCTTCCAGGACGATGCGGAAGTCCTCGCCCTTCCGCTCTCCGCTGGAGAAGGCTCCCGGCACATTTTCCCATACCATAAATCGGGGCCGAATATGGATACCTGCCCGGCCTCGTGATCTGTCTGCATCTCTCATCTCCTTTACGATGCGGATCTGTTCCATGAAGAGACCGGAGCGCTCTCCGGCCAGCCCGGCTCTGGCTCCGGCTACGGACAGATCCTGACACGGGCTGCCGCCGCAGATGATGTCCACCGGCGGCAGCATGGCCCCATCCAGCTTCGTAATATCTCCATAATGCAGCATCCCCGGCAGCCGCTGCTGCGTGACTCGAATGGGAAACGGCTCGATCTCGCTGACCCATAGGGGGAGCACACTGTTGTGTATGGCTGCCAGCGGAAAGCCGCCAATGCCGTCAAACAGGCTGCCCATAGTAATGCACCTCATTTGGCCGCCACCGTCCGGGCAATATTGACGGCGCTCTGAGCTGTGTAAACCGCCGAGGTAAGATTGGCCTTCGTGGTGGTGTCCAGCCCAAAGGCCCCAGCGATGCGGGGAATTTCCCCGGCAGAGAGCATGAGTCCCAAGCCCAGCAGGGCGTGGTCTTTGAACACCATCAGCCCGGCCACAAGGATGGTGGCCTGCAAGAAAGCCGTGAGACACAGGCCGATGACCTGCTTGCACCACTGGATAAATCCGTCTCCATACCCCCTAGGCACAGAGAACATATACAGGCTCCCCACGGCAATTTGAATCAGCAAAATACCGCCCCGCTTGAGATTGGCAAAGAACACCTTGATGACCGCATAGGCCATGAGGATAAGACAGAAAAGAACCATAAGCCCGCTGGTCTCCCGCCCAAATCCCCGCAGGGGATAGGTGGACTCCGTCAGGCTTTCCAGGTTTTCAAGATCTGCCAGCGCCGCCTTTGCCGCATCCCCGATGCTGGTGGACCCAAAGCCGGTGATGCCCGCCGTCAAGGTGCCCTGCAAAGAAATTGCCAAAGAATAGAGCCGCACCGGCACCTGGGTAAAAAGAGAGACGGCCAGAAAGCCCTTAAGGACATTCAGCGCCGTCTCTTTCACATTGCCCCGCCCAGCGGAATACTCGATGCCGCATTCAAACACAGCCACCACCAGCCCCGTGGCAAACAGGGCCCAGCCCAAATAGGAGAAAAACAGCACCACGCTCTGCACCCAGTTCATCTCGAAGAGCTCAGCGCCCATGCTGCCCATCTCGGAAAAGAAGTTCCCAAGAAAGCCCACCACCTGACCGTAAAACCAGTCCACGATCTGCCCCAGTATTTTGTCCGCTACAAAGTCCCAGATAAACAATTCATCACCTCCAGAAATAGAAAAACCGAGTGGTTTTCACTTAGCGAAAATCACTCGGTCACATAGAGCCACATTGATATTTATTTTTGTTGTCTATTGCCTTGCGCAGATAACCCGCTCAATAGTCCTCGCTCAGCAGGAAGTCCGCCAGATGCACGATCTTGACTCCATTGATATTGCCCGCAGCCAGTTCATCCATCGTTACCACATATTTGGGGTAGTGGTCTTTGATCTCCAGTAGGTTGGCAATCTCCCGGTCGGATTCCTCCGGCAGATTGCGGCACACTTGCACATAGATCCGTTCGTCCCGCCGCACGGCCACAAAGTCGATCTCCTTGGTGGCGTTTTTCCCGATATACACATCATAACCCTTCCGCCGAAGCTCAAAGTACACAATGTTCTCCAGCATGGCGGCAACGGATTTCGGATTGAAACCCATCATGCAGTATTTGAGAGAAGCATCCGCAAGGTAGAACTTCTCCTGCGTCTTGAGGACCGTCTTGCCCTGCATATCATACCGCTGGCATCGGTAGATCACAAAAGCCTTTTCCAGCCACTCCAGGTAGTTGTAGACAGCCTCCACCGAGAGAGAACGCCCCTCGCTTTTTATAAACTTCACGATGGCATTGGCGGAAAAGGTTTTGCCGACATTCTCCACCACATACTTCACCACACGGTTAAACAGGTCGAAGTTCGAGATGTTGTGCCGCCGGGCTATATCGCCGGTGATAACGGAATTGTAGATGCCCTCGACGATTTGATAGGACGAACGCTCATCGAAATTTCCGAGCGCGACAATGGGAAACCCACCTGTACGAATATACTCGTTCAGTAGTTCTTTCGTCGTGCGGTTGCTGCCCTTCTTGAATTCCAGATACTCGGCAAAGGACAGGGTAAAAACGGGAATGGAGATATACCTTCCCGTCAGATAGGTGGAGATCTCACTGGACATCAGCTTGGAATTGGACCCGGTCACATAAATGTCCGTATTGGCATCCTCCAGCAGGCTGTTGACCGCCTTTTCCCAGCCGTCCACCTCCTGCACTTCGTCCAGCAGAAGATAGTAGCGCTGACCATCGGACATTTTCTCTTTTATATCCCGGTACATCTGCTTGGCGGTCATGCCCTCGTCCAGCTCCTCCGAAGTGTAGCGCAGCTGGATCACATGGTCTGCCGTAATACCGCTGCTGATCAAGTCGTCTTTCAGCATATCCAAAATGGTCGATTTTCCGCAGCGGCGAATTCCTGCAAGGAGCTTCACCAGCGGAACATCCCGATAGGTTTTCAGTATATCTAAATAGTAGGGTCTAACGATCATGGTATCGCCTCCTTGCTATTAGTATAGCCAAAAACCTCCGTACAATCAATAGTTTTTACTTGAATTCAGTAAAAACTTTTTGCTCCGTACAAAGAATGCTCCCGCACCAGCAAAGAGCTCCATCATACCCCGATAATAGTCCAAATATACAGCGGCGCCGTCAGCGTAAAGACCAGGCATGCAAACAGAATGGCCGGAGCCGTCCATTCAAATTGCCCTGTTTTCCGATAGTCAAAATACGCCGTCCCCAGCTTCACGAAGAAGAAAATAGCCAGAATCATGTCAATAGCGGGAAAAACCACCTTGTTGACCACCGACTTGATCTGCCCGGACGCCGCCGTCCAGGTGCTCTCCACTGCGCCCGCCACATCGCCGCTGCCTGCGGCAAAAGCCGCCACAGACAGCAGGCAGCACAGCAGCGCCGTGATACTCAGAATGAGCATGATACGCTTTGCAGTTCTCATTTCGCACCCTCCTTTACATTGTTATTTCACTTATCCCACACCGCAGCTCGGCCAATTTTTCCACTGCCCAGTTAGGGATGCACTCGTCACGGATAATGCCCACGAACTCGGATCGGTTCCATCTCGTGGTCTCGCCGTCTCCCAAACAGGTGCAGAGTACCGAGCGTCCACGGGCGTGAGGCCGACAGCCAAAGCCGCTCAGGGCCAGCCATAGCTGGTTTTCCGGCTGCCAGTAGGATTCCCGCAGCGTATCCGGCGACAGGATCAGCACCCTGCCGGTAAAATCCTGCTCTCCGGAGTTGGGTTCACAGTGTTCTGCGCCATACAGGTGCAGCTTTGCCAGCTCTGCCCGGTATTCGCTGACGAATCCGTCCAACACGGCGGGGTGGCTGTTTATGAGGAAGGTATGCCGGTGTCCTCCGTCTTCGGGGACGAAGATGGAGCGGCTCCACTGCTTATTGGTCTCATGGTAGCGGCCGTCATAGGACTGTTCCTGCAATGTGTTGGCCAGCACAAAGCCCACCCGCTTGTAGCCATACTGGTCAATAACGCTTTTGGCGCAGTCGGCGCCCAGATGCATCCCGTCAAAGTCCCTGCGGATGGCCAGCTCTATGGCCCCGGCGCAGGCACAGTTGGTGCGGAAATTAGCCCGCCACAGCTCCAACTCGCCCCGCTCCCGAGCCTCCTTGGCCGTGTAAGGGTACATTGCCTCACTCGGCAGCATAGACAATGTCTCCTTCCTCCAAAAGCTGTGCCAGTGCGGACGGACAGCACCCACTCAACATGAGCAGGGGGCGAATATTCTTCGGCACCTGCGCCATATCCTCCATGTTCCTTTCACAGCCGGCGGCGCAGGGCCTCCTGCACGCCTGCAGCACACCCAGCAGCTCCACGGAGGCCCGAGACAAGCCCTCCAGTGCGTGCAGCAGCTGCAGCGCCGTCATTTCCTGCGGCATAAGCAGGATGTGGTCTTGCCCCAGCCACGCAGATAGGGAGATGCCCGCCAAGCCCAGTTCCTCCAACGCACCGTTGGGGATGAGCAGGCCGTTCTTTTCAAATTTCATTTCATTGTTCATGTGAATATCCTCCTATACTTTTAAAGGCCGCTGCGGTATATGCACCAGCCTGCACGATTTGCCCCGGCTGTCATAGTCGCCGAAGAAGGACATCTGCGGCGCAAAGCGGCGGGGGTCGTAGTTGGTCATGATGTACTCCCGGTAAATGGAGTTTTCCTTTTTGGACTGGCTGTTGGGCCGCTCCACTTCGTGAATGAAAAAATCCTCGTATAGCTCCCGGATATAGTCGCAGCTATTGTAGGACACCACGGCAAACCCTTTGTGCTTTGCCAGCGCATCGTGGAGCCGCTGGTGGTCGCTGCGGGGAAACTCCACCGCATAGCACTCCGCCTCATAGTAGGGCGGGTCACAGTAGACCACGGTCTGCAGATCATTGTGTGCGGCGATAATACTTTCAAAGTCCTTATTCTCCAGCACCACATTTTTCAGCCGATGAGAGCACTCCCATATATCATGGAAAAACCGTCGTATATCGCAGGAGCCTCCGCCATAGCTGTCGCCGCTGCTGTTATAGCTGTAGCGCTGCAGCTTATAAAACGCCGCGGCACGGCGCACATTGCCTAAACTGCCACGCTCTAAAAGCAGCTGCCGCACGATCTCCGCCTGGGGCGGCTGCAATAGAATTTCCGTCAGATCCAGCTGCTGCTCCATATATTCCATGGTGAAGTCCTCGCCCCGAAGCTGACGCTGCAACACATCGAATTCGTCATGGGCATTGATGGGGAGAAAGCCCAACTCCCTGACCAGCTCCATCGGACGCTCCTTGGCACAGAACAGGAGGTTATACAAATCGTGGTTCAGGTCGTTATAGATCTGCAAGCAGCCCCTGGGCACAGCGGTGTTTAGCGTAATAATGCCGCTGCCGCCGAACACATCCACCAGCGTCTTGTAGTGACTGGGCAAAAGCATCTGTATGGCCCACATGAGCTGCCCCTTGCCGCCCACCCAGGGCACGAGCCTGGTCGTGGGCTTCCTCATTTCCCGAAATTCTCCAAGGCCCGCTCCAGGCCGGAGATGGCAGCGTCTAACCCACTGCGCATCTTTTCGAGGCTTCGGATGGTGGCATAGACCTCCGCCGCCGTCTCCGCATAGTAATACCCCCGCCGATCCGCTGCAATGGGCACGGCCTCCTGCCGCAGTCGGTTGATCTTTCGCCTAAGCTCGTTTCCGCTGATGCCCAGCGCCCGCTCCAATTCCCGGCTGCTGACTACATTCTTATGTCCCTTGCATCCGTTCTCCAGATACCGGGAGATGGTCTCCTTTGTCATTTCTCCGCTCCTTTCTCGTGGCCGCTCACCGAAAAGGGCACAAAAAGCGGGACCGCTGTCCCTTTTCGGTAAGCGGCCCCATTGGTCTTAATATTTATTGCATCATCATCTCTGCCTTTTGCAGTGACATATTTTTACCCAAGCTCCATGCCTCCTCTCTGCTGCACGATGTCCATGCAGTGATCCGGGTCTGCGCCGGGGACATCCCAGCCGCACATGCTGCCGATCTTCATAGCTTCCTCCTGAGCGGGTGTCACACCCAGCTTCCGGTTTTGCTCATCCGCAATGCGGCGGTTTTCCTGTGCATCCGGCGTAGACCAGTCGCTGGGATAGTACCCGCTCTCCCCACGCTTCACGCAGATGAGCTGCCCCGTACCCGGCAGCAGGGTAAAGCACAGCTGAGGCAGCTTGTCCCGGTAAGGCTCGAACCGCTCCTGCTCCGTCCGGATGCTCCAGTCCTCATCCTGCCACAGGTGGACATACAGCTCCCGGCCGCCGTCCAGTTCGATCTCCCGCTGCTCGAAGCCTTCGCCCCAGCCGTCTGAGGCTTGGCCGGAGATGTACTTCTTCAGCGTGGCCAGCTCTTCAGCCGACAGTTCGCCGCTGATCTGACACTCTGCCACGCCCCACAGCCTGCCGTGCCGCTGCTCCACATCGAAGACAACGGAATGTACCTTGTCGTTGACGCTGTCCGGTTTTCTGTACCAGTACATGATGCCTCTGACCTGTTCCTCCTGCATGCGGTTTTTGAATAAGGCGCTGCGGATCTTGTCCTCATGCGATGCCAATTCGCCGCCGGTGAGCCGTTCCGACTCTTCCGGCATATCGCCCCACTCATCCGGCTCGTAGAGTTCGGCGGTGAGGGGCATATACAGCTTCAGCACGCCGCGTTCGGGCGGCAGGACAGTGAAGCTGTCTTCGCCGGGGATAAGGGCCAGAGTCCGCCCGTTGTCCCATTTCATCTGAAATTGCCCGGCGTCATCTACGCACACAAGCGTACCCTCTGTGCCGGGTGCTACCGGCGCATAGGGGTCCTCCATGGAAACCAGCCGAATGCGGGTGCCGGGCGGGTATTTTTCCCGCAGGAATTTCACCATTTTTTCGGATGTAAACATTTTTAGATCCCTCCCATTTTCTGTGTGTATTCAGATAGCGTATATGGATCATCCTCACTGAAGAAATCCAGCAAAATATCATCTGCCGCCTTGCAGACGGTAGGGTCGTCTGTCAGGACTTCGTAGCGAAACCCGGTGGTATCCCGATAGGGCAGTTCCTCCCGGATACAGTCCAGAAACGACTCTGCATCGTAATAGAGAATGTCATCGTCCCCGACAAATGTGGCCTTGCCAATAGGCTCTATAATGCATCACTCCCTTCTTTCGCAATACACCACCAATCTCTGCCGCCCGCCGCTGGCGTAGGGGTGGCAGGTAATGAGCGTCAGCAGGTCACGCCCCGGCTGGATCTTGATCTTCTCCGCCTCATGGGGCTGGATGATTTGAATGTCAACCACGGCATAGGTGAGTGTTTCCCATAGATTCGTAATCGTTACCATATCGCCCACCTGCAAGCGGTCTATGTGCCGAAAATAATCTGCGCCATGCCACCCTCTATGCCCGGCAATGACGCAGTTGGTACTCATGCCGCCAATGGGCGCCGAGGTGTTCCCAAGCACCGCCGCCCCTGCGTCCAAATGTGCGCCGGACGCGCCCAAGTAGACCGGCATGACCAGCTCCAGCGTGGGTATCTCCAATACACCTATGATCTCGTCCTCCACGCCGCAGTCTCTCAGCAATACAGCGGGCTCCTCACAGGCCAAAGCATCGGCCAGTCCCGCCTGCCGCTCTGCATAAATGCGTTCGTTATATTCCTGCAAGTCTGTCAGCACCTCGGAGTATGGCTGTCTCGCCTCCTCCCAAAAGCCCTGTGCCGCCGCGCTCATGTCCGCTTGCAGCCTATGCCCGGAAACCACCGGCCACAGCAGAATACAAAGCCCCGCCACGGCCAGCGCCGCCGCCAACAAAACAGATTTTTTACCCACGGCGTTTCCTCCTTGCAAAGAAGCAGACCCCGCCAGCCGCAGCCAACACACCAAGGCCGATGCCCAAGCCCGTGAGATAGTGCTGCGTCCACGAAGACGCAGCCTTCGGAGTTTTTCCATTTTCTACCACCATCTCCGGCACATACGGCACCCGATGTCCCCGCACCAGCAGCCGGTGGGTGTTCACTCCAAAGGGCATACAAGTGATTAAAGTTACATAGTCCTTGTCCTCCTCGATTTGCAGCAGCGATGTGTCCGAAGGCAGTACCGTGGCGATCTGGTCCACCTCGTAGGCCAGCACCTCGCCCAGCACATGGATATAGAAAACATCGCCTTTCACCAACTGGTCAATGTCTGTAAACAGCTTCGCACTGGCCATCCCACTGTGAGCCGACAGCACCGCATGGGTGCCTGCCCCGCCTACAGGCAGAGAAGTCCCCACCACATGCCCCACGGCCCGCTCCAGCGTCTCCACTCCCGTGCCGTGCCGCACCGGGAGATACACGCCGATCTTCGGGATGTCGATAGTACATATGGCCCCGCCCACGGTGAGTTGCTCTGCATAGTCCACGGGAGGGACAGAAGCCCCTCCCGTACTGACCGCCGCCTCACCCCGCAGCAAGGCGTTATACATCTCCGCCGCCCGACGCTGCTCGGCCAGCTCCACATTGTCAGTGTCCGCAATAGCGGCGGTGTACACCGCCTCCACATCCGAGTGATACTTTTCACTTACCAGTTCACCCATAAGCGGGTAGAGCAGCAATCCCAGCGCCAGAAGCACACAGGCCACCGCCAGCAGTCGCCACTTCACTGGTCGTTCCTATTGTGCTTCCGCCCCCGGACCACAATAAACGCCGCCACGCCCAGCAGCATGCAGCCGCCCACGGTGAACATCCAAGTGCCGCAGCCGCCTGTCTTAGGCAGGTCAAAGCCGGGGTTGTTGATGACCGTCAGCGGCACGATGGCATTGCCGTCCTCCATGTCCACCGCGTCGCCGTTGACGCTGCCGCTGGCCGTCAGGAGCTTCACGCCGCAGGTCTCGCAGGCGCTCTCGCCCTCCGCAGCGGTAATGACAATTTCAATACCGTCCTTCAGCAGCACATATCCCTTGTCCGTGGCGGTCTCTGTCAGTGTATAGGTATCGTCCTCCAGACCGTTCACGATGATATGACCGCTGTCATTCGGAACAAAAGTGGTTGCATCGGCCTTCTTGCCGGTAAAGCCCTTGACATAGTACATGCCATCCCTCTGCTCGGCAATGACATACACATCGTCCGTGTCGTTGTGCAGCAGGAAATGAACATTGGCCAGGTCACCCTTGCCGTCCGAAAACTGCTTCAGCACATCCACGCCGTAGGTATACACATGGCAGCAGTCCTGGAGCGTATCAAAGTAGCCGGTATTGGTGCGCTTCCAGGTCAGCACCACCTCGTTGGGGTTGTCGGTATCACCCAGCTGTGCGCCGGAGGTAAGGGTCGCCGTATAGGTGATTCGCATAGTACAGTCACTGTAACCACGCTTCACGCTATCGGTGTAGACACTTGCGGATTCGTTGATGTCCGCCAGCCCGGTCTCTGTCATACCAATGGTCATGGTGTTCTGTGCGTCATCATAGCTGACGGCGAACTTGCCGGAATCCTCGTCCCATGCCGTAATCGGATCTGTGCATCCGGCATCCCGGAAGAACTCAATGACCACATCGCTTCTGTTGTAGCGGATGCCCTCACGCAGCGTGTCCACAAAGGTATAGGTAGTGAGGCTGGTAGCCTTGGAGGTAATGGTGGGCAGTGTGCTGATGATCTGATAGTCCACCACATCGCCCACGGAAGCGGTGGCAGTATGTGCATAGCCGTCCGCAATGTCGGTCAGACTGCCGGTATTCTTGCCGGTGCTGTTCTTGTCCTCCCGGACGGTCTTTTCGAGGTCCGGGCTGCCGGTTTGGTTCTTGGGGTACACGGTCACATCGTAGTTCCAGTCTTTGCCGTCGATGGTGGTCATGGGCAGAGAGGCGAAGAACGGGGTACAGGTGCTGGTGACATTCTCCGGCACACGGGTCTCCACCACCAGATACAGCCCCTGCTCCAGTCCACCGACCCTGCTGTGTCCGTTTGCATCCGTCTCGGGCATAATAGCCTTGCCGCCGTTGCGGACGGCAATTTCCAGCGCATTTTTGACGGTGGTTGCATTGTCGGCCAAAGCGTCCGCCAGGGCTTTGTTCAGCTTGTCGGAGGTAAAGTAGAACACGCCGTTCCCTCTCTTGTAAGCGTCCGCCTTAGTCAGTCCAATGGCCTGGAGCACTGCGTCGTCCGCAAAGCCATACAGCACGCCCACCTTATATTGTCCATTCTCCCGCTGACTGTAAGTGGAGATGGACGCCACCCGCAGATAGCTAAACTCCACGCCCTGGATGGCGTACTTTGCCAGCTTGTCGGTAACGGTATCGTCCTGCACACCGGTGCTGACATAGGACGCCGCATCCCACGCTCCGTCTGCGCTGGCTGCCGTGATGTCGTACTTATAAAGGGAAAGGGACGCCTTTCGCCCGGAATCAATGGTCGGCGCCGCGAACGCCGTGGTGATAAGCCCCAAGGCCATGACCATAGCCAGGAGCAGCGCCCAAAGTCGTTTTGTTTTCTTCATCGTTCAGTTCTCCTTTTTCATCGTGGTTTTTTTGCAAAAATAAACACCCGTGCCGACACCCATGCCGAGCATGAGTGCCGCAAACAGAATATAAATTGTGAATCCCGCCCCGCCCGTAAAGGGCAGCGCAAAGCCCGCATTGTTGCAGGCGGTAATGGTGATGTCGTGTTCGCTTGCATCCAGCGTCCCCAAAAACAAAGGCTCCGTCATCAGCGTCATTCCCTCCGCCGCCTGCACCTCCGTCACCCGGTAGTAGGTGCCGCCGTCTGCTGTCAAATCTTCCCAGCAAACCGAGCCGCCCGCATCCGTTTCCGCTGTGCTCACATCCTGCCAGTTCACCTGGTCCGCAGAGGATTCCAGCAGAAAACCAATCCCCTGCAAAGGCGCACCCTCGGCGTCCACTTTCTTTACCGTGATCCTGCCGGGGATGGCAGCGGTCTTGATTTTGAGATAAGCCGTCACTGGGTCCCGAACGCTGGCGGAATAGGTGACCACATCCTGAATACCGGCAGCCGATCCCCACACGCCGTCGCCCCAGACTACCACGCCTGTATGGGTAGTGCCATTTTTGCTGCCCACCACGGTGACAGCCTCCGGGATAGGCTTCTCCGTGGAAACCGTCAGCACATTCCCGCTCTTGCTGAAAGTCAAGTCCGCGTCCTCACAGCTGAAGCTGTACCTTTCCAGCATCCCATTTGCATCCGTGACGCTGCCCACGAACTTGCTTCCGTCCCAACTCAGCTCCAGCGTCCCCGCATTGGAAGACAAAGACCCGCAAAAGCTGGGCCGTTTACTGTGGGTCTGCACAGAATCTACAATGGAATCATAGTAGCTGAGAATTTTGCTCCGCAGGGGATGGGTGCTATCCACCCGTTCCAAGGCTTCGTTATAACCCATAGACTTCACATCAATATGGTAGAAGCTGCTGTCCCGTTCGCCTACCACCACCTCCCAAATGAGAATCTGCGTGGCATAGGCCCAGGCCATTTTCTCCGCCGTAGCTTCCACATCCGCCCACCAGCCCCCGCCGATAGAGCCGTGGTAGCCGTAGCTCATAACCCGCCCGATCAGCCTCTGCACCTCACGGGGTGTAAGGGGATGCCCGGCAGGCAGGGTCATGCGGTCCCACCATGTGTCATCGTGGTCCGTAAGGGAATCATAGTTTTTCTGCGGCACACCCGGCTCAATGCAGTAGGCCACCTCCCCCTGCCAGGAATCCAGGCACCGAAACTGCGTGTAGTTGCCAGCTGCCACATGGTAGCCAAACCGCAAATTCAACGCCCCATGCCCCCACTTGCCGCTGGTTCTCAAGGTGTCATCTGACAGCGGAAAATTCCAAATATACACCTGCTTAGATGCCGCAAAAGCTGTGGTAGGCAGCAGGCATAAACACAGCGCCAGCGCCAGCAAAAACGCCGTCCCGCACTTGATAATTCGTTTCAAATTAACCCTCCCATTCTCCTAAATTTTGCCATAAGAAAAAGGCCCTCCACGAGAGCCTTTCAGCGGGTCGAAAAAATCTTTTCGACCCGCTGCCTAAGTTTTTGAAGCTTTTTCAAAGTTTCAAAAACTACTGATTTCAATGGTGAGGGACACCCTTCTTGGGTTTCCCTCACACTCCCTTCCTTACCGTTATCGCAAATTCCACCACTTTATCTACAGGCCGAAAGGCTCTCCATGAGAGCCTTTCTCCTATAATTTCTGCGTTACCCGCGACCGATGAACAATTCATACTGTCCATCTCCCACCTGTTCCGCCCATATCCACACAGCCGTACAGCCTTCCTCGTTCTTATAATATGTCAGATCATCCCGGATATAGGCGGCCAGAACATCCTCCGTCTTACTGCTGCATCGGATGGGCGTGTCCCAGCTACCCGTTGCATTTTCATCCAGCCGCAGACCAATGCCCACGGCGTAGTCCTTGGCATAGCCCAGCCAGTAGTCCATGTCAAAGCCTTTCTCCTCCGGCTGGGGCGCAGGCGTTTCCTCCGCATCCGTCCCACTCCCCGCAGGTGTAGATGGCTCATTCCCCGCAGGTACGGATGGACTATTCCCCGCAGGCTTGGAAGAACTACTCCCTGCCGAATCGGATGATTCACCCCCAGCAGGCCCCGCCTTAGACGGCGCACTCGCTCCATTTTCCTGCGCAGGAGTTTTCCCCACCGCAGGCTTTTCATCTCCAGCAGAGGAATCCTTTTCAGTCACCTGTCCAGGAGCTGCGTCGGAAGCGCCGGACTTTTCGTCCTGCCCCGGCATCGCTTCCTCCGAAGCATATTCGTTCCCATTTTGCGTTGTCGTGGTCTCGGAAGCATCGGTAGCAGATGCCACTTGCGGCGGATCTCCTTCTGTCGTTTTCGCAGATGCTCCGGCTCCGCCGCAGCCTGCGAGGAGCAGCACGCTCAGCATACCCGCCATGATTTGCAGTTTTTTCATTTTGTACCTCCAGTTTTTATTTTTCTTTTCCGTCCTGTGTTGGTACACAACACAACTACCACAGGATCGCCCACAAGTCAATGGGAATCTGCGCCGCTCCCGAAGAAAAGGGAGGCCCCCTGATGTGAATTTCCCTCTCACTCATACCATGTCTCTCATCTGCAAGGTGTGCGCTGCAAAAGGCGGCTCCAACCGCCGCAGCAGGCCGAACTCCGTCGTAACCACCCCGTCCGCTTCCATGCACTCCTCGCCATACTTCTCAAAGTCCATGTAGCCGTCCAGCATTTCCACCGCTGCGTCATCCAGCCCCAGCGTTTCCTGTAAGCGCTGCTGGCCGTAGCCGTAGGTGCCCTCGACGATGCGTTCGTAGTTCTCCAAGTTTTGCAGCAGCTCGTAGGCCCTGCCCAAGGTGTCGGGCCGCTCGGCATCCAGCACAGCGGCATAGGTCAGCAGAGCGCCGTCTTTCTGCCAAATGTCCTCCATCGCCTTCGCAAACTCGTTGTACTCCTCCACAGAGGGACAGTCCGTGTCGCAGATCAGTTCACCGATGTACGGCACCTTGAAGCGTACATCTCGAATCACGGCTTCCGCAAAATCTCCCACGCCCAAATATGACTTTGCGGCAGAGAGGTATTCCTCGTCGGCGGGAAGGACAAGCGAATAGCCCGCCTTGTTTTTGGCATACAGCGTCATGCGGAGCATTTCGTCCCGGTTCTCACCCTGCCAAGGCTCTGGCGCTGGTTGCTCGCCCTGGCTGTCCTTTATAACTTTCTTCAAGGCGACACCCCCTTTGTAGGCTATGTACCCGCGATCCGTGAACATCCCGTCCTCCTCGTTCATGCGCTGCAGGGCGTAGCCTTCGTAGTCGTAGAACGCCTCCAAATTCTCATCGTAGTCGAAATGACCGGACTGCTGGATCATGTACTTTCCATACTCTACAGGGGAATGTGTGCCGGGAGCGAAATCAAACAGGTCGAGATTCTCTAAGAGGTTTTTGATCTGTTCCG
>OLGF01001495.1_pt1 | contig 24647 bp, 24 predicted proteins | sample 1604971 | NCBI WGS metagenome assembly OLGF01 (sample SAMEA3888902, study PRJEB22519) | human gut metagenome | biome: human gut; feature: human-associated habitat; material: faeces | place: Denmark | collected 2011 | reverse complement strand
CTGCGCAGGGCATAGCCCAGATTGCGCCAGGGGAGAAACCGGGTCCGTACGGTGAGATAGATGCCGGTCCCCATCAGCAGCACCAGCATTCCCGGTCCCCACATCTGCTGGTCTGCCCACTGGACCCACTGGGAAAACGTCATACGCTTGCTCCTTTCACAGCCGGATTGCCGGGCGGCGGACAGCGCAGATGGCGGCGGACCCGGTTCCGGCGGTAAGAGAGCGTATGCGCTCCGGGGGCAAAAACATGACTCGGAAAACGGGCCGGCGCCGTTTCGGCGCCGGCCCGGAGGTCAGCTTTCCATATGACGCCCCAAAAAGGCGGCGATGGTTTGGGCCAGCTTGAATTCAGACTCTCCGGTAACAGCCCCGGGAGACGTGCTGATGAAGAGCACCAGACCCAGCAGATCGCCCTCTGCCAGAATGGGGGCGGCCACGGCGGCGGTGAGGGTATCCAGTCCCTCCGAGACCGGAATGGCCCGCTCGTCTCCGCTGTACTGGTAAATCTTGCGGCCTTCCATGATCTCTTCCAGCTCCGGTGTGATGCGCTTGCCCATAAGCTCCCGCTTGCTGCCGCCGGCCACGGCGATGATGGTGTCCCGGTCGGTGACGGCGCAGACGCTGCCGGTGGAGCGGCTCATGGTCTCACACAGCTCGGAGGCAAAGTCCTCCACGCCGCCCAGCAGGGAATATTTTTTGAAAATCACCTCGCCGTCCCGGCTGGTGTAGATCTCCAGAGGGTCGCCGTTGCTGATAACATTGGCACGAAAGACCTTGTCCGGACGCATTTTTGCGCTTTGGACGATGGTAATGGTTGAGATATCTCCCGTGCCGTCAGGAAAATTTACGTTGCCCCCCTGACGGGCCATGGCGGCAACGAAGTCCTCCTCATGCGGCAGCTCTCCGCAGCGGAGCAGACAGTCAATGTCGGCTTTCAGCCGAATTTCCAGATGATCCTCATAGACCTTGATTTTCTCAATGATAAGCTGTAGATCCTTGCGGTCAAGATGTTCCTTGCTTAGCAGGTCATCAAAGACCTCCATGGCGGTTTTCGCCGCACGGTTCACTTGGATAATGGTATTGCGTTTGTCCGCCGCCATTTGAAGCTGATTTTGCAAGCCGTTGATGCGCTGAATCAGGTCATGCTCCAGCTCGTCGTAGGTCTCCTCCAAAATGGCCTCCTGCTCCGGGTGCCGCGCCATATCCCGGATACGCTGGCGCTTGGTGGCTTTCAGTTCCTCCTGCGCGTCCAGCAGCAGGGTTTCCAGATTCTCCGCAGTGCGTTCCGTTTCACTTATGTCCTCCTGCTCGTGGGCAAGGTCGGCGTTGAGACGCTCCAGCATATTTGCGGAGTTGTCCTTGACCTTTTTGAGATATAGCTTCATCAACTCGTCCAGTTTGTCCACCCGGATGTGGTGACTGGTGCAGCCGGACAGTCCCCGGCGGTGATAGGTGCCGCAGGTGTAGGCAGGGCGCAGATCCCGGCGGCTCATGGCAAACATGGGACTGCCGCAGTCACCGCACTCCAAAAAGCCGGAGTACACATTGTCATTGATTTTCTTCCCACGGTAGTGGTTGGTAGAGCGCTGTTCCCGCAGGGCGCGGACGGTGGCAAAGGTGCGGTAGTCGATGATGGCCTGATGGTGGTGTTCAATAACAATGTGTTCCAACTCATCCCGCTTAACATCCTTACCGTTGATTTTGGCACGGGTGTACTTGCCCTGCCGGAGCGTGCCGATGTAAAAATCATTGTCCAGAATACCCTGCACCGTGACAATAGCCCAGTCCTTTTTCGCCGTGCGGCGGGATTCCTCCCCCTCCGCCTCTTTGCGAAGCTGCTCTGACATCCGAGGGGTGGGCACACCAGTATCTGTCAGGTGGTTGGCGATTTTCTTATATCCCCAGCCGTCCAGATAGAGCCGGAAGATTTCTCGCACGATCTCCGCCTCCGTGGGGACGATCTCAAACTGCTTTTGTTTGTTGAGAATGTAGCCATAGGGCGCGGCGCAAAGCCACGCGCCGTCTGCCTGACGGCGGCGGATGACGGACTTTACCTTCTTACTGGTGTCCGTCACCGGCATTTCGTTGATGAGAAACTGAAATTGAATTTTTAACCAGTCATCGTCGTTTGGGAAGTCAATGTTGTCTCCGATGGAGATGATACGCACGCCGGCGTCCCTCAGATCCTCCAGTTCCACCAGCCCGCGGGAATTGCGGCGGGAGAAACGGGAAAAGTCTTTGACAATAAGAATGTCGTACTTGTGGCTCATCAGCCCTCGCCGCATTTCCTGATAACCCTCCCGCTGCTCGAAGGTATAGCCGGAGCGGTCACGATCCTCGTAGAAGGTCAGCGTGCTGTCGGGGAAGCGGTGCTTCACGAAATCTTCGATGATAGCCTTTTGGTTCTCGATAGACACATTGTCGCGATCCAGTTCCTCGTCCACCGAAATGCGCGCGTAGCCCGCTATGGCAAAGCGTTCGATCATAGCTTGTCACCTTTCAGATATGCAGCGATCTGCCGGTCAAATTCGGAGATGTATTCGGCGTCCTGCTTTTTGCGGAATTCTTCGTAAATAGTACCTACTTTTTTCACTGCCGCCTCGTGGGAGATGCGGCCCTTGCCCTCCAGCACCTTGCGGCGGTTGTTGGTGAGGAACCGGTCTGTCTCCTCCAGCCAGTCCTGCATACTCATGAGTTGCTCGTCCTCCGCCATCAACTCGGCGTAATCGATGAACATGGTCACAAGACGATTCAAGCGGCTCAATTCTTTTTCATTTAAGTAGTTCTTGGCCACCAACGTATCGCTTTTCAGAATTTTACCGTCCGGCGCACCTTTCCATGTAGTCAGGCCCATGGTGGGGCTGTCCAGAGTTGCCCGCTCAGAAATCAGCTCTGCCGCCGTCTTGCCGGTGACGGCAAAGTGGAGCTTGTTCTGCACGAAGGCGTAGAACGCTTTCGTGGTCTCGCTGTTTTTATCATAGTCGTAGCTGCACTGCTCAAACACATCGGCAATTTTCTGGTAAGCCCGGCGCTCGCTGGCCCGGATTTCCCGGATGCGTTCCAGCAGTTCATCAAAGTAATCTTTGCCAAATAGACGGCCGTTCTTCATCAGTTCATCGTTGAGGACAAAGCCCTTCTGGATGTACTCTTTCAGGGTCTTGGTGGCCCATTGGCGGAAGTGGGTGGCCTTTTTGGAGTTGACCCGGTAGCCTACGGCGATGATGGCGTCGAGATCGTAATGGTCAATGCTGCGCCGCACTTCACGGCTGCCCTCCTTGCGAACTACCGAGAATTTCTCGGTAGTTGCCGCCTGCTCCAATTCACCGTCCGCATAGATGTTTTTCAAGTGCAGAGAGATGTTGTCAGCGGAGCAGTCGAATAATTCTGCCATGCCGCTCTGTGTCAGCCAAAAGGTTTCGTCCTTGAACACCACGCTGACGAACTGCTTGTCAGTACCGTTGTCGTACAGTAGAATTTCGCCGTGTTGTGGAAGGAGTCCACTCATAGGCACACCGCCTTTCTATCAAGATTGTTCTGTCTGTTGATTTCACTTTGTAGATAATATTGTATCACGGTTTTTTTATAAAAGCAACCGCAAATCGCATTTCGTTTCATCGGTTTGACTAAGCGGTATCGGTCAGTACCGATACCGCTTGCGCTTTTTATTCCATCACCGGTGCCTGCTGTTTCGCTTCCAGTTCTGCCGCACGGTTTCGATTGTAGAGCAGGAGCTGATGGGTCTGCTCATACAGATCTTCCGTGCCGGACTGAAAGACTGCCACGGTGTATTTCTTGCCGTTGTACTCCTGATAGATTGGACGGATCTGTTCACGCAAAGCGGCATCTGCCTGTTCCGAATGGCTGAGCCATATCTCTACGATCTTACGATCATCATGGACATTGATTTCCAAACGCATCACGCTCCTTTTCCAATAGTTTCCTCTGCTTTCAAGACTTTATACCCGATGTCTGCCGTCATAGTCCTCCCATCGTTTGCTCATGCTGTTGCTTTTTCTGTTCTTCCCGCGCGGCGTGTTCATCCAATTTTTCTTTCATCGCCAGAGCTGCGCCGAGGATGCATGTGTCACGATAAATGTCCCAGTCCTGTTTCATTCAAAATCATCCTCCTCATATTCGATCCTGCGCTGCTGCCGCACCGCGCTTTCAAAACTCACCTGACCGTTGGTGCGCTTCACCTCGTCCACGGCGTAGGCCCGCAGCTCCCGCGTGTGGATCGGGTCGGCGCGGAAGTGCGCGGCGATGGTGTGGCACAGCATGTTCAGTTCCACCGCGCACTTGAAAAGAATACGGCAGAGCCGATTGTTGTTGTCGTCCAGCGTACCCTGAATGGCGGTGAGGATGGCTTGGGAGAGGTAGGCGGTGTTGTCCTCGGTGCCGAGATAGCCCATGTAAAAGCGCAGGGCCTTGTTGATAAATTCGCTGCGGTTTTTGCAATTATCCGCGGCCAGCCAACCGTCCATACGGGGAACCAACTTGGCATCCAGCCATACCACCGTGCGCTCGATCCGCTTTTCGTCATTTTCCTGCATTTTTGCAGCACTCCTTTCTGAAAAGGCGCAACCTCTTGTCACGCCTGCGTTTTTGCGGGTAAGGTGCACCTGTTTTCCATCAAAACCCGCAAAAGGTGCACCTTGTCCAAACCTCTGAAAGCCCCGCACTGCGGGGCTTTGTGGCTGAGAGGGGCCCAGTTAGGGGCACCTCTCTTTATCTTGTGCTTTTATCGAACGGGGAAATAGGGGGCGAAACCCTCCGAAACGGGGCATGGCCGGGAGGGAAAACCCATCCCCAAAGGCTCGGTTTTCCACTGTCGGAGCAGGATTCACCGGGCCTTTTCACACATCGTCCACAAACGCCGCAACGTTCGTTTCAAGAGACTGCGGCGGGTACACACGCCACCCCAGCCCTTAACCGCGCACACAGCGGCTCACACGGCGAAACACGGGGGGAAACGAGGAGCCGCCCCATGTGGGGCGGCTCGGCTGTATGGAATCGCTCTGGTTAGGCGCAGTTACACCTGTTTTTCCTCCTCCGTTTTTTCAATCCAGTCCAGCAGGTTCTGCGTTTCTTCCAGTGTCCTCGCCATGTTGTAGAGAACCGTGCGCCCTTTCGTGCTCTCAGTGCGCAGGGATGTTTCAAACAGATCCCATACATTATCCAGTGTTTCCGTGCCGGTAGCATGCATGGGCAGTTCTTCTTCCGGAAGAATGTGCTGCACAACGCCGCCCTCTCCGGCTTTTTGAATCGCCAATCGTTCATGTTCGATGAGTGCGAGCGCCTCCAGCGTTGCGTCTGCTGGGAGTTCCCACGCCTCACCGATCTCCATGATGCTCTCACGGTACAACTGCACGTCAAACGTTGGATGAATCACCAGCATTGCCAGCGCCTCCTTTGCCAGACGCATTTGTAGTTCCATTGCGGCTTCTGTATTCATTTCAAATTCCTCCTGTTTATTTTTTGTGTAGCGCGCTGCGCAAACACAATGGCACAGCGGCAGTCGGAAAGCTATTCACGAAATCCAACAAAATTTTTTGTGAGGTTTTGCGCCTTTCCATATCGCAGAAAAACCGAGGGAGCAGAATAACAGCCGCCGAACTGCGGCTGCCCGCCAAGGGCGGGTTGACGCAGTTCATCGGCGCCGCGGCTCCGCCGAGCCGCGCAGCCCCGCTGCTATACCTCGCTTCGCACCGATGGGTCCCACGGTTTTTTCGGTCACAGCAACAGGACGCAGAGAAACATATCTGCTGTTTCACACGCTGGTCTGCTCCATGCGTCTTGCCACTCGCTGCCGTTCCTTTGCTCTGTCCACAGCATCCATCTGCCGCCGATAAAACTGGTCGATGGAAAACTGGATCGGCAGAATCGTGTAGAGCAGACTTCCGTTTTGCTTGCGCCCGTCCTGCGTGATGATGCTGGTGCGCTCTGTGCGGATGAGCCCGCGTTCCTCCAACTCCTGCACGTACTTCCGCACGGTGTTGTTGCTCATACCCACCGCCTTGCCGATGGTGGCATAGCTGGGATGGCACTGATAGGTCCTGCGGTCTTCGACGCGGAGCAGGTAACCGTAGACAGCGATCGCGCCGTGAGACAAGCTCAGCTGATAGATCTCATTGGGCAGAGGAAAATAGTTCTTGACCGGGTCGCGCTTTGTCCAGGTTCTCATCTGGCACCTCCAGTCTGCCGCTCTACCCACTGTTGGAATTTATCCTTGGGCACCACGAACCGACTGCCGATGCGCACAGACGGAAATACTTCTTCGTGCATCAGCTCGTAGGCACTGGAGATGGACACGCCCAGCACCTTTGCCACCAGTTCCGCGTTGAGGAACAGCGGCAACTCATCGTAGCTGTGATAGGTTGATATTTTCAAAATCGTTACCTCCAATAGAATTCAGAGAAAAATTACTTGCGTTTCGGAGGTCCCTCTGTTAGACTGTTTGCAGATGGAGTCTGCGTTTTCCGAAACGCGGCACGCCGCTGGACTGCTGCAACAGTTCAGCGGTTTTCCTTTTTGTAGGAACGATGTATGTTTCTTCCCCCTTTCTTTGTTCTCTGCCACGCACCGTACCCGTTCCTGCCCTGCGACCTTGTTTGACCTGCACGGCGTTTTCGCTGCCTTGGTACGCTCGACCGCTTTGCCGCGGCGTCCTGGCGTTACTTCTCCGGCGTGTATCATCTCCGGTGATGGGTATTCAGTTGTCGAGGTGCTTTTTCGGATTTGTGACCGTCTTTTTCATTGACAATCCGCAGTCTCCGTGTTAGACTAACTGTAAATTACTTTTGACAGTCTTTCCGCGATCGTATGGTAACATACTTTTCGCCCTCTTGTCAAGACTGTTTGTATTTCTATATTACGATTGTCTATTTTGAGGTGATCTGCCATGTGGTATGCCAAAATGTACTTCTCTGAGGGCAGAGAGATTTTCCAGTATGATTCCCTTGGTACGCAAGGCGTTCCGGACGTCCAGAAGGAGTTCCCCTTTCTGGAAAGCCTGCTTTCCTTTCAGGAATTGGACTGCGCGGAAGTGACGCCGATGCTGCAGAGCGCCACGGATAACTGGAGCCGGTTTATCGCAGAGGATGACAGGGACGCACTTGAGAATGTCAGGAGAAAACTGTGGAGGTTAGCCTCCATACACATTTATTTTCGACTTCTCTATGTTCACTGCCGCTACCGCCAGTCGGCGATGTACATTCAAAATGACCGAGGCAGTGCAGAGGATGCGCAGATACTGGACGAGCTGCGCCAGCTCCCCGAGCAGCTTCCGCTGTATCAGCAGCAAATCCAGCGATTTTTTGAGTTGGTGCTGAATGTAGACAGCGCAGGACGGGAGCCGCAGGCACAGGCGGCAAAAAATTACTTTCACGACTCTCCGAAAAATCCCGACCTGTTTTCGTTCCGCCCCATCCCGCTCAGCTTTGAGCCGGTGGAGCCGGGGCGGTGTTCGCCGGTGCTGTATTCCTCCAGCATCCGGGACATGATCGACTACTCTCTGCGGAGTTGCGTGGAACGGAACATCACCGTGCGGCGCTGCAAGAACTGCGGACGATGGTTTCCGCAGACCGGGCGGGTCAGCGCGGAGTATTGCGAGCGGCCTGTTCCAAGAGGAGAGCAGGTCTGTCGGGAGATCGGGGCTTTCAAGCAGTGGACAAAGAAGCAGTCGGATGACCCAATCTTCAAGGCATACCGCAAAGAGTATAAGCGGCGCTTTGCGTGGATCAAGGCGGGGCGCATCACGGACGAGGCGTTCTATGCATGGAGCGAAAAAGCTAGAGAAGAGAAACAGAAATGTGACCGAGATATTATCTCGTTAGCGGAATTTCAGCAGTGGCTGAAGGAATCCAAATGAAAAACCGTGTGCTGACCTTGCGGTCAGCACACGGTTTTCTTTGTCTATTGCGAGGCAGATTTTAAACCGCCTGCATTTTGATATGCTATCAAAGCGCGGCTTTCTCCCATTCAATCAGGATCTCCGCCAGCTCCGGTGTCAGCCGCTTGCGGCACTCCTACCGCAGTTCCTCCGGCACGCCGTAGAACGCCTCAGCGATACTGCCGGTGATGGCGGCGAGGGTGTCGCTGTCGCCTCCGAGGGATACCGCCGTGCGCAGCGCGTCCTCAAAATCGGTGCTCTCTAGAAATGCGGTGATCGCCTGCGGTACGGTTTCCTGGCAGCTCTCTACATGATGGTAGGTGGGACGAATTTCGTCGCAGGTTCGGCTGAGGTCGTAGCCGAATTCGCGCTCCACATACGCTTTGATTTCCGCTTTGTCGTGACCCGTGCGGGCGAGAAAGATGGCCATGGCGGTGGCCTGTGCGCCCTTGATTCCCTCCGGGTGGTTGTGACTTACTTCGGCGGTGAGGTGCGCCAGACGCAGCGTTTCCGTCATATCTGCTGCCAGCCATGCGGCGGGAGACACCCGCATGGCGCTGCCATTGCCGTAGCTGTGGTAGGGCTGCGGATTATCCTCATAGAGCCAGCTGCCAAAATGGGTGCCATAGCCCCGGTCAGGGTAGGCGCGGCCCAGCCGCTGCATCTCCCGCACCAGTGCTGCTTTGATGGCGGCATCATCCTTCCCGCGGGTGCTGAGCAGCGCCTTCGCCACCGCCAGCGTCATCACCGTATCGTCGGTAAATTCGGAACGCTGGCTGAATAACGGAAAGTCCTTGGCCTTGTAGTTGTTGCAGTCAAACTCGTAGGGGCTGCCCACGATGTCGCCTAAAATCGCTCCGTACATTTTATCATCTCCCACGTCTTTGCACGTCCTCGTCGATGCGGCGCTTCCAGTCGGCGCTGAGCGGCCGGGCGGCGCAGACGCTGCACACCGCCTCGCCGATGACCTCGTAATTCAGCGCCGTGCCCGCCTCGTCGCACTTGTAGTTCACCGAGCGGTCCGCGCCAATGCCAAAGCGTGCCGCCTCCTTTGCTGCGTCGATGTTTGCGCCAAGGAACAGGAATTCCCAGCCGTATCTCTCTTTCTGCCGCTCGATCATGCGGCGCACCCGCTCGTAATCGTAGCGGCGGCTGGCGTTTTCGTAGCCGTCGGTGGTGATGATGAACATCGTCTTTTCCGGCACGTCCTCCCGGCGGGCGTACTTGTGGATGTTTCCGATGTGGTGGATGGCGCCGCCCACGGCGTCCAGCAGCGCCGTGCAGCCACGGGTGAAGTACTCCTTCTCCGTCAGGGGCGGCACTTCGCCCAGCGGCAGACGGTCATGGATGACCGTGCTGTCGTTGGCGAAAAGCACCGTGGAGACCAGCGCCTCGCCTGCCTCCCTCTTTTGCTGTGCGATCATGGAGTTGAAGCCGCCGATGGTGTCCGATTCCAGCCCGCTCATGGAGCCGCTGCGATCCAGAATAAAAACCAATTCCGTCATTAAAAAGCCCTCCTTCGTTTGATTACGCTGCCATTGTAGTGCGGCCAAAGGAGGGTTTGGTCGCCTGACAGGCGACATATTGCTTTAAAGGTGACTCACCGTTCTACATTTTCCCCAACCGCTCCAGCCGAGATTCGATTGCCCCGGAAGTGCGTCCAAAGTGCTCGCAGAGGTCTTGCTTCTTCATACCACCGTCAAACAAATGACTCAGTTCCCGATCCAACTCCTCTGTCCACGGCTTTCCATTGTTCTCAGGTAATGGTTTTTTCTTTCTACGAGACAACACCTCCACAGCGCAGTTCAGTGCCCGAACGATCTCACCTTTGTTACAAACATGGTCATCCGGCAGAACCTCTCCCGTCAAAGGGTCAATGCCATCTGCCAAAACCGTTAGCAACTCTTTTGCGCGCTGAATATCCATGGTTTACCGTCTCTTTCTCATTTATTTTTCAGCTGTTCCGTCCACTCGGTTTCTTTAAAGCCCACGAGCACAAATTCATCGCTCACCAGAAGCGGACGCTTGACGAGCATGCCGTCTGTGGCGAGGAGCTTTAGCATCTCGTCCTCGCTCATTTGGGGCAACTTGTCCTTTAGCCCCATAGATTTGTATAGCAGACCGCTGGTGTTGAAAAACTTTTTCAGCGGCAGGCCGCTATGCTCGTGCCATGCGGCCAGCTCGTCGTAAGTGGGATTTTCCAGCTTGATATCGCGAAAATTATAGGTGATGTGGTGCTCGTCCAGCCATGCTCGCGCCTTCTGGCAGGTGGTGCATTTGGGGTAGCAGATAAAGATCATGGTCCCACGCTCCTTCTATTACAAAAGTATATTTCTTGCCCATTCCGTACAGGCATCAGATTCTTTCAAACCAAGCTCTTGCCAAATACCTGCGTAGTACAATCCTCTATCAGGATTTTTAGCGCAATTTGATCTCTTCCCGTATATGTGCGTCTCATCATATACTTCATTCCTCGCCCAAGTTGCCTTTGTGGCACCTTTCAGAGTCAATACCCGCTTTTTATCAAAGCGCAGTACTCCTGCGCCAGGCTTGCTTTTATCCAAAGAAAGTCTTTCTGCTGCTTTGAAAATCACATTTGTTGAGTTGTCCGCCCTGCCATTAGACGAATGCGGATGCCACCAAACTTTTCTCTGTTCTTCGGGCACAGAGATGATCTCACCCACCTGAAGGTATCCCCAAATCACCTGGAGGTCTTTTCCCCGGTAAAAGTCACTACGATCCCGCAAATATCGGTATGTTCCGTTTTGATATTCCACAAAGTGAAAATTCCCGAAAAACAGGAAGATGTCTCCCTGTGCAACACCGATATTCTTCAAGTAAGCAGCCGCGGCATTTCGCTGCCCAAATGCGGGGAACCATCCGTCGATACGCTCCCTACGTCGCCCTAAATCTAAATCAGGGTCCAGATGACAGTGGTCTCCGCCCTTATATCGCAGATCTCGCAATATTTGAGAATACTGAATCCCATTGTAGTAAAGAGAATCATATGTATCCTCATCATCGCTGGGAATGGGAAACGAAACCATTGTACCATCTTCAAAAATGGGACTGACGATGCCGCCATTCGCAGAGTCAAAACCTTTTCGGCTGAGTATAATTTTCATTCCTCACGCTCCCAGCAAGCTCTGGTCAAAGGCGAACAGCGCCTCGTTGATCTCGAAGATGTCGTACTTCTTCTGCCTGATGAAATACTCAATAATGACGTCGAACTTGCTGCTGGCGCTGAGAGCGTAGCCCGCGCGGGCAACGAGGTCACGCGTCTCATCCAAATTCAGCTCCAGCGCTATAGCAAAGGCAATGGCTGTTGCCTTGGAGGGCTTGTAGTCCGGATTGTTGCGGATCTTAGAGAACAGCTTGCGGTCGACGTTGGCTTTCTTATATATCTCGGAATCCTTTTTGCCGCTTCGGTCGATGAGCTTCAACAGCGTCTCCGAGAAACCGGCGTCCAGATGTGCCAGCAGACTGTCCAAGCCGTCGGCAGCCATAGGCGCTGCCGCTGCATCGGCGGACAGCGTCCTGCTTTCGAGAACGCTCATCCGGCGCAGGCGCTCCCGCTGGGAATCAGTATGCGCATCTACATAGTGGTCATCAACGTACTCGGCGATGTCGGCAAACAGCTTGCTGCTGATCTGATATGCTGTGCGGCTAAAGATCACAATATAGACCGTCATGTCGTTGTGCAGCAGGAACTCGCCGATAGTGTCCACCGCCACGCGCAGCGCCTGATCCTTGGGGTAGCCGAAGATGCCGGAGGAGATCAGCGGAAATGCCACCGTCTCACAGCAGTGCTCCTTCGCCAGCGCAAGGCTCGTCCGATAGCAGGAGGCGAGCTGTTCCCGCTCGCCGCACTTACCGCCGTTCCACACGGGGCCGACGGTGTGGATCACATATTTGCACGGCAGGCGGTACGCGCCGGTGAGCTTGGCCTCGCCGGTCCGGCAGCCGCCCAGCGTCCGGCACTCTTGGAGCAGCTCCGGCCCCGCCGCACGGTGGATGCAGCCATCCACGCCGCCTCCGCCCAGCAGCGTTTCGTTCGCCGCATTGACGATAGCGTCCACCTCCATTTTTGTAATATCATTGCGAACAATTTCAAGAGGCATGGTTCTATTCCTCAATTTCTATCATTCAAAATTAAGTCAATGCGCCGTTGTTCTCCAGCTTTTCCACTTCAGACAGTTCTTCCCAATCCTCACGATTTCCGCATCTGCGAAGGTAATCGTGACCGCCGTCCACGGCGCAGGAGCCGCAGCTGCAAAACTTAAAATCATGGACGGTTTCGCTTTCGATGACATCTCCGCATTTCTTGCATCTGATTGCATTCTTGATAATTCTCGGCATAGTCAGTCCCTCTTTAGCGCATTTTTGATTTTCTCTTTTTCCCCGCTGCCATCTGTACGGAGGCGCAGGAGCGGAACGGCGCACTTCTCCAAAATGGAGTTCTTCTTCATATCTCGCTCTGCCTGCTTGCTCCCGACCTCATGGAAGCCAGTCCCGTCTACTTCAATCGCCAGCATGGGCTGCTTATCCATTTGATTGAACAGCAGAAAATCCACATGGGTCAACGGATTCCGGGCATATTTACGTTCTTCCTCTGTCAGCGGTTCATAGTTCTTCACCAGTGTCGCAAGAGAAACATGGACTGCACAACCGATAGAGGAAAACGCCTCCTCAGACAACACCTCTTGAATCACAGAGTACATGAGATTCTCGGAATCGTACTCCGATACTCGCTTATGTTTTTGCAGATATGCTCTGCGTTGCTCGGCATAGCCATGATAGAGCATATCGAACACGGAGTAAACCTGGCTCTGGATGACTTCAAAATTGTTATATTCGATGTACCGTGTCAGGTCGCCGTAGTTGGTCTGGTCATTGCGCGGATCCTGCGATGTGACCACTGCCAGCGAATGAACCGCACGGGAAACCGCCACATTCAGCATATGGGGATCATCTACGAAATCTGTGATGACATTGTCGACCGAAGTTAGAATGATAGCATCTTGTTCTCGCCCCTGAAACTTGTGGACGGTGTCCACCTCATAAGTATCTCCCAGCTGCTTGCGGATGGCTGTCACCTGATCCCGATATGGCGTGATAATACCGATGCTCTGGAAATTTTGCTGATGCAGCCGCGGAAGCACCTCCTGCTGGATGACATCAATCTGACGCTGGTTGAGATGACCGCGGGCGTGGTTACCGGCAATCGTCCGGTACATGGTCAATACATCCGGCTCATCATGGTCTTTTGTCATAACGATCAGCTGTCCGTGGTAGAACTTCTGATTGCAGAAATTGATGATCTTCGGGTGGCAGCGGTAGTGTTCCCGCAGCAGCGTAACAGGTGCGTCCTGCCATATTTCCAATGCAGAGGACAGCAGGCTGTGCGTAGAAAAGCGATAACGCTCATCCAAGGAATACTTCTGCCAGATGGCATCGCTGGTGCGGATGTCATCCTCTGTCAGCACATTGGGTAGCTGCTTCAAGTCCCCGACAATTACGATATTCCGCGCACAGGAAAATGCCAGCACCCCTGTGGCTAAATCGACCTGTGAGGCTTCATCCACGATCAGGTAATCATAGATGTGATCGATGCTCAGCGTCCCTTTAATGGAATAGGTCGTGCTAAGCACCACCGGATACTCGCGGGTAAACTCTTCGGAATTCCGGCGGAAATCATTCTTTTCAAAGCATCGTCTATTATTCCGCCAATGATACCGTGTCGCCAGCTCCGCCCGGAACAGCCGCAGGGACTTCTGTGTGAGCTCGTCCATCTTCGCGTCGAAAGCGTAGTGTTCCAGCTTGCGGTTCAGCTCCTGCTTTTCGGCCTCCAGTTCCCGCCTCTTCACCGAATAAAACTGACTCTGCAAATAGGGAATGACCTGTTCCGGGGAACGGAGAAACAGTTTGAGCGCATTGCGATTGAAGCGGAACATGATGGAGAGTTTTTGCAAAAGTCCTAAGCGTGTCTCGCGCTCTGCGTGTTGTTCAAACTCCATCCAGAGCGCAAGAATTTTCTGCGAGGACAGCTTGTCCAAGCTCTCCGGCGGTGCGCCGCTGTAAGTCGCATAGTACTCCTCAAAATAATGCTGCTCCGGGTTTAGCTGCAAAAACTCCTGCTCAATTTCCGCAATGCGGTTTTTAGCATTGAGTATTTCGTTCAGTTCTTTGGAAAGCGCAGTCGTCTCCTGATCTAATTGCTGTCGTTCCTCCGGCGGCATTTCCCAAGCGCTCATATTCGGATGGGCGCCTGTCTGTGCATCCAGAAACCTCTCTTTGTTGGCAAGGCTGCCGAGAAACGCAGTCAGAAAAGCTGAATTTTTCTTCTCCAGCTTTTCCACAACATTATGCGTTGCGGAATTGTTGTTGGAGACAACCGCCACGGTTTTTCCGCTGCGAACAACATTGGCGATGATATTCAGGATCGTCTGTGTCTTTCCAGTTCCCGGTGGCCCCTGAATGATACTGATTTTGGAGGAAAGCGCCCGTTCTACCGCCAGCTTTTGACTCTGGTTCAGGCCAAACGGATAGATCACTGCCTCCGGCATCTGGGGTACTTTGACTTCCTTCTGCGGTGCAAGATAGCTTGCCAGCACGGTATCCTCGCTGACCTGCTGGATCTTGTCATACTGCATGCTTAGAATGTTAAGACCGTTTTCCGCCACCAGACTGATTGCAGCGGCAGTTTCCTTGAAATATTGGAATGTTTCTTGATTTTTACCGTCTGCCAGGCAATTCTGCTGGAACTGCACTTCGCTCCTGTGGAACGATAAATCTCTCTTTCCGTTGCGGACAATACGATAATACCCGCCGAAGTCGAGAATCTCATCAATTCCGCTGATGGCTTGCCCGTTTACGGTGACAATCACCCGTGCAGGGTCGATTTTCTTTTGCAGGGGTAGGATCTCCACATTGCTACGCTGAAAGCTGTATGACTTATTGGGCGCACTGGTATAGACGACCTCGCACTTCCCGTCATGGAACTGAAAGCTCGCGACCGAGTCCGTCTGGTCTTTTCCTTTTATGATGGTTAAGTGCTTTCGTGCGTCCATAGGCATCTCCCCAAAATCATGCAAAGTACGACAGCCCACTACCAACATATTCGTTTCCTTCAAGAATTTCGCAGGAATTGGACAATCCAGCCGCCATATGATTATTCGTCGGTTCTCTGCCTTCATGCTTCACATAGCTCGCCATTTCCAGATAGATGGACGCTTCCGCACCGCCAGTCACACGGTCTGGCTTGAATTCACGGACAGGCAACAGCGCCTTAGCTCGCTGCAAGTGCTAATTCGTTTTCTTTATCTTTTTGAATGGCATACAAGCATTGTTCAATTGCAAAGCAGAATGGCTGTAATCTTCCGTTATTTGGAATATGAAGCTTTTCTATTTCTGTTTTGATATCATCCATTGGAATCTCTAAATAACTGTCTATTGCATTTTTTCGCAGCATTTGTAGATATCGCGCATTCAATCCAAGAGTTTGAACGAGCTGTTCTCCCGAATCATTACAGCCTTTTACTGAGCCATCGTCAAAATATGTAATGAAACTCTCAATTTCAGCATCTAATGGAGAAACAGGGATGTCTTTCTCTTCTTTCTTCGCATCACAGTGTTCTTGATGTTTTTGCATTGTTCGGCGTTCTGCCCTTCCTGCCTTATTGAATGACTTTCTGTCGCTTTCCCCTCCATCACAAGAGGCAAGCATATTATCAAAGCACAAGGCAAGATCACTATGATACTTCTGGCACTTGACATGTTCTATTTTTGTGTGCTCATCATCAGATATTTCCATGCCGCAATAGCAACAAATATATCCTTGATCTTCTACCAGGCGTTTCCTCAGTTTCCTTTTAGACTCGCCACTCAATCCTTTATATGAAGCGCCTGGAGTTTTACAATATTCAACAAATTCTTTAGGTGGCCTCGTTTTATTTATATGCCACATATCCTTTATAGTCTCCTAAGCATTATCCTTAATTTCAGCAATAACGGGTCTTCGGGACGGAGCCGTTCAACAAGTTGTTGTTGAATTTCCTCTGCCGTTCTTTTGTTATGAGTAGCAATGCACTCCTTAAACTGATCGTATAGCTCTTCAACTTCTGGGTCATGCATGGTAACATCCATTTGCTCAAACATAATCTCGTTTAAAGCACGGTTGTATGTTTCGCTTTCAGTATAGATAGCTTTTCCATCTTTCATGATGAATAAGTCATCCATTTTTACCTTCGAAATCGAGGCTGGAGAATGCGTAGTAAACAGAATATGTCCGAAAATATCGGTGTTCGCAATGTTGCTTGCAAATTGCCTTTGCCAATTTAAATGGAGATACGCATCAAACTCATCAAAAAGATATAAGCACTCATGCCGGGCTGTAAATGATGTTAATAGCATGAGTAATCCGAGTTGTTTTTCACCTTCGCTGAGGCGAAGAGATGAGAATGTGGTCCCATCTTTCTTAATTAGCTCGATTCCAATATGCTCTAAATATCCATAGTGCCTCAAAGCTTTCAGTTTGGCAAACAAATCAAATTCATTTTCTGAAATCGCACGGAATTTTTCAGGGCCATCGAAGAACATATAGTACTGATGGCCGTCAGAATCGCGTGTACCCGTTACAAATCTTCTCGCACTATCCAAAAAAAACTTTACAAATCCAGTTGCATTCCAGTAAGTATCAGCCTCTCCTTTTCCTTTTCCTGGGTTTCTTAGAATAAGGCTGAATTTGGGAGAAACTCCTAAACAATTAACAAATGACAAAAATTTCGCATAATAATCGCCCCTATACGCAGCTGCTGTCAAAAGAAGAAGAGGCAGGTCCCCTATTGAATAGTAGTCTATAAAGCGCAATGATGGCAACGCAGCAGACTTTGCTCGTTTCAGCTTTTCCTCATAAAAACTATCATAGGTGCTCTCTGCGGCACCTTTTTGACGAAGAGTTTCACCTGCATAATACAGAAGAATCGAGTCCGGTAATGCATTATCAATATCTTTTTGGGCAAGTATTTTTTCGCCACAACATATGGAAATTTCATCTCTTATCGGAGTGGACGCTTTTTCAGAAATCTTTGTTAAAATACCTTCTGCATCATGATTATATTGCAATGCATAATCAGTTCCATGTAATTCGTACTCGATGATGCAGTCGAGCGTTGGGTCAAGTGAAAGGGGTAAATCTTTGCCTGCGGCATAATTTTTTGCATTACTAAAAGCTTTCGTAATTACCTCAAGAAGGTTTGATTTGCCGGATCCGTTGCTTCCGATAAAAGCCGAAATATTAGAGGCTGAAAACTCACATTCAAAATTAAGTAGATTTTTATATTTTCTAATCGATATCCTTTTTATTCTCATTTTTCCTCCTACATTGCTCAACGGTTAAACATATAGAAACAGTTACCCATCATATATACCAAAACCCCCTCTAAAACCATATCTACGCAGCTTTATTTTCTTAATTCGTAAAGCTTCGTGGTTATGCGCTTCATGCTCAGTAAAGAGCCACAATGTATTTTCGGAAATACGGCTGATTATCTCTTTAATGTAAACTCTATCAACCTTCCCATAACTAAAACCATAAGAATACACCCTATCAATATTACAATTAAGACTCCTAAAAAAATTGGCATATTTTTTCATCGGAGATGCGGTATCTTTTTTGAATGACAACACCATATCATCCAAGAACGAAGAGCTTATATTGGGTCCATCTTCGTAATCCATGTTTTGATATAGTCCTACTTCGTCGTTTTTGTCATGCCCAAAAATCAATTTTTGACCAACGCGATTGTGAATATGAATTACTTTTTTCACCCCATATAATTTTTGTAGAGTTTTTGTGTAATTGAAACTGAAGAACTGCATTTCCGGGTCTGAAAAAAGTTTGAGTAAGCTGGCCTTAGATTGGTAATTTCCTCGGTCTATCGTAGACTGAATTTCTTTTATCCATAGCCTAAATAAATCCTGCCAAATCTTTGAGCAATTAATAAACCCACTTGTAAGCATATCCATATATAGTAGATATTGCTGCATCAACATTTGGTCTTCCTCGTCAGTTCCATTTTCTTTGTGGTTCGGTAGTGGAAACTTGTTGTCAAAATTGATATAGGCCAAAGCATCTTCAAAATTGCACCAGTTTTCGCCAGCTGCTTTATCCATGGCATTTAGCAAAATCTCTGCAGCAAATTCATTTGGGTCAATTTTTTCAAAATCCTCCAAATAAACTACTTCGTCTCGAAGTTCTAACGCTTCAGGATATTTTTGAATAATAAAAGATCTAAATTCACTGTATTGGGTTGGTATACCGTGAGCGATATCAACCCCATTTCCGGCAATAAATAGACTACTCATGATACATTTCCCTCAGCACAAACTCATCAACTTTTAATGTAATTGTCCACTTAATCTTTGAATAGTACTGTTTATTTCTTTTCAAGACCCCTTTTCAGCAATTCCACCGCGCTCTCCTCGCTTGGGTCATTCGTACCCAGTTCACCGCGAAAAGCACGGGCGAGAATGGATTTTTTCATCAGTTCGATCTGGTCAAGGACTATTTCGGCGGCTTCTTTGGTCTGCTGCTCTTTATCAAAAAGTTCATCAAGGATTCGAGCGATTTCTTCTTGCTCTCTATCATTCGTCGGAAGATGCACAGTTAACGCAGATAACTCTTTTTGGTTAATCTTTGGCAAAACAGAACGAGAACCAGCAGTCGATGCCTGAAGTAAAAACTCATCTGATAGCATATAATACCAAAGGCACCTTGCGTTTTGGTATGCTTCAATAGGATACATATCTGCACTGCATAACCCATCGAAATCAACAACAACTGCTTTTGACAAATAAGGTCGAATTTTTGAATAGAGTATTTGTCCTGAGTAAAAACGGTGTTTACCGCTGGTCACACCATCTTCGGCAATCGTATGATATTCAAGCAGCACACCAGTTTTTTTCTCAATATTATCTGGAGCGATATGCGGAAAACTCTGATACTCTGCAGGGTCAACTAAGTTGCTTCTAATAGCTGCAACGCTGTCAAATCGAGTAGTTTTCCAATTATCTATTGATACGCCGTGCTCTTCTCGCCATTTCGCAGTCAGTTCACCGGTGAAGGCTTTATGGAGAATAGCGGCTTTGCGGATTTCAAAGCTATCCACCACGGCCTGTGCCTTTTCCTTGGCCTCATCCAGTTTGGTAAAAAGAGATTCCACTCGTCTTACAATGCGTCGTTGCTCGTGAAACGGAGGTAGAGGAAAGGGCATGCTTTTAAGAGTTTTACTATCCACCTGAGCGAAGGTTGTTCCAGTTGCGTTCTGATACAGATAATTCTCTTAATCTATAAAAAAGTACCGCAAAAACTCTTTAGTGACAATCGATGAGCGAAAAGCAACAACGCCTCTACCCAAGCAGTATATTCCATCGGAAAAAATTGGACGCCCCAAAGTAGCACGAATACTTAAAATCACGTCATCTGTTTGTGATTGTTTTGTGGGGGTTTTCGTAAATCGAGATACTTGGGGATACAATTCCCCCATATCTGCTGCGCCACCAATTAAGGGCATGTAAGAACTATCGTTTGTGGTACTTTTCCCGGCAGGAGACTGGCCCATAACAATTTCTGAGACAACGCCTAAATATGTCCAGCACCAATTCTCCGGCAATTTATACGGCCACTCCCAATCCGGCACTAAAGCTGCCTGAAAACGTTCTTCGGGCGTGAGGGCGGCTTCTTTTTTTGCTCTTGCCATCACTTTTCCTCCGTCAGAGCACGAAGCTCACGCACAACACTTTTCAGCAGATCGACCGCTTCTTCCAGATTCGCAATCGCTTCCTCGCCGCTTTCTACAGGGTCAGGAAGATCGTCATAATCCACGATGGAGTCGTCACGAATCAAGCCAAGGTCAAGACTATCGTCCGGATTCTTGGCGATCTCCTCACGGGTGAATCTGCTCCAGCGCTCGCCCGTGCGCTTAGCTGGATCTTTATACCCCGTTACGAACTCGTCAAAATCTTTTCTTTGCAGCTAATGAGTCTTACCAAAGCTATCCATATTGGTGCGCATATCGAAGAACGCAACCTCGGTGGTGTTATCCTGCTCGGTTGTCCCGCGGGTAAAGAACAGCGCATTGGTCTTGACGCCCTGTGCATAGAAAATGCCGGTAGGCAGGCGCAGAATGGTATGCAGATTGCAGAAATTCATCAGTTCCCGGCGCACGCTGGCACCGTCACCAGCGGCAAACAACACATTATCCGGCAGCACCACGGCGCAGCGGGCCTTGCCGTCCGCCTTCAGACTGCGATAGATCACCTGCAAGAAGTTCAGCTGCTTATTGGAAGTCTGGAAAGAAATATCATCTCTGGTGGCGCGCTCACCGCCCTTTTTTGTGCCAAAAGGTGGGTTCGTGAGAATAACGTCATATTCTTTGAATCTCTTTGCGTCTTGCGCAAGAGAGTCTTCACAGGAAATCTGCGCCGGAACACTATGCAAATACGCATTCATCATAGCAAGCCGGTGTGTATCCGAAACCAACTCAACGCCAGTATAGCCACCTTGAATTGAATTTACCTCTGCATCGGAAAGTTCATAAAGACTTCTTCCGTCGGTTGCATTACGATATGCCGCAATCATAAAACCGAAGGTTCCGCAGGCGGGGTCAAAGCACCTTTCCCCCAGCTGCGGATTGACAAGCTCCGTCATCACATCAATCAGTGGGCGGGGTGTAAAATATTGCCCGGCTCCTGATTTTTTTTCGTCCGCGTTTTTTTGCAGCAAGCCTTCATACAAATCGCCAAGTCCCTCTTGCTTGGCTTCGTACCAATCGAGTTCATCGATCTTTTTTATTAGCTTTTCCAGGTTCTTAGGCTCTTCGATGCTGGAAACCGCTTTCGTATAAATGTTGCTGATTTTCGGCATGGTTGTCTTGCCCAACTCCGTCAAAATAACGTTATAGTACTTTTTTAACGCGATTCCAGAAAGAGAGGTCAAATACTTCCACGAATAATCATAAAGCGCATTTTTCCGCCCGTTCCTTTCCTCTTCCGTTAATTCATCAACCCGTTTGCCCCTCGACTTCGCATACTGTTCCAGGCGTTTCTTGTAGGCTTGCTCTATTTCTTTCCTCAAGGCGGCTTCTTCGCCGGTTTCTTCCAGCATCTTTAAGAAGAGAATATATGTCAGTTCTGTCACATACTGGTGATAAGTAATACCGTCATCTCGCAGCACATTGCAGAGATTCCAAAGTTTCTGTACTATATCTTGCGTGCTCATTTAAGCTGCTCCTTCGTAAATATAAGTGTTGATCTCGCGGATGATCTCCGCAAGCTGCCCGCCAAACTTCTTGTTAAAGCGTGCGAAACCACCATCCATCTTGAACGCCGGTGCCTCAAAGGTCTCGGTATTGAGGATGCTCTCGTGAAGCATATATACCTTAATCTTTTCCAGCAGATCCAGCTGCATTTTGTTAAAGTGATGCGCCGAAATCAGTTTAGAAAAGGCCATTTTCACGCGGTCATCGTGGTTCACCAGTGGCGTTTTAAGTACAGCCCGACGAACAAAGGCGATAATGTCTGCCACGATCCGTTCATTGCTCACCGCACTGGCCGCTTCATTCAAGCTGCTCTCGGTGAAATTCTCCTTATCCAGTTCCAGCTTTAACTCCCGAAGCTGCGCCCGGGTCATATCGCTGGGGCGGGTGCAGGCTATGCGGATCGCTTCGATACGGTCTTTGTTCTCATTAACATAGACCACAAAAGAGTCCAGATAATCCTGCGGTTTTTCCGTGTCACCATAGCCGCGGGTCGTTTCCAAAAGAGTATCTTCCTTTTCGGAATAGTAATGTCCGCGCTTTTTGCCCTTCAGGTTGTCAAACCAAAGCAGGAAATCCTTATTCTCCCGGCAGCGTCGCACAAAAGCTTCCTCTGTACAGCTTTTCAATTCCTTCGCATATTCCCGAATTGTTTTTCCGCCTAAACGCTCGGATACATCATACTTTTGCTCATCGGTCAGATTGTTGCTCTTACGCTGCAATCTTGCCAAAATGCGATCTTTGACAGGCTGCTTGCTGGCCTCACCCGGACGGAACAAATCTTCCAACAATTCAGCCATTGATTTGCTGACGGAGACTGACTTCATATTGGAAGTGTCGTCCAAGTCCTCGTACACGCGAACTGCATCGAAGATATTGAAGTGAGTCTTTCCGATTTCCGGGCAAAGGCGCGTAGCGCGTCCCAGCATCTGCTCAAAGAGGATCCGGCTGTTGATCTTTCGCATAAACACCAAATTGCAAATTGCCGGCACATCGATTCCGGTAGTCAGCAGGTCGACCGTAACGGCAATGTTGGGGTACTGGTTGTTCTTGAACTGCTTGATCACCTGCAAAATTTTCTTTTGTTGCCGCCGGCAGTTTTGCCCGTAATTTTCATAATGGCATCATTGGAAATGCCATAGGGCTTGTAAATCTCTCGGAGCGTATCCACAATACGGTCAGCGTGTGCATCATTTACTGCGAAAATCAGCGTCTTTTCTCCACTTTCCGGATTCAGGTAGGTCGAAACTTCTTCCAGCACCTTGTGGGTATGATCCGGCAGAACAATTTTGCGGTTGAACTCCGACACATCGAAATCCATTTCATCGTCCAAAACTGCACCGTTCAAAAGTTCATTGGTGTTGGGGTCATATTGCGCCAAGGTTTCACCCTTCTTGAACTGTGCGTCATTTTCAATGAAATCCGTATTAATCAGATACGGAGGATCGTGATCCACCAGCCAGCCATCGATAACCGCCTCACGGTAGCTGTAGGTATAGACCGGCTCCCCGAAAATCTCGGTCGTGTGCAGGGCGGGCGTAGCAGTCAAGGCAACTTTCACCGCATCGAAATACTCGATAACCTGCTTGTACTTGCTCATATAATCATCTTGATTATCGTAGAGGATTTCTTCTTCCGTCATTTCACGGTCAAGAATATAGCCTCGGTGGGCTTCGTCCACAATAATCAAATCAAATGCACCGGGCATCAAATCCGGTTCTTCTGCCAGAATCGTGCGTTTCAAAAGCCCCTGCACCGTTGAAATGCTGACCTTGGTTTCCAGATTGATGATGTTGTCATCGATCGCTTTGATCTCATATATTTTGTCCAGCGTCAGCAGTTCCTTCAGCTTGACATCTTTGAAGGTGTCCATTGCCTGCTCACCGAGGGACACTCGATCCACAAGGAAAAGAATACGACGGAAACGCTTGGATTCCAGCATCTTGTAGATAAGTCCCAGAACAGTACGGGTTTTGCCCGTTCCGGTGGCCATTGCAAGCAAGGCCGTTCTCTTGCCGTCAACGATTGCCTCCGTTGCCTTATCAATGGCCTTAATCTGGTAGTCGCGCAGATTTAACCCATTAGGATCTGTCATAAACGAATTATCTGCTGCAGCCAGCGCCTGATTGGCCGCCGCTGTATTCTGACCAAGTTTTTCCATCAGGTCACTTGGGCTAAACCAGTTCCGAATAGGATACGGTTGATTTTCCTGTTCCCGGACATCCAAAAACCAAATACCAGACTTCGTCCGCAGCTGCTCTAAATACGCCCTGCCATTTGAAGCAAAGAGGAAGGGGACCTGATAACCATTCCAGTTTCCAACCGTATGTGGAATATCCTCCGGCTTAATATGTGCAGCATAGTCCTTTACCTGCACATCGATGGTAGATGCCACATCTTCCGACATCTTTTTTGCATCCATCAATGCTACGAGCTTCTCGCCAACGAAGAATGCATAATCCGCATACCCGTTTTTGTAAAAGGCCGAATTGGTAGGCCATTCGCTGATGGCAATATTTCTCCCCTTTACAGGACGCGTTCCTTTGCTGTAGCGCAGGTTCTGCGTATCAGCTTCCCAACCAGAAAGACGAAGCTGCTCGTCAATCAAGCATCTGGTCTGCGCCTCATTCCAATTCATCATAGCGGAGACAGATTCCGACCGCTTTGCGCGCTCCTTTTGCGTTTTGCCCGAAGCGGCGGTCTTGACCACGGCCAGTTGCTTCGTCAATTCCTCGATTTTCCTTTCCTGCTCGGCAATAACGGATTCCAAATCTTCGTGCGTAGTCTCGCTCGGCATGACGAACTCAGGCGCAATATATCCCCAGTCTCCATAGGTTTCCATAAACCAAACAGCAAGATTGTATGTCAAGGATAGCAATGTCTTTGCTTCGTCCACGGAGTCCGTACCTATATGTACTGCCGAGTTTCTTATCTTGCGAAGAACATATAGCGTATTGTCAATTTCGTGCGGCAATAAACCGGCTCGCTTCAAAATGCGAATTCGATTTGCGTGGGTGTTGTCAACAGCCGGCTCCGCAATGTGCTCAAAGACAAGGATCTCCTGCACTAAGCGCTCGGCAAACATTCCGAGTTTATAGATACAGGCATTGGGATCAGAATAGACATAGGTTTCTGCGGTTGCGCCAATCTGTGCCAATGCAGGCCAGTATCGATTCAGAAAATCAAAATTTGATTTCACGGAGTTCTCCTTTCATCAAAATCCCAGTTGCATATTGAGAAAACGCAGCTATCGCTAATCGTTATTTGCTGGGTCAATCATTTGCCAGGCACGATTTCCACAATATCCTCAATTCTACAATCCAGCGCCGTACAAATCTTCACGAGTATCTCCGTGGTGACATGACCGTTGCGTCCCATCTTGGTAACTGATGCTGGGCTGATACCCGCCTTTTCACATAGGTCTTTTTTCTTCATGTCCTTAT
>OLGF01001484.1_pt1 | contig 24793 bp, 22 predicted proteins | sample 1604971 | NCBI WGS metagenome assembly OLGF01 (sample SAMEA3888902, study PRJEB22519) | human gut metagenome | biome: human gut; feature: human-associated habitat; material: faeces | place: Denmark | collected 2011 | reverse complement strand
TCATCTACACCTGGGAAACCCGCCAGCTCCGCCTCTACAACGTGCGCAAGGACATTGGCGAGGCCACCGACCTGGCTGCCAGCAAACCCAAGCTGGTGCGCCGTCTGGCGCAGGAGCTGACCGACTCGCTCCAAGCCTGCCGGGCCCAGCGCCCCGTGCTCCGGTCCACCGGACAGCCCATTGCCTGGCCCGCCGAGGCTGCCCAAGCCCTGTAATCCGTATTCCCCTTGGGGAAATTCCACATCCGGCCTTCGCCTCCTCTCTGCCTGTGGGTAGGGGAGGAGGTGAAGGCTTTTTTCTATGCTGGGCCGGCCATGTCCGTAGAGCGTATCCGGAAGTCTTGGTATGCCCGCAGTTCAGTTCCCCCATTCGGGGCATGAAGGCAAAGAAAGTCGGCACCTTTTTCTTTTTCCGCGCCGCCGAAAAATTTTTTCCTCCCGCCTTTTTTCATTTTTCTCCCGCCTTTTTCCGCCGGTTTCGTACCGCCGGGGGCGTAGCGCCCTTCCGGTACCGGTCGGGAAGCCTTTTGTATCCGGCGCATTTTGTTAAAAAGCAGGATAATCTGCCTCGAAATGTTAAAATGGTTCAAGACGTGCAATCCTTGCCCCGTTGCGTCGTTTCTTTTAGTGTCCGGATGACTTTTTCGGGTCATTTCTGCCGGATTTTTTCCATTTTTGGCAGTTGGACGCTTTTTTCTTTGGGTTGTGCTTCATTAATGCTTTTTAATTATGTACCTTTGCAGCGTAATGAGAACCGTTGTAACATGCGGATAGTTAAGGGTATATGTATGATGCATGACTCTTGGAAAATTGGCGGTCGGCCTGTGATGAACATGCCGGAAGGATTACGGAATGTGTCTTATTTTTTAACCCTTGTAAATAATCAGCCGGTCCTGCAAGGAGCGTTTCCCGCGTTCGGTAACGGGTGCGCGGCAGGCCAGTGGAAAAGCAAATGTTTATGCCACAGCTTACTTTGTTGTTCACTTTCTTAGTGAGTGCCGTGCTTACGGCTTTTGTGATTCCTAAAATCATCTTGATATCCTACAAGAAGAAACTTTTTGACTTTGCCGACGAACGCAAGGTCCACAAAGGCATTGTGCCCCGTTTGGGGGGCGTGGCCTTTACCCCCGTCATTACCATTACGCTGGCCCTGGTGGTAGGTCTGCTCACACTCGTTTCCCCGTCTCGCACCAGCATGTCCTACGTGGCCCACAGCGCCCATCTGGCCCTCGGCCTCTCGGCGCTGGTCATCCTCTATATGGAAGGCGTGACCGACGACCTCATCGGCGTGGGCTACAAGGCCAAGTTCCTCACCCAGCTGATTTGTGCCGTCATGATTATCTGTACCGGCTTATGGCTCAACAACCTGCACGGCCTTTTCGGCGTGTACGAGCTTTCGCCCTGGGTGGGCATGCCCCTTACCGCCGTGTTGCTGGTGTTTATCATCAACGCCGTCAACCTGATTGACGGCATCGACGGTCTGGCCTCCGGCCTCTCCATGATAGCCCTGTTCTTTCTGGGCTGCCTCTACGGTTTCTGCCGTCAGTGGACCTATGCCGTGCTGGCGTTTACCACGCTCGGCACGCTGGTGCCTTTCTTCATCTACAACGTGTTCGGGCGGGCCGAAATCGGGCGTAAAATCTTTATGGGCGACTGTGGCAGCCAGACCATCGGGCTGATTCTCGGTTTGCTGGCCGTCCGTTTCTGCGTGTACGACAGCAGCATCGGCGCTCTTGCCTTCAATCCGCTGGTGGTGGTCTTTTCGCTGCTCATGGTGCCGTGTCTCGATGTGGTACGCGTGATGTTCGGCCGCATCCGGCGCCATCAGAATCCCTTCATGCCCGACAAGACCCACATTCACCACAAGTTCCTGGCCCTGGGCATGAGCCACCGCACGGCCATGGTCACCATCCTCTTCGTTTCCGCCTTTTTTGCCCTGCTCAACCTGGGGCTGACTTCCCTGCTCAACGTCAACTTTATCCTTCTGCTCGATGTGGTGCTGTGGACGCTGATGCACCTCTGGCTGTCCCATACCATCCGGAAACGGGCGGTGTGCAGTACAGGCGAAGACAACATGAAATAAAATTCGAAAAATAAAAAAACATTCAACATATCCCATTATGAAAACCGTAATGCTCGTATTCGGAACGCGTCCCGAGGCCATCAAGATGGCTCCGCTGGTCAAGGCGTTTCAGGCCGCTTCCGACAGTTTTCGGACGCTGGTCTGCGTAACCGGTCAGCATCGTGAAATGCTTGATCAGGTACTGCACATTTTTGACATTCAGCCCGATTACGATCTTAATATAATGAAGCAGGGGCAGGACCTGTATGACGTCACTTCGCGGGTGCTGCTCGGCTTGCGCGAGGTATTGAAAGAAGCCCGTCCCGACGTCGTACTGGTACACGGCGACACCACCACCAGCACGGCTGCCGCTCTGGCTGCCTTCTACGCCCAGATTCCCGTAGGCCATGTGGAGGCCGGTTTGCGCACCCACAATATCTACAGCCCGTGGCCTGAGGAGATGAACCGTCAGCTCACCGGTCGCATGGCCACTTGGCATTTTGCTCCTACGCCCCTGAGCCGTCAGAACCTATTGGCTGAAAATGTGGCTGAGGCGCAGATTACCGTTACGGGCAATACCGTAATCGATGCCCTCTATTGGGTAGTGGACAAAATCAAGCACGATGCCACCCTTGCGCAGCAGCTCGATGCCGAGCTTCAGCGTGCGGGATACGATGTACAGCGCCTGGCCGACGGTCGCAAGCTGGTGCTCATTACCGGTCACCGGCGCGAGAACTTCGGCGACGGTTTCATCCACATGTGTACCGCCATCAAGGATCTCACGCAGCGTTATCCGCAGGTAGACTTTGTTTATCCCATGCACCTCAACCCCAACGTGCGCAAGCCTATCCACGAAGTGTTCGGTCAGGATCTCACCGGGCTGGGCAACATGTTCTTCATTGAGCCGTTGGAGTATCTGAGTTTTGTGCATCTGATGGAGAAAAGTCATATCGTGCTGACCGATAGCGGCGGCATTCAGGAAGAAGCTCCCGGACTGGGCAAGCCCGTACTCGTGATGCGTGATACCACCGAGCGCCCCGAAGCTCTCACGGCCGGTACGGTGAAACTGGTGGGCACGGATTACGACAAGATTGTGTCGGCCGTATCTACCCTCCTCGACGACGAGGCGGCCTATGCCGCCATGAGTCATGCCGTCAACCCTTACGGCGACGGCAAGGCCTGTGGTCGGATTGTCGATACGTTAAGAGCATAAGAAATAAATTTATTAAAAAAACATCATAACATAAAGAGAATATGAAAGCATGTTTTATGGGCTTGGGCTATATCGGACTGCCCACAACCATTATTGCCGCCAAGCACGGCGTTCAGGTTACTAAAATAGACGCTTATACTTTCTCTTTATATTTAATTTTATTTTAGGTCCTTTTTCGTTACTGGCATTGACGCATAGTAATTTTATGAATGTGTGTATTACACTTATTTGCACATTTGGTTCGGCTGGAATATTAAAAATTATCTCAGAAAAAATAAATGAATAATATTTCTGCAAATAGTAAACGTATTGCCAAAAATACCGCCATGCTGTATGTACGGATGATTATTACGATGCTTGTATTGCTCTACACAAGTCGTGTGATTTTGCAAACCTTGGGTGTAGAGGATTTTGGCATTTATAATGCCGTAGGTGGGGTAGTGGCGATGTTGGGTTTTGTCAATAATTCGATGTCGATAGCGGTGCAACGATATTTGTCGTATGATTTAGGGTGTAAGAACAATGAGTCGCTCAACCGCACGTTTAACATGGCACTTGTCATTCATTTGTTGATTGCTTTAGTGGTAGCCTTCCTGGCGGAAACGATTGGTTATTATTTTCTGACACAATACATGAAGTTTCCGCCTGATCGCTTTGAAGCAGCACAATGGATCTTTCATTTTAGTGTTCTTACGTGTTGCGTACGCTTTTTGCTTGTGCCGTATAATGCACTGATCATAGCTTTTGAGCGAATGAATATATTTGCCTATTTGAGCATTGGTGAGGCCGTTTTGGGGCTGGTTATTGTGTATCTGTTACGGATAGGCGATGTTGATAAATTGAAGCTCTACGCGGTCTTGGTGTTTGGCGTGTCTGCATTGATTACGGCCATGTATGCTATATATTGTTGGCTAAAAATAAAGGAGGTAAGGTTTCAACTCACATGGGATAAGGTCTTATTTCGGCGGTTGTTGAGTTTTGCTTCATGGAGCGCTTTAGGCGAGATGGGATGGGCCGCCACGGGACAAGGCGTAAATGTGGTGCTGAACCTGTTTTTTGGCCCGGTGGTAAATGCCGCGCGGGGCATAACCTTTCAGGTATCAGCCGCTGTCAATCGTTTTGTGCAGAGTTTTCAGATGGCTGTCAACCCGCAGATCATCAAGCAGTATGCAGCAGGCGAGGTGCAGGGTATGCAGACTTTGGTGTATCGTAGCACGTGCTTTTCCTTTTATCTGCTTTTGTTGCTCTCTTTGCCGTTGGCCTTACGCATAGAGTATATTTTGTGGCTGTGGCTTGGGCAGGTGCCGCCGTATCTGGCTTTGTTTAGTCGTTTGGTCTTGCTGGGTGCATTGACTGATGTGTTGTCTAATCTCTTGGCTACTGTGGTTAAAGCTTATGGAAACATCCGTAATTATCAGCTTATTGTGGCTTCTGTGTTGATTATGAATCTTCCTATTTCTTATGTGGTGCTGAAGTTAGGCGCACCGGCATGGAGCGTTTTTGTTGTATATGTGGGTGTGTCGGTCACTTTGTTTTTTGTGCGCTTGTGGCTGATACGGCGCATGATGCACTTGAGCATTCGTGCGTATTTGCGAGGAATATTGGTTCCCACCTTGCGGGTATTTGTGGTGGCGGTGCCATTGCCCGTTGTGCTGCACCTTTTCTTGCCTCATACTTTAGTGGGGTTTTGCGGCGTGGTATTCGGGAGCATGGTGTGTGTACTGCTCGCCAGTTATGGGGTTGGCCTGACATCTGCAGAACGACAAACCGTGAGCAACCGCATCCGTATATATCTTAAAAAACAGTGAGTTATGCAAAACGATATTATTGTCCGCACAGCTACCGTCACGTGGATCACTTATCCCAATTTTGGCACTTATCTTCAAGCCTATGCCCTACAGCAGGTGGTAAAGCATCTGGGGTATGAAAACTGGATACTTGACGACCGGCGCTTTGTGCTATCGGCACCTTGGCGCGCTTGCCTGGGGCGTATCAAACGGTGGCTGTTGCGTAAGCCGCAGGTAAAAGTAATCAATCCTGCGTTTTCTCAGTTTCGTCAGCAGTATTTGCAGATTGATGAGCATTGGCGTGATGATGCGGATTTGAATCGCAGATACGATATGTTCCTTTGCGGAAGTGATCAGATATGGACACCCTATGCCCGGAAAATCAATCCGTATTACTTTTTGGGTTTTACGGATAAGAAAAAGGTGGCGTATGCACCAAGCACTGGAACGCCGAAATTCACCGAAGATTATCAAGCCGTAGTCCGTCCCTTGCTTAACCGATTCTCGGCAATAGGCGTGCGTGAAAAAAGTTGTGCAGAGGCGCTGTCCGGATTTGTCGATCAACGCGTTGAGGCAGTGCTTGATCCCACATTGTTGCTGACCGATACACAATGGGAGGCGGTGTGCGCGCCCGTAAATGATGCTGAAGAGGCGCCTTATCTGCTTTGCTATTTCCTCACTCCCAATGCTTGGTATCTGGAATATGCCAAGCGTGAGTCGCGGCAAAAGGGCTTGCGCCTAAAGGTCTTCAATACATGGCAGGGAGCCCAGACCTATGGCGATGATTGCATGGATGTGGGACCGAGTGAGTTCCTGAGCTACATACGTGGAGCACGCAGGGTGATGACCGATTCCTTTCATGCATCCATTTTCAGTATATTGTTTCATAAGGACTTTGTGACGTTCAAACGCTTTCAGAATGGAGGAGAGCGTGACCAGAACGCGCGCATTGCCGATTTGTTTAGTGACCTCGGATTAAGTACTTATTTTGTAGGTGAGGATAGGTTGAATGGTGTTGCGCAATTGTCACGGCCGGATTATGAGGCTGTAGAGCGCTCGTTGCAACGGTTGCGCAGTCATTCGATTCAGTTTTTACGCAAGGCCTTAGGCGAGAGATAAAAATAAAAAGTAATGGATCAAATTTGTAGTAAGGACCTTTGTACGGCTTGTGCCGCATGCTTAAATATTTGCCCCAAAGAAGCCATCAAAATGGTTGAAGAGGGGGCAGTGGGTTACGTGTATCCTGCTATTGATCAAACGCTGTGCATTGATTGTGGCTTGTGTGTAAAGACCTGTCCGGTCAATCATCCCGTGTCTCAGCATACACCGCTTAAGGCTTATGCTGCTATCAGCTGCGATGAGGCGGATTTGATGAGCAGCGCCAGTGGCGGCGCTTCATCATTGTTGGCACAGAACGTGCTGCGACATCATGGCGTGGTATATGGGTGTGGGCAGGATAATTATCGCAAGGTTATGCATATGCGCATCGAGGACCCGTCTGACGCTTGGAAAATAAAGGACTCAAAATACGTGCAAAGCCATATCGGAACCATTTATAAGCAAGTGAAAACCGATTTGCAGGCGGGGCGGCAGGTGATGTTTTCCGGCACGCCTTGCCAAGTGGCAGGGTTGCGTAATTATTTGCGTAAAGATTATCCGAACTTGCTGTTGGTGGATTTGGTGTGCCATGGCGTACCTTCGCAGAAACTGTTGCGTGATAATATTGGTGAGATATTGGCGCAATCCGGCACGCCCGATGGGGATTACCGCCTGTCTTTTCGGCGTAAGCAGCGCCAAACCTCAGGTCTTGACCTGAGGTTTGGCGTCTTCCTGACGAAAGACGCCATACCTGCTGTGCGCGGCCGGTTGGTAGACTTCCCTCACAACAATTATATAACAGCCTTTATGGCCGGGCTTATTTTCCGTGAAAACTGCTTTTCCTGTCCTTACGCTTGCGGTCAGCGAGTGAGTGATGTTACGATAGCGGACTTTTGGGGGCTTGTTCCGTGCAGCGTGCCTAGTGACCGTGGCGTTTCATTGATGCTTGTGAATACGGAAAAAGGGCAAGTAGCTACCAACGCTATCCAGTCGTATGCACAGATGGAGGAACGCCCCGTGAGTGAGGCGATACGTGGCAACGGGCAGTTGCAGCACCCCTCTAAGCGTCCGCCAGAGCGTGAGCGGTTTCTTCAGCAATATGCCTATGCTCCCCAGCAGGCCTATGCAGAGAACTTAAGACGTTATCGCAAGGAATTGCGCATACAGAAGATAAAGATAACCCTGATTAAAACCGTGCGCAGTATGCCTGTTGTAGGTAGCGCTGCCCGTTATGTCAAACATGTCTTATTCAAGGCAAAATAAATTAGCTTATGATACCTAAAGTAATTCATTATTGTTGGTTCGGTCGTGGCCCAATGCCAAAGTTGGCGTTGAAATGTATAGAATCATGGAAAAAATATTGTCCGGATTATCAGATAAAGGAGTGGAATGAAGATAATTTTGATTTAGACTTATATCCATATGTACGCGAAGCGTATGACGCACGTAAATTTGCGTTTGTAACAGACGTTGTACGTTTGTATGCTTTATATCATGAAGGAGGTATCTATATGGATACTGATGTAGAAGTAATAAAACCGCTAGATATGTTTTTGTCTCATCATGCTTTTAGTGGCTTCGAAAGCTCTATAAATATACCTACTGGTATTATGGCAAGTGAAAAAGAAGGAAAATGGGCAAAAGAGAATTTGAACTATTATGATAATCGGCATTTTAAGTTGGAAAATGGAGAATGTGATATGACAACAAATGTTCAGATAATAACAAATTATATGCTTCAACATGGATTCGTGCGAAAAAGTTCTTTACAAGACTTTCCTAATTTAATAACTTTTTATCCACAAGAGTATTTTTGTCCTTTATCACCAATAACGGGACAATCTAAGATTACTGACAATACTTATACAATACATCATTTTGCAGGTTCATGGTTACCGAAATCTATAAAGATTAGGAAAAGACTGAAGCAAATTTTGCCTTCATTTATGGTTAGTTTTATTCAGAATTTTAAAAAGTAAAATTGTATTGGACAGATGAAGTGGATTTGGGGAATAAATAGTTTGTTTTTTTGTGTAATTGTTTGTCTTAATTTTGAATTTGAAACGATTGGAACAATTATACCTTTAGGATTGTGCGCGTTAGTCCTATATATGTATACTTTGGGGCGTAAAAACAGATCCTACAAGAATTTATTATTTTTTTCCTATTCATTTTATTCGTTAATAGGTACAATTAATTATTGTGTTTATTTACACTTTTGTGGTTTTACGTTTGCTCCATTTCATGATGATAGTTACTATTGGATGAATATTACAGCATTATTGAATGGAGATTTTTCAGTGCATTATACGTTTTTTGAATTGGTTATGGCCGTATTATGCATGCCTTTTAAATCTTTTCACTTAGAGCATTGTTATCTTCTTCCAGTGAATTGGATGTTAGGTGCAATAGTAGTAGTTGAAGCTGTAAAATTTGCACGAAAGGTAATACCAATAAAAACAATATCAAATAAGTATGTAAATGCCCTAATTATATTGTTGAATACATCATTTATTGATGGTACTGTTCATTTTTATAGAGATATCTGGATGTGTTTGTTTTTTATAATAGCTTTGAATGCTATTTATGAGAACAAGTATGTAAAAAGCTTATGGGCTACTTTTTTTACAGGATTAATTAGGGGGGCAAATGCGTTTATTTTATTATTTTATATGCTATTAAATAAAATGGCGGGTATTAGGCGTATTTCACGATCAATCTTGTTATTTATGGTAGTCGGTGTATGTTTAGGCTTATTCGCGCTAAGTTATGTTGTAAATATAGAAGATTATATGAGAAGTTTCTCATCTCAAGCTTCTACGGGTGCATCGGATTCATTTTCAGACAGAATTGATTATTTTTTGCATCAAGAAGGAGCGAGTGGCGGAGTTGTACAATTGTTGAGGAGTCCTAATCCCTTCTTGAAATTATTAGCGTTGCCAATTTATATATTTTCTCCTTTTAAGGTTGGTGATTTTTTCGTTGTAGGAAATTATACATTACGGTTTGCAGTATATCCTTCTGTCTTACGTTTCCGTACAGACAGTGTATGGGAAATATTTATGATTGTATTTTATGCTTTTATGATTCCTAAATTGTTTGTAGGATTTTACTATTGGTTAAAAGATAAAAGCAACAAGAATATGGTATTGTTTTTTACATTTATAGTGATGATGGTAACTGTGACTTATATATCAATGCAGACTCGTCATAAAATGATGTTTATATTATTGTACCCTTTAGCGTATAATTATTATATTGCTTATTCTTCCGATAGGACGAAACAAAAATGTTCTATTGCAGGTTCCCTATTTTTAGTACTAATTCTTTGTTATAATCTTATATAATATTCTTTGTATGAATATATTGATTAATTGTAGTATTTTAAAGGTAGGTGGAGGTGTTCAAGTAAGAGACTCCATTTACGGAGCCTTGGGACAATTCGAACAGCACGAGCTTGTTGTGATTTTATCCTTATAGATTCGTTCGATTCGCAAGGTGTGTTCCGCTTTTGCAAATCCTGTAGCATTAATATAAAAGATATATTTAACAATGAAAATTCTCATCAACTGTTCAAACCTAAAAGCGGGGGGTGGTATACAAGTGGCAGATTCAATATGTCGCAATTTGAACCAGTTTCCACATTTGGATTTTCTTGTTGTGTTGTCTAAACACCTGTGTTATTTAACTACAGAAATAGGTGCTTTCCCAAATGTGAAGGTTATTAAATATAACTCAAACAATGGGATCAAAGTTTTAATGACAGGTCGAGACGAAATATTGGACAATCTGGTTTCTCAGCATCATATAAATATTGTTTTTTCTGTTTTTGGGCCTATTACATGGACACCACGTTGTCCGCATTTCTGTGGATTTGCAAGGTCACATCTGGTGTTGGAAAATAGTCCATATTATGCAAGAATGGGATTTCTCCAGCGACAAATCAGCTATTTACAAAATAGAATCTTAACTTTTTTCTTTTGTCGAGGGGTTAGTGCATTTTTTACGGAGAACCAATATATTACAGATAAGTGGAAAAAGAAATCCAAAAAGCCAGTTTATACGGTGACCAATTATTATAATCAGGTCTATGACAATCCCAAAGAATGGAAGGAATGTCGTATCCCCCCATATGACGGGCTGACACTTTTATGCATAACAGCTAAATATCCACATAAAAATTTAGAAATAGCAATTGACATACTGAATATACTGAAGGCGAGAAAATCGACGCTTAATATACGGTTTGTGTTCACTATTAATGAGCATGAATATCCTGCTTTGCCAGAACAATTGCGATCGCACTTCCTATTTTTGGGTAAAAAGGCCGTAAACGAGTGTCCTTCACTATATCGGCAGGCCGACATCATGTTCCAGCCAACGCTATTGGAATGCTTTACGGCCACTTACCCCGAGGCTATGAAGATGGAAGTGCCTATTCTGACTACAGATTTGGAGTTTGCCCGCGGCTTGTGCGGGGATGCTGCATTGTATTATTCCCCTTTATCGGCGGAAGATGCTGCATGTAAAATAGAACAACTGGCCACTGATGTCTCTTTGCGTGCCAGGTTGGTCGCCGCAGGAAAAGAACAGTTGCGGCGATATGACAATTATCAGCAACGTGTAGAAAAATTGATATATCTATTGGAAAATTTATAAACATAACTTTATAGTATTATGTCAGTATTCAAAGATAAAGTCCTGTTGATTACAGGTGGTACCGGTTCATTTGGAAATGCCGTACTTCGTCGCTTCCTGGACAGTGATATTAAGGAAATCCGTATTTTCTCCCGTGATGAGAAGAAACAGGACGACATGCGTCATGCCTTGCAGAATCCGAAAGTGAAGTTCTACATTGGCAATGTGCGGGACAAGTCGTCGGTGGATGTGGCCATGCGTGGGGTAGATTACGTATTTTCAGCAGCCGCATTGAAACAGGTTCCTTCGTGTGAATTCTTCCCGATGGAAGCCACGCGTACCAATGTGGAAGGAACTTTTAATGTCCTGTTATCGGCAATAGACCATAAAGTGAAGAATGTGGTAGTGCTTTCGACAGACAAGGCGGCTTATCCTATAAACGCTATGGGAATTTCGAAGGCCTTGATGGAAAAAGTGGCTATAGCCAAGGGGCGTGAGCTGGGAGATGACGCAACCACTACAATATGCTGTACTCGCTATGGCAATGTAATGGCCTCGAGAGGCTCTGTAATTCCTTTGTGGGTAGAACAGATGCAGGAGGGTAAACCTATTACCATTACGGATCCGAACATGACACGTTTCATGATGACATTGGATGATGCGGTTGATTTGGTGGTTTACGCCTTTACGCATGGTCATAATGGAGATTTGTTTGTACAGAAAGCTCCGGCGGCCACGTTGGCCACTTTGGCGCAGGCACTGAAAGAGACTTATGCTCAGATTGATCCTAAATATGGTGAGACTGAGGTGAAAATAATTGGTACTCGTCATGGCGAGAAACTGTATGAAACCTTGGTGACTCGAGAGGAAATGGTGAGAGCTGAAGATATGGGTGACTATTTCCGCATACCATGCGATACGCGAGACTTGAACTACGATAAGTTCTTTACTCAGGGTGATGAGGATATTGCAAAGGTAGAGGATTATCATAGTCACAACACCAAACGGCTGGATGTTGAAGGAATGAAGAAATTGCTTTTGAAATTACGTTTTGTGCGTGAGGATCTTGGTTTGCAGCCTCGTGCAAAGGCTAAGGAAATTCGTTCGGAATGATTTGGGGTAGTTAGGGGTTTGAGTTTAGTGTTATGAGTTGATGGTCTTCGACTTTCAGCTCAAAACTCTTAACCATTAACCAATAACTAACGCTCTTTCAACGCTTAAAAGTAAATAAGATGAAAATATTAGTAACCGGCGCAAAAGGTTTTGTAGGAAAGAACCTGTGTGCGCAGCTGAACAATATAAAGGATTGCAAGGCCAGATGCTATGGCGACCTTTCTGTCACGGAAGTTTATGAATATGATATAGACTCTACTCCGGAAGAGCTTGATCGTTGGTGCAAGGACTGTGATTTCGTATTCAATCTGGCAGGAGTGAACCGCCCACAGAAGCAGGAAGAGTTCATGCAGGGTAATTTCGGCTTTGCGTCTACTTTGCTGGACACACTGAAAAAACATGGCAACAAATGCCCTGTAATGCTTTCAAGTTCTATCCAGGCTACACTGATTGGCCGTTATGGTGAATCGGACTATGGCAAGTCAAAGCTGGCTGGCGAGGAACTTTTCTTTGATTATGCCAAGGAAACAGGTGCCAAGGTGCTGGTATATCGTTTTCCAAATCTGTTCGGTAAATGGTGCCGTCCTAACTACAACAGTGTGGTAGCTACATTCTGCAACAATATTGCAAACGACCTGCCTATACAGGTAAACGACCGCTCTGTAGTGCTTGAGATGCTTTACATAGACGACCTGGTGGATGAAATGATAGCCGCACTGAAAGGCGAGGAACACCATTGCGAGTTTGATGGTGTAAAAGTTGTACTGAAGGCTGACGGTCGCTATTGTGCCGTTCCTGTGACCCATAAAGTAACTCTTGGGGAAATTGTGGATTTGTTGCATTCATTTGCTGCACAGCCTTCAACACTGGTTGTGCCTGAAATTCCTTTCAATTCGTTTGCAAAGAAACTTTACTCTACATATCTGTCTTACCTGCCAAAGGAAAAGACTGCTTTTCCGTTGAAGATGAATATTGACGACCGTGGCAGTTTTACAGAACTTCTCCGTTCTGAAAAGTGCGGACAGGTGAGCGTGAATATTTCTAAGCCGGGGATCACCAAGGGACAGCATTGGCATAATACAAAATGGGAATTTTTTATTGTGGTGAGCGGTCATGGCCTTGTGCAGCAGCGTAAGGTAGGTACTGATGAGGTCGTAGAGTTTGAAGTCAGCGGTGACAAGATACAGGCGGTTCATGCTTTGCCCGGATATACTCACAACATCATCAATCTGAGTGAAACGGAAAACCTCGTTACTGTAATATGGGCTAACGAAGCATTTGACCCTAACAAGCCGGATACTTATTTTGAGGTAGTCTGATAAATTATAAAGCTTTTAGAATAACGATATGACAAATGAAAACAACATAAAGTTCAGAGAAGACGGTAAACTGAAACTTCTTATTATTGTCGGGACACGCCCGGAGATTATCCGTCTGGCAGCAGTGATAAACAAATGCCGAAAGTATTTTGACTGTATTCTTGCCCATACAGGTCAGAACTACGATTACAACCTTAACGGTATATTCTTCAGAGACCTGAAAATGGCCGACCCTGAAGTATATCTTGATGCAGTGGGTGACGACTTGGGAGCGACAATGGGGAATATCATTGACAAGAGCTACAAGCTGATGGTGCAGCTGAAGCCTGATGCAGTGCTTGTACTGGGGGATACCAACTCTTGCCTGAGTGTGATTGGCGCCAAACGCCTGCATATTCCTATTTTCCACATGGAGGCCGGTAACCGCTGCTTCGACGAGTGCTTGCCGGAAGAGACAAACCGCCGTATTGTGGATATCATCAGTGATGTGAATATCTGCTACAGTGAACACGCACGTCGCTATCTCAATGCCAGCAATGTGGCTCCGCAGCGCACATACGTGAGCGGTTCGCCTATGGCTGAGGTGCTGCACAACAATCTTGCGGAAATAGAAGCGAGTGATGTGCATGCCCGTCTGGGACTGGAGAAAGGTAAGTATATACTGCTCAGTGCCCACCGTGAAGAGAATATTGATACTGAAAAGAATTTCGTGTCTCTTTTCACTGCTATAAACAAGATGGCAGAAAAGTATGATATGCCTATACTTTACAGTTGCCATCCGAGAAGTCGCAAGCGTTTGGAGGCAAGTGGATTCCAGCTTGACAGTCGTGTAATACGTCAGGAACCTTTAGGCTTCCACGACTATAACTGTCTGCAGATGAATGCTTTTGCCGTAGTTTCTGACAGTGGTACCTTGCCTGAAGAAAGTTCTTTCTTTACAAGCATAGGACATCCTTTCCCTGCGGTGTGTATACGTACATCTACAGAACGTCCTGAAGCTCTTGACAAAGGTTGTTTTATCCTTGCAGGTATCGACGAACATTCTCTGCTTCAGGCTGTAGATACAGCTGTTGAAATGAACAAGGAAGGTGATAACGGTCTGCCTGTACCCAATTATGTAGACGAAAATGTTTCTACAAAGGTGGTAAAGCTGATACAGAGCTATACAGGTGTTGTTAACAAGATGGTTTGGAGAAAGGACTCTTGATCGTTTCTATGTAGAAAAATGAATTTATGAAGATATTGCTTATTTCCCAGTATTTTTATCCAGAACAGTTCAAATGCAATGATGTCGCTTTTGAGTTACAACGACGTGGGCATGATGTGACTGTAGTAACTGGCATACCTAATTATCCTAAAGGAAAATATTATTCAGGATATGGAATCTTGAAACGTCGTAAGGAAGAGATTAACGGTGTTAAGGTTATTCGTTGTATGTTGGTTCCACGGGGAAAATGTAGCACAATTCGTTTGGCCTTAAATTATTTCAGTTTTGCGTTTACTTCAACATTACAGGTAATAAAGATGTGCTTGTTCCAGCATTATAATGCAGTTCTTGTTCATGAAACTTCACCTGTAACAGTAGGTATTCCTGGAGTGGTAGCGGCCAAAATTTTACATGCACCTCTCTATTTCTGGGTATTAGATCTTTGGCCTGAGAGTCTTCAGGCTGCTGGAGGAATAAACAATCGTTATATATTAGGCGGTTTTGATCAACTGACACGATGGATATATCGTCATTCTAAAAGAATCCTTTTAAGTTCCAGAGGATTTGAACAATCTATAAAGACAAAAGGACATTTTGAGCATAAGCTGGAATATTTTCCTAATTGGGCAGATAGGGAATTTGAAACTGCAAAATGTGTTGAAATTCCAGAATTGCCTAAAGGATTTATTGTGATGTTTGCTGGTAATATTGGTGAAGCTCAAGACTTTGAGAATGTTATGGCAGCGGCATTATTGTTGAAAGCACGACAAAATATCCATTTCGTGTTGGTCGGTGATGGACGGAAAAAAACTTGGGTGGATGATTTCATTAAGCGAAATGGTTTAAGTGAAACGGTTCATTGTCTAGGACGGCATCCATTGGCGGCAATGCCTTCTTTCTTTGCTAAAGCAGATGTGATGTTGGTTTCTTTGAAAGATGAGTTGATTTTCCGTTTAACAGCTCCTGCAAAACTGCAGACATATATGTATAGTAAGAAGCCTATTGTTACCATGCTGAATGGTGAAGGTTCACGGTTGGTTCGTGAGGCTAATTGTGGATTTACAGCACCTGCTGGTGATTCAAGAGCCTTAGCTGAGGCAATTAGTAAAGCGGCAGAATGTACAACTGGTGAATTGCAGGAAATGGGACTTCGTGGTCGGAAATTTTATGATGAGAATTTCCATATTGATAAATGTATGGATCATTTGTGTAACATGTTAAATGAAGATGTTAAGTCGAATTGACCTGCAATTATTGGAGTTAGTAAAGGCCGGATTATGGGGCGTGAGTCCTGATTCGTCTTTATTCTCATCAGATGTAGATTGGAAAAGTATATATACTGTAGCCCGAAGGCAATCTGTCTTAGGCGTAGCATATGACGGTATTTTGTTATTACCGGTACAGTTGCAGCCTACGAAAAAAATATTATTGTCATGGTTTGTTGTCGTTCAGCAGATAGAACGGATGAATCGGAAAATGAATCAATGTATCGTTGATTTGATCGGGCGTCTTCAGGTGGTAGGTTTGCAACCTTTATTGCTGAAAGGGCAGGGGCTTGCACAATATTATCGGAATCCTTTGCATAGACAACCGGGAGATATTGATTTGTTTTTTTTCGATAGATATGATGAAGCAATTGCATGGGCAGCAAGTCTGGATGGAGTGAAGTTCCATCCGGATACAACATACCATCGTTCATTTGAATGGCAGGGAAATCTTATTGAAATACATTCTCAGTATGTAGATTTTTATCATTCTTATAATAAGAAGATATGGAAAGATCTGCAGAAAAGTATTCCGTTATCAGGTGATGCGGTACTGAAGATAGAGGATTCCTGTATTTTGATACCTGCAGCTCAGATGAATGTGTTATATGTATTTTTACATCTAATGCATCATTTTTTGCAGGTGGGGGTTGGTCTGAGGCAGGTTTGTGATTGGGCTTGTTTATTTAAGGCGGTATATTTACAGATTGATAAGGATATATTTAAGGAATCTTTGCAAAGGTTAGGTATGTTGAGACCGGCAAGCGCTTTGGCTTTTGTACTCGTAAAGTATCTGGGCGTTCAAGAAGAAGTAATTCCATTGGATATTTCATCAAAGAGAACACAACATGATGCTTTGTTTATGTTACAGGATATATTGCGTACCGGCAATTTCGGACATGATACTGTAATGATGAAAAATTTTAGGAGAGGGCGTTTTTGGAGAAATATTCCTTCTTATATCATGGCGTTTAGGCGGCATGCGAAACTTTATGCGCTTTGTCCGCGTGAAGTGCGCGCTTATCCTATAAAATGGTTTATGGCTAAATTTAAAAAACAATGATACTGGATAAAAAATTATTGGACAAAGTAACGGAAGAAGCTAAGTCGAGTCCAAGATTGCGAATGAATTTTAACTTGCACGAAAGTTTGGATGCAAAGGCGCAACGTTTGTTTAATGCACTTGAACCAGGCACTGAATTGCCGATTCATCGTCACCCGTGTACTGCAGAAACTTATATCGTAGTTCGAGGACGTTTGAATGTATTGTTTTATGATGACAATAAAAATGTCATACAACGTTATGAGTTGAGTGCACATTCGGATAATTTTGGCGTGCATATTCCTAAAAATCAATGGCACACATTGGAGGTGCTGGAAAGTGTAACCGTAATTTTTGAAGTAAAAGATGGCCCTTATACGCCATTAACGGCTGAGAATCTTTTATGAAGTGAGTAAGTTATATGAATTATTGAGAGGGGAGATAGATTTTTTGCTATCTCCCCTCTTTTGTCGTGGAGCGGAGGCGCGATTTTCAGGCGGAAAGGGGTGGCGGTAAGGCGAAAAGGGTTATCTTTGTAGGACTGCGGCCGGCCCGGGAGGAAGCGGCGGCAGGACGAAACGGAAAAACAGAACAAATACATGGATACTGCGGAAACTACAACACGAAGCCGGCGACTGGCACGCAACACGATGATGCTGTACGTGAGGATGGTGCTGATGATGCTGGTGGCCCTGCTGACGGGGCGTCTGATATTGCAGGCGCTGGGCGTGACGGACTACGGCGTGTATAACGTGGTGGGCGGCGTGGTGGCCCTGTTCGGATTTATCGAGGGGTCGCTGGGCAGTGCTTCGTCGCGGTTTATCACGTTTGCGCTGGGGCGCGGCGACGAGGCGGACCTGAAGCGGGAGTTCAGCTGCGTGGTGGGCATACACTACGCGATGGCGGGACTGGTGTTGCTGCTGGCCGAGACGGTGGGGCTGTGGTTTGCGTGGCACAAGCTGGTGATTCCGCCCGACCGCACGGAGGCGGCCTTCTGGGTGTACCAGGGGGCGGTGGTGGCCAGCGTGGTGATGCTGGCGTCGGCGCCGTACAACGCGCTGATTATTGCCCACGAGCGGATGCGGGCCTTTGCCTGTATTTCGGTGTTCGAGACGCTGGCACGGCTGGGCGTGGTGGGGCTGCTGTTCGTGCTGCCGGGCGACAGGCTGGTGTGGTACGCGCTGCTGACGGTGGCGGTGCAGGTGGCGGTGAGGATGGTGTATGCGGGCTACTGCCGGCGTACCTTTGCCGAGAGCCGCTGGCGATGGACGTGGGACCGGGAACGGATGCGGGCCATCTTTGCCTACGCCGGATGGGTGCTGAACGGCAACCTGGCGGTGGTGGGGTGTACGCAGGGCCTGAACGTGCTGCTGAACCTGTTTTTCGGACCGCTGGTGAACGCGGCGCAGGGCATTGCGATGCAGGTGCTGACGGCAGCCAACCAGCTGTTTGCCGGATTCCAGACGGCGGCCAATCCGCAGATTACGAAGAGCTACGCGCAGGGTGACCTGGACTATATGCACCGGCTGGTGCTGTCGGTGTCGCGCCTGTCGGCCTACCTGATGCTGGTGGTGGCGCTGCCGCTGATGTGGGAGGCGCCGTACCTGCTGAGGCTGTGGCTGGGGCAGGTGCCGGAGCACGCGGTGGACTTTGTGCGGATTTTCCTGCTGGTGGGGCTGAACACCACGCTGGTGGGGCCGACGGTGATGGCGGTGCATGCCACGGGGCGCATCCGCCGCTTCCAGCTGGTGGAGGGCACGCTGCTGCTGACGGTGGTGCCGGTGGGGTACGTGCTGCTGCGCGTGGGGCATGTGAGTGCCAACCAGGTGCTGCTGGCTTACCTGGGCATTGAGGTGCTGACGCAGCTGGTAAGGGTGTGGCTGGTGTACCCGATGATCGGGCTGCGCGTGGCGCAGTATTACACCAAGGTGATGTGGCCCATCGTTAAGGTGGGCGTGGTGGTGTGGATGCTGCCGGCTATGGCCTACCCGTGGGCACACGCCCATTTGCCGGAACTGGCGGCCTGCGCCGTAGTGGTGGCGACGTGTGTGGCCTCGACGGCATTGTGGACATACGTGCTGGGGCTGAACCGCAAGGAGCGTCGCTACGTGTGTGAAGTGGCGGCCGGGCGGCTGGCGCGCTGGCGGCGCACGGACAGACTTAAAGGAGAGGAGAAGGAATGATGGACCATATACGTTTGAGTTTCGTAATACCGGTGTACAACGCCGGGCCGTACCTGGAGCCGTGCCTGCGCTCGCTGGAGGAGCAGGGCCTGAAGGAGGGGGAGTATGAGGTGGTGTGCGTGGACGACGGCAGCACCGACGGCTCGTGGCAGACGCTGCAAAAATGGGAAGGGAGGAAAAAATTTTTCCACGCCTTGCAGGAAAAACACGGCGGCGCCTCGTGTGCCCGCAACCGGGGGCTGGAGGTGGCGCAGGGAAAGTACGTGTGGATGGTGGACGCCGACGACCTGCTCGTGCCCCGCTGCGCCCCGCGTCTGCTGGAACGCATGGAGCGGGAAGAGCTGGACGTGCTGACGCTGGGCGTGCAGGACTATACCGACGAGACGCACCGGGGCGCGGTGAGCAACGTGGCGCACAAGTTGCCGGGCGTGGTGACGGGACGGACCTACCTGCTGCACTGCGAGGTGGAGATGGCGTGCTGGTGTCTGCTGTTCAGGCGCGAGATGGCCGTGACGCACGGGGTGTGCCTGATGGAGGGCATCACGCTGGAGGACCTGGAATTTGCGCCGCACCTGCTGATGTACTGCCGCAGGGTGGCTTCGGAAAGCCGGGTGTGCTATTACTACCGCCACAACATGGCGGGCATCAGCAAACGGAAGACGCCGGACTTTTACACCTACCGGCTGGCGTGCTGGCTGAAGGTGATGGACCGCCTGCAGGAGCATGAGCGGCAGGCGGGATGTCTGGGGCCGGTGATGGGCGACAAGGCGTACATGCTGCTGCTCTTCCTGTGGGAGAGCGACCTGGGCATGGCGGAGAAGATGCGCTACGTGGACCTGATGGAGCAGCACGGCGTGTTTGGCCTGCTGCGCAACCGGAAGATGATTTACAAGCGGCGCCACAGGCTGGCGGCCGCCGGCTTCAGGCTGCCGTGGGTGTATCGTCTGTTTTTGCGGCAGCCGTGGCTGAGGCCCCGACATTGAGCGGAAAGCGGTTTGCATGACATACGGAAGCGTCCCCGTCGTTCAGCACCTTAACGGAAAATGGCTGAACGGCGGGGACGCTTCAGCACGGACGTGACCGGCTGTTTTTATTTATATACCCACCGGGTGAGGACATTACACGGGGTGGCGACAGCAAATTTGTAGAATTTGGAGGACGGATACTGGCTCAGGTCGACAACATAGCGGCCGGAACGGGCCTTGACCTTTCCGACGACCTTCCATTCGTCAGTTCCGCCGGAGGCAAAGCGGTTGGTGGTGGCCATGTAGATGGTGGCATCGGCCGAGGTCTTTTCGGCTTTCCAGCTCAGAACGACTGTGTGGTCGTAGGGATGTGAGGCGAGGTCGTAGATGTCGGTAGGGCCGAAAAAGGAGATTCCGTCGCGCTCGAAGGCCACTTCCTGCGGCACCTCGAAGCCCATGAAGCGGCTCAGGGTGGGCTGGATGTCAACCAGCGAGAGCGAAGCATGGGTGAAATGGCGGTTGAGCTGCCTGATGTTGGTGGAAATCCATACGCTGCGTTCGCGGTTGAGCTGTCCGCCGTGGTCGTGTCCGCTTTCGTTGCGGCCGTGGTCGGTAGTTACGATAACCATCCACTCCTCGTCGAAATGGGCTTCGCGATATTGTACGGCCTGCCAGATGAGGCCCACCAACTCGTCGGTCTTGCGGACGTAGCGGTCCATGTAAGCACCGTCGCCGAAGAGATGGAAGCCGGAGTCGGTGTACCACAGATAAACCCAGCTGAGGTCGGGGGCGTCACGCCGGATACATTGGGCGGCCTCGTGGCTGACAACGGAGTCGATGCTGAAAATGTGCAGCTGGTCGGGGCGTGGCGGGAAACGCGCTTCGTCGAGCTCGTAACCGTCGTAAACGTAGTCGACGGTCAGGTTGCCGGTTTCGGGCTTTCCCGCTCCGATTAGTACGGTGCGATTGTCGGTCCAGCTGGAGAAGAGGGCCGTTTTACAAGGCTTTTTCTGGGCTTTGGCCAGACGGAAGATTGACCAGTAGTTGTAGTTGGGTTTCAGGTTTGAATTGCCGTTTACCCGATGCTTGTTCATCCACGTACCGGTCAGGATGTTCATATAGCCGATGGCCGATATGGTAGGCGTTTGTGAGTAGCCGCCCACTTCGCCGCCGGTGTAGGCGCGGGCGTAGCCGCCCTGGCGGGCAATGTCGAAAATATGGGTGGGACGGACCCGCTCGATGTAGTCGGCCGGAATGCCGTCCAGTACGATGTAAACGGCCTTGCGGGTCTTGGCCTGGGCAGAGCAGAGGCAGAACAGCAGGAGAAGGCAGGATAAGCAGGTTTTCATGTGTCGGTTTATTTACGGATTACAACAATGTTGAGACTCTTCTGGCCGTTGACGGGCACGGTTTTTGCTTCCAGACGCTTGCCGCTGACGTGGAGCACTTCGGTAGTGAGTGTGCGGAGGCTGAAAAAACCGTGTTTGTCGGTACGTACGGTTTGTCCCGCACTTTCGATTACGGCATTTTCAACGGGGTTGGCCTGCACGTCGCGAACGTATCCGGAAACACTGATGGGCGCTTCCTTGATTGTGGTGCCTGAGGTTGTCGCAGCGGGTCCGGACGTGATGTGCTGCTCGTGGCTGAGGTCAACGCCGATGGTGCGGCGCAGGGCTATCTGGTCGGAAGCCGTGCCTACCTGCAGCTCGAATTGGCCGGGCTCAACGGTATATTCCATTTGGGCATTATAGAGTCCCAGGTCCTGTACGGGTACGTCCAGCTGTACCTTTTTTTCCTGACCGGCCGGAATCATGACTTTGGCAAAGGCTTTCAGCTCCTGAACGGGGGTCACTACGCTGGACACGAGGTCGCGAACGTACACCTGCACCACTTCCTTGCCGTCGGTCGGGCTGCTGTTGCGTACGCTGACGCTCAGATGTATGGTGTCGGTGGGAGCGTAGTTGGTCTTGTCCGTGAGCAGATTGCTGTATTCAAACTTGGAGTAGCTCAGTCCGTGGCCGAAAGCCCATAGCGGTCCGGGTGTTTCAAACACGTAGTCGCGGCCCGGCCGGTTGGGCTGACCCGGCTGGTGATAGAAGCCGCGGTCGGTGGGCAGGTGGTTGTAGTAGCAGGGCATGTTGCCCGTGCTTTGCGGGAAGGAATAGTTGAGCTTGCCCGAGGGATTGACTTTCCCGAACAGAATGTCGTAGAGGGCATAGCCTCCCTGCTCGCCGGGATACCATTGTACCAGAATGGCCGGAACATGGCGCTTGACCCACGGCATGGCAAACGGTTTTCCGGCAAGCAGCACTACGATGACGGGCTTTCCGGTGGCCTGCACCTGCTCAATCAGTTCCTGCTGACGGCCCGTCAGGCTCATGTCCGACAGGTCATATCCCTCGCCGCAGGTGGCGTTGGTATAGTCGCGGGCCAGCGAAGCACTGGCTGACCCTACGACAACGATGCTCACGTCGCATCGCCGGGCTGCAGCCACGGCCTGGCTGATGCCGTCGGCGGAGTCGGTGTGGAGGTCGCAGCCCTTGGCGTATTCAATGCGCAAGTCCTTTCCGGCCTTTTCTCTGAACGCTTCGAGCAGGGTAACGCCGTCGTGGTTGCTGCGGCTCCAGGTGTAGTCGCCAAACTGCACCTGGTCGGCATTCGGCCCGATAAGGGCCACCGACTTCAGTTTCCTCAGGTCGAGCGGAAGCAGTTGCCCGTTGTTTTGCAGCAGTACGACGGATTCTTCCGCAATCTGACGGGCCAGGGCCTGCTGTTGCGGGGTGTGTATGTTTTTCCGGAACGACTTTTTCGTAGGAAACTGGTATTCAAACAGCCCCATGGCAAACTTGGCCGTCAGTACGCGGCGCACGGCCCTGTCGATGTCGGCCTGGCTCAGTTTGCCCTGGTCGGCAAGGGTTTGCAGGTGGCGGTAGCAGTTGATGTCGGCCTCCACGTCGAGTCCGGCGCCGAAGGCCTGCAGGGCGGCTTCCTGATTGTTGCGTGCCGTGTGGTGGAAATAGCTGAGCATGTCAATTGACCCCCAGTCGGAGTAGACATACCCCTTGAATCCCCACGTGTCGCGCAGCAGGGTGGTCAGCAGATAGGGCGAGCCGGAATTGGGCACGCCGTCCCAGGAATTATAGGACGACATGACGGCCCACGGCTGCTGTGTGCGTACGATATATTCAAACGGTTTCATGAATACGGAAAGCAGCTCGCGCTGGCCGCACGAAACTGACGAGAGGTTCAGTCCGCCGGTGGGTGCGCCGTGGGGGCCGAAGTGTTTGAGCATGGGCGAGATGCCGTGGTCCAGATAGCCCCGGACCTGCATGGCTCCCATCCGGCTGGCCAGTAGCGGGTCTTCGCCAAAACATTCCTCCACACGCCCCCAGCGCAAGTCGCGGCATACGTCGATTACGGGGCTGAGAGTCTGGGTAATGCCCAGGGTCTTCAGTTCCTCGGCTACGGCAGAGGCCATGCGGTAGGAGAGGTCCGTATTGAACGTACTGCCCAGGGCAATGGCCTGCGGATAGATGGTACAGCCGTCGTTCACGGCACCGTGGAGCGACTCGCTCAGCGTGAATACGGGAATGCCCAGACGCGTGCTGTCAATCATATAGCGCTGAACGTCGTTCATGATTTGGAAAGCCTGGGGGCCGGTCATGGTGATGCCCTCGAAAAATCCGATGCCGGCGTCACGGCATACGGCATGCAGTTTTTGCGGATTGAGCTTTCCGTTGTCAAGAATCATGTGGCTGCCCATTTGCATGAGCTGGGCCGTTTTCTCTTCCGGCGTCATACGCGACATCAGGTCGTCAACCCGTTCGGGGATACTGACCGAGGGGTCTTTGTATTTAATGTATTCGGCCTGCAGACGCATGGTCGGACTCAGGCAACAACCGGCCAGTACAAAAGGTAGTAGTAATTTTTTCATAACAGGATAAGGCGATTTAAAGGTTGTTTTTGCCCGGGTGATGCGGCTCTTGCGTCCGGCCGACAACAAATTTATGGAAAAAGTAGCGGATAGAGTCATGAATCTTGCGGATTTCGTCTGCATGACATGAAAAAAGCCCTGCCGTATGGTGTCGGTAGGGCTGTGGGCTTGAGCAGGGGAGTTATTGGCCGTGGATAAAGTCTTCGATTTCGCGAACAGCTTCGCGGGTCTTTCGGCGTACGTGGCGAAAATGAATGATACCGAGAACGGCACCGATAACAAATCCTACCGCTCCGCCGCAGCAGATGTATGGACCTCCTGATTTGGTGTAGCTCTCGTAGAGAAACAGGGCAAACCATCCGATGACAAAGGGGATGCTGAAATAGAGCCAGCGCTGGTTAAGACGGTCCATGCGCAGCAGTGAGTGGCTGATTTCGACGAGGCTGCAGCGGGCCATGTCGGACGGGCGAATTCCTTTGGAACTGAAGTGCTGGTACACATAAGCTGCAAGCAGGAAACACGTAGTGAGTACCATGAGAATGAACGAATAGTCCAGAAAAGAGAACATGCCGTTGCAATAGAGCAGGCCGAAAATGATAATACAGTTTATTCTGCGTCTTTTGCGCTGCAGGTCGTTTAGCTTGTTTCGGGCCGACTGTTTGATGAGTTTTTCGTTGACAAGGCAGGTTTGGTTGAGCTTTTGTTTGAGCAGCATAATTTGCCGGCGCATTTCGTCGAATGTAGCCTGTTCGGGAACGGGGGTGGAAGTCATAGAGTCGTTCATGACGGAAAACTTTTTTATTGGAGGTTAGACATCTTTTTCAACGATTCCTTGATACGGTAGAGACGCACCGACACGTTTTTGGCAGAGATGCCCACAATGGCGCCTATTTCTTCATAGCTCATATTTTCAAGCCAGAGCAGCACGATGGCGCGGTCAAAGGAATGTAGACGTGTTCATAATCATA
>OLGF01001472.1_pt1 | contig 24906 bp, 25 predicted proteins | sample 1604971 | NCBI WGS metagenome assembly OLGF01 (sample SAMEA3888902, study PRJEB22519) | human gut metagenome | biome: human gut; feature: human-associated habitat; material: faeces | place: Denmark | collected 2011 | reverse complement strand
AACTCGAAAGCCTTGCGGACTGGCAGGACGTGCCGGAGCGGGAAACCGTATTCGATGCCGCCGGGAAGCCTATCGGCGTGACAGACAAAGACCTCGCGGATGCGCTGGAAAAACTCTGCCCAGAGGAGCAGGCAATAATCCTGCTCTCCTATTTTGCCGGATGGTCGGATAGGCGTATCGGTGAGGACATGGGGTTCCCGCGCTCCACGGTACAGAACCGTCGCGCCCGTGCGCTCGCCCGTCTTGCGGACATTCTGACGGAAGGGGGTGACCCGCATGGCAAAGACAAAGATTGACTACGATACCGTCGTTGCCGCGACAAGCGGAGATGCCCTTGCTGCCGGGGCGGTGCTCGATTACTTCAACGACTTCATGGACGGACTCTGCACCGGGTTCTACACCGACGCGGATGGCTTCTGGGACTACGGCATCGACCTCTCGATGAAGTCGTTCATGCAGGCGAAGCTGTTGCGTGCGATGCTGAGGTTTAAACCGTAAACAGTAAAACCACAAACACAGGAAACCAGACAACCAGAAAGAAGGAAAGGAAGCAGACTATATACAAACACGCTCTGACCTGCTACAATACAGTCAGAAAGACGAGTAGTCTGCTTTCCTGTCAAAAGGAGAGCCATGGTAACCGTAACGAAAAAAGATTTAGTTGCCCTCGGCTATGGGAACTCTTTCGCCACCGATATCATCCGTCTGGCGAAAATTCGCATGGTTGAGAAGGGCTATCCCTTCTACTCCTCACGCAAGCTCGACCGCGTTCCGGCGGAAGCCGTCGAGGAGCTTCTTGGGATTGCCTTAGACGGTGATGCCGCTGGTCGCGCTCCTGAAAAAGGAGTAAAGACAAATGGTAAACGACCAAATTAAGAAAGCCGATAACGGCACCTACTATTTCCGCGCCAATCTCGGATTCGACCATTCCACGGGAAAGCGGATTCAGAAATACCGGAGCGGATTCAAGACAAAAAAAGAAGCGAAAGAGGAATATGCAAAACTCGTTTTGCAATTTGCTTCCCAATCGCTTCCCACCGAACAGAAAAGGATTCCCTTCGGAACGTTCATTGAGGACACCTACCTGCCTTGGTATCAGACACAGGTAAAGGAGAGTACCTTCGAGAACCGCGCCGGTACGGTGCGGAAACACTTCTCCTGCTTCTACGAGAAGTTTACCGATGCCATCGAGCCAATCGACATACAGAACTGGCAGCTTGCCCTCATCCGCGCAGGATATAGCCCGAACTACGTGCGCGTCACACAGGGAATGCTCTCCGTTGCCTTCGACCGTGCCGTCATATTGGGTATTACGGAAAGGAACCCGTCACGGATGGTCGGCAACGTTCGTGGGCAGAAACCGCTTGTGGACTTCTGGACGCTTGATGAGTTCGAGAAGGTGATTTCCAAACTCTACAAGGGAGACTACTACGAGCACTACCTGTTCATCAGCCTGCTCTTCCTATTCATGAGTGGGATGCGGCTTGGGGAAGCATCTGCCCTCCTGTGGAGCGATATCGACTTCACGACCGGGCTTTGTTCCATCACCAAAACGCTCTATTACCACAACCAGTCGGACTACAAGTTCACGAAACCGAAGACGCGTGCGGCAATCCGCTCCATCTATCTGGATGAGGACACGCTTTCCGAACTCGCCGCATGGCGCAATGTGCAGCGCGTTGTCATCCCTGACTGCGAGTTCGTATTGAGCTACAACGGGCTTCCGACTACAAAGACAAGGCTTCCGCGTGCAATGAAGAAGCTCGCAGACCTCGCAGGCGTTCACCGCGTCCGGGTTCACGACCTTCGCCACTCCCACGCGTCACTTCTCATCAACATGGGAGAAAGCCCATTGCTCCTCAAGGAACGGCTCGGGCATGAGAAGATACAGACCACGCTTGGGACATATGGGCACCTGTATCCCAATACCAACCAAGCAGTCGCAAAGAAGCTCACCGGCATCCTCAACTACAGTGAGCCGAAGACGAGCATCGCGAACTACACGAGCAACCAACACACGGCGGACTACCACCGTGCATGAGAAAGAAAAAACGGGTGCCCTCCCACCAAGAAGCAGCACCCGCTCGCGGTCACCAAACCGCTTTTTTATTCTATATTAAGACCACGCACTGTGCAATCAGTGTGCAATCGTGAAAACGGAGAGCCTTGAACCCCTTATAAACAAAGGGTTTGCGGCTCACCGGATTCTACTCAAACTCAATCGTTCCCGGCGGTTTACTCGTCAGATCATAGAATACTCTGTTAACCCCACGAACTTCATTGATAATTCTGCTCATTACTTTATCAAGTACTTCATACGGAATCTTCGCTGCCTCAGCAGTCATAAAATCTACCGTATTCACTGCACGAAGTGCAACTGCATAATCGTAAGTTCTCTCGTCACCCATAACACCAACGCTTCTCATGTTAGTCAGGGCTGCAAAATATTGTCCGATGCTGCGGTCAAGTCCCGCGTTTGCAATCTCTTCTCTGTAAATTGCATCTGCATCCTGTACGATCCGTACTTTTTCAGCCGTTACTTCTCCGATGATACGGATTCCAAGTCCCGGTCCCGGGAATGGCTGACGGAATACAAGCTTCTCCGGAAGTCCAAGTTCAAGACCTGCCTTGCGGACTTCATCTTTGAAGAGATCACGAAGTGGTTCAATGATTTCTTTGAAATCAACATACTCCGGAAGTCCTCCTACGTTGTGATGAGACTTGATCACTGCTGATTCTCCGCCAAGTCCGCTTTCTACAACGTCTGGGTAAATCGTTCCCTGTGCAAGGAATTCCACTGCACCAATCTTCTTTGCTTCTTCTTCAAAAATACGGATAAATTCTTCTCCGATAATTTTACGCTTTGCTTCCGGTTCTGTAACTCCGGCAAGCTTGTTGTAGTATCTTTCCTGTGCATTGACACGGATAAAGTTCAGGTCAAACTGACCATTCGGTCCAAATACTGCCTCAACTTCATCGCCTTCATTCTTACGAAGAAGACCGTGATCTACAAATACGCAGGTAAGCTGTTTGCCGATTGCTCTGGAAAGCAGTCCTGCTGCCACAGAGGAATCAACTCCACCTGAAAGCGCAAGAAGTACTCTTCCGTCCCCAACTTTTTCACGGATTTCCTGGATGGTATTTTCAACAAATGCATCCATCTTCCATTCGCCGACACATCCACAGACATTCTTTACAAAGTTGTTGATCATCTTGGTTCCTTCCGGTGTATGAAGCACTTCAGGATGGAACTGGATTGCATAAAGCTTTTCTGCTGCATTTTCTGCTGCTGCTACCGGACAGTCTGCTGTGTGTGCAGTAATCTCAAATCCCGGTGCCACCTGCGAAATATAATCAAAATGGCTCATCCAGCAGGTTGTTGTTGCAGATACATTTTCAAATACTTTGGAATCTTTCTTGTCGATGATGACTTCTGTCTTACCATATTCTCTGACGTCAGCTTTTTCAACTTTTCCGCCAAGTACATGAGACATAAGCTGTGCACCATAACAAAGACCAAGTACCGGAATGCCAAGCTTAAAGAGTTCTTCAGAATAAGTCGGTGAATCCGGTTCGTAACAGCTATTCGGTCCTCCTGTCAGGATAATTCCCTTCGGGTTCATTGCTTTAATCTTTTCGATATCAATCTTATAAGAATAAATTTCGCAATATACATTACATTCCCTGACACGTCTTGCGACAAGCTGGTTATACTGTCCACCAAAGTCAAGTACAATCACTAATTCGTTCTTCAAGGTTTTCCTCCTGTAAAATACGATCCTTTCAGACCGCTTTTTCTATTTATTGCTTTTATATTTTATTATAGTAGAGCTCTGGATGTTTTACAAGCATTTTCTATCGCCCGAACCAAAGTTTGAACTCTGGTCTGCAATTAAAACTCATATTCAAGCATCATCTTTCTAACACAAATGACAACTTTCTTCTGTATTTACACAATTGCCCCATGTTTCCACTTTCCATTAAAGTACCGGATAATAAAACAGATTGCACGTACTACCCAGTCGATCACCATTGCAACCCACACGCCAAATACTCCCAGTCCCATATATTTTCCTACCAGATAACTGAATCCGATCCGGAAAATCCACATCGACACAATCGATGTATACATACAGGCTTTTGCATCTCCTGCCGCACGATACGCTGCTGGAAGAGCAAATGAAAGTGGCCAGATAATCATTGCACTGATTCCATGGAAATGAATAATATTTGTTGCTGCCGCAGCTGTCTGATCTGACAAATTGTATGCTTTCAAAATCAATGGAAGTGCAAGGAAAATAAGTGCTACCGTTCCCACCATTGCCACATAAATGATCGCAAGCAGTTTTTTCAGATAGTAATGTACCTGTTCATAGTCATTTGCGCCGACGCACTGGGAAATAACTGTCGTAATTGCCAGCGAGATCGCCATTCCAGGAAGAATCTGGAACAGCGCAATCGCATTGGAAACTGCATTTGCCGCAATTGCATAAGTACCGAAGGTTGAAACCAGACTCAGCACTAAAATTTTGCCCAGCTGAAACATACTGTTTTCCAGACCATTGGGAACCCCAATTGCAAGTATTTTCCGTATCATTCTTCCATCAAACCGGATTTTCAGTGTCCGCTCAATATGCAAGATACGTGTCTGATTACAGAGCAACACTGTTATCACTATCGCGGCAACCATTCTGGAAATCAGTGTCGGTATTGCAACACCCGCCGTTCCGATCCGTAATCCGAACACAAGAATTGCATTTCCGGTTACATTGATTGCATTCATCAAAAGCGATACCCGCATGGATACCTGCGAATTCCCCATCGCACGGAAAATTGCTGCCCCACCATTATATAACGCGATAAATGGAATCGAAGCTGTTACAATTAGCAGATAAATATCTGCATGTCCTTTTACTTCCGCTGTAATGTGACCAAATACCTGATTCAGAATTATATCTTTTCCGAAGTAAACCAATATCATGATCGCAACCGCACTAAGACTCACAAACCATACCAGCTGTGTAGCCGCTTTACATGCTGATTTTTCATCTTTCCTGCCAATATACTGTCCGGCAACAACTGCTCCACCAGTCGCCAGTGCTGCAAAAATATTGATGATCAGAATCATAATATTGTCAACCAGCGACACGCCCGACACAGCTGCTTCTCCAACATTTGCAACCATAATAGAATCTGCCATCCCAACAAAAACTGCCAATAACTGCTCGATTACCAAAGGTCCGATCAGATTTGCCAGTTCCTGATTGGAAAACAGATAATGACTTCGATCCTGTTTTTGTTTCGTTTTCCCCATTCTTCTCTTTTCCTGTCCCTTCTCTTTTGTATATCCCCGTTTTCTCTATTATATACTGTAAAAATGTAATACACCATCTTTTTGCAAAGAAAAGGATTTTTTATGCGTGCTGATGCAGGTACTTTTCTCTGGTAGCAAGTCCGCCCCGGATGTGCCGTTCCGATTTGTTCAGATCCAGAACCTTTCGCGCCTCACCTGCAAGAGATGGGTTGATCTGGAGAAGACGTTCTGTTACATCTTTATGTATCGTACTCTTACTTACCCCAAACGCCACCGCCGTCTGCCTCACCGTCGCCTTATTTTCAATAATATAATAAGCAATCTCAACCGCTCTCTCCTCAATATAATCTTTCATAAAAACCCCTGCATAGTTTGTTTTTTTTACAATCTATGCAAAGGCGAAGGGATGTATGTCTGATTAAACTTCCTTCAAAAATATCTTATTCAATTTCTCCCAACTTACCTTTTTTTCTTCCCCTAATTTTCCCGCTTTCTCTCTCAATCCTGCTATTTCACTCTCCAGAATCCACTGACCTGCCAGTAATATTTTACCATGCTCTTTTTCTTCTATTTCATGAAGTTTTTGTACTATTATTTTTTCCATCAGCTTCCCCTGCTTTTCCTTTCTAGCATATAGCTGCACGCGGCGTGCAGTCAAAGGCTTTTATTTTGGAATTCTGGTTATCTTCTCCATCACTCCTTTAAAGGGCATGTTTATTTCGCGAATTCTCCAGATTGACTTTCCCCTCCTCATAAGTTATCCTTATCATAGTACGCCATGCTGACATATTTGCAGCACTGGTGAATTTTATTATTTTTACAGGTAAGGATTTGAGAAAATGAGTAAAACAAAAACAATCGACCTGACTTCCGGGCCGATTCTAAAGACGCTGGCAGAGCTGGCACTTCCGATCATGGCTTCCTCGCTGCTGGGGACAGCCTACAATATTACGGACATGGCATGGATCGGCATGCTGGGTTCCAAAGCCGTTGCCGGGGTGGGCGTTGGGGGAATGTACGTCTGGCTCTCACAAGGGCTCGTGGCACTTCCGCGAATGGGCGGACAGGTCAATGTCGCACAGGCCTGCGGACGCGGAGACTATGAACAGGCAAGGGGATATGCCGCTTCCGCTCTGCGACTTACATTTTTACTGGGAATTTTATTTGCTGCAGTATGTATCGTGTTTATTCATCCGCTGCTTGGCTTTTTTAACCTCGGAGATGCAGAAACTTATACCGCTGCGAAATTATATACACTGATCACCTGCGGACTGATTCTGTTTTCATTTTTAAATCTGACTCTGACCGGACTTTCTACTGCGCAGGGAGATTCCAAGACACCGCTTATGGCAAATCTTCTTGGTCTGGTTGGTAATATGATCCTGGATCCGATTCTGATCCTCGGATTTGGACCATTTCCAAGGCTTGAGGTTGTTGGCGCTGCAGTTGCTACCGTGACCTCGCAGATACTGGTTCTGATCGTCATGCTGATTCGGATTATGCACTCTGATCTGGAACCAAATATTCTGCAAAACATGCATGTACTGTCGCGTTTCCCTGCAAAATACTACATCAGTATTTTTAAAATTGGATTTCCGACAGCAGTACAGAGCAGTATTTACTGCATGATTTCCATGATTCTCACACGAATGGTTTCTGCATTCGGGGCAGGTGCCATTGCCACACAGCGAGTCGGCGGACAGATTGAATCTGTTTCATGGAACACTGCTGACGGCTTTGCTGCTGCGTTAAATGCTTTCGTTGGTCAGAACTACGGTGCAAAGAAACCAGATCGTATTCGGAAAGGATATAATATTTCATTTAAAATCCTCGCTGTCTGGGGACTCATTGTAACCGGTGCTTTCGTATTCCTGCCAGGACCGATTGCTTCCCTTTTCTTCCACGAAAAAGATGTTCTGGCGATTGCGATCAACTATCTGATCATCATCGGATTCAGCGAAACCTTTATGACCATTGAGCTTATGACCATCGGCGCACTTTCCGGTCTTGGTATGACAAAGCTTTGCAGTATCATCAGCATTGTCCTCACCAGTGCCAGAATCCCACTTGCCATGATCCTCACTCAAACCAGCCTCGGTCTGAATGGTGTATGGTGGGCACTTACAATTACCTCTATCACCAAAGGAATTGTTTTCTACTTCACCTTCCACCACACCAGCAGACACCTACCTGACGCTAATGACAATTAATTTAACTACCCACCTTTTTTATTTTTTCCTGTTTTGTTTATTTCTTCTTCATATTTTTTTGATTTTTTTTAGAGTTTGAACATATTTCTGTCACAAATTATCTGTATACTAATAATCAGATAGTTGATAAAGCAACTATCTCCCCCCTCATAAAGTAGAAGCAGTCAGAATTCTGATTGCTGCACTTTACTCTCATTCCTTTTAGATAACAATAAAAACACCAAGAACCTCTCCATTATGGAGAGGTTCTTGCGTTGTGGATTTTTTTAATATTCTATAAACCTATCATTTTTATATTTTTAATCAGATTTTATAATTTCTTAACACTTTTGACACATTTTCATCGTATAGTAATAAATGGATAGTTGGGAAACCACTATCTCCCCCCTCATAAAGTGAGCGCAATCGGGCATGCCCGATTGCCACACTTTGATTTTTACAGAATATTATTCTGGGACGAAGGTTATCCTCCGTCCCATATTTTATTTGTAAATGCAGTACCGTGTGCCCGGATATCTACCTGCACAAAACGTTAGTCACGGCCATTCATCATCAAATGAACTCAAACCTTTTACGTCCTTGCACGAATGTCTCTCTGGTACATCATACTTTTTATCCTCAATTACCGGAAAGGATTTATTATGAAACGCCCTACTTTACATAAACTTATTTTTTCAATTCTTTTATTTGCCATAAGTTTCCTTGCTCTTTTCACCAGCCACAAAAGCTCTGCATTCGCGGACTGGTATTCTTCCACCATTTACCCGCTTTTCGTTTCGTCCATCGGACGCTTTTTTGGAATCTTCCAATTTTCTGTTTCTGAAATTGGATTGTATATTTTTGTCATTCTTCTGTTTCTTTCCTTGATCCGGATGCTGATCAACTCCATTTACAAAATGCATGCCCAAAAAAAGAACCCTGCCTGGCTCGGCTACGGTTCCTCACTCCTGCTTCTCTGCGGATGTCTGTTTACCATTTATACTTTTTTCTGCGGAATCAACTACGGACATACTTCATTTGCAGAAAAATATCACCTGGAATCCGGTCAGTATACTCAGGCTGAACTGACCTCTTTATGCAACGAACTGACTGATCAGTTAAATGCACTTTCTGACTCTTTAGACCGGGATTCTGACGGTCTTGCTGATATGGGTAAGGATCTGCAGGATCGTGCACGGGCTGCTATGTTCTCCCTCGGTGCTACCTACCCTGAACTTTCCGGATACTATCCACAGCCAAAAGGTCTTTTATTTCCGGCTTTTCTCTCGGTACAGAATCTTTCCGGGATCTATTCACCATTTACCATTGAGGCAAACTATAACTCCGCAATGGTTTCCTACAATCTTCCATTTACCATCTGTCACGAACTTTCGCATCTGCGTGGATTTATGCAGGAGGAAGAAGCAAATTTTATCGGTTTTCTCGCCTGTGTAAATGCCGACGATACCGCCTTCAACTACAGCGGCTATCTTCTTGGCTGGATCTACGCAACCAATGAACTTTACGAAGCCGACTACGACACCTTTGAGGAAATCTACAACAGGCTTTCTGACAATGTAAAGGCAGATCTTTCGGCTAACAGCAGCTTCTGGAAGCGATATGACAGCAAGGTCGCCGAAGTATCTGGTCAGATCAATGACCACTATCTGAAAGCAAATGGTCAAAGTGACGGGATAAAAAATTATGACCGGATGGTTGATCTGATGATCACCTGGTTCCGGTCAAAATAATTCTTTCTTATAAAGTTTACTCTTTCTCTCCAGCCTGAAACAGCATCTCTTTCAATACGTTTGCCGCCATGCTGTGAGGGCTGCTCTTATCTTCCACAAAACAGATTTCTCTTACCGGTGGTTCTTCCAATAGTGGAACCTGAATGACAATGCCCTGCTCGATCACTTCCTGTGCAAGCGGTTCCGGAATAAACCCGATTCCCAGATTCTGTCTTACCATCGGCAAAATCTGATCGATGGTTGCTGCTTCGGTATCTGCCGTCATTGCAATTCCATGCTCCAGAAAAAATCTGGTATAAAAATCATAAGTTGACGTGTTTTTCCCAAGGCAGATAAATGGATACTCCACCAGCTTTTTCAAACTTACCGGTTCTTTAAACATATCTTTGTACGCCGCATTCGCAACCAGAATTTCTTTAAATGAAAGAAGCGGAGTTGCCTTTAAAGGTTTTTTCACCTCTGCCGGTGTAGATGCTACCGCAAAATCTGAAAGTCCGTTCCGAACCGTCTGTATCGCCTGTGGTGCTGTATAACTCGAAATGCGAAGTCTGATTTTAGGATACTTTCTTCTAAACTCTCCCAGCACCGGAAGCAGAAGCAAATGCAATGCAATCTCACTTACCCCGATCGTTACGGTTCCCTGTTCCAGCTTCTTTTCATTTTCAAGCTCTAGCTCTGCTGCATGCAGATGATCGTATGCAATTGCAACATGTGAATAAAGCCGTTCTCCCTCCGGTGTAAGCTCTGCTCCCCGGTTAGACCGGATAAATAATCTGCATCCAAGCTGACTTTCCAGATTGTGGATTGCCCTCGTTACATTCGGCTGATTACTCATCAGGATTGTCGCCGCCTGTGAAAAACTTTTATACTTTGCCGCATAATAAAAAATACGGTAATAATCATAGGTAACTTCCATCTTCCTGCTCCTTGTTCCGTATATCTCCGGCATATCCAGTGCCGCCTTTAACTGAACGGAATCGTAACCGGTGTACAGTCAAATTTTTCAAAATAACTGTCGGCCAGATGTTCCTCTTCGCCTTCGATCAGAAGATGCATCTTCTCTCCCATTCTTATCGTCATCAGTCCCACGATCGATTTGGCATCGATCTCGAAACGTCCTGTCACATCCTTTACCGTAATATCTGCATTCATCTTCTGGCAAACATTACAAAAAGTCATCAATTGTCCTGTAGTCATAAAACGTATATTCCTCTGTACCATAATAGGTCAACCCTCCGCAAGTCTTTTTTTCCTGATGTCTAGTTTACACAATATCGTACAATTTGAGAAATATCTCTTTGAAATGTCTGATATGTCATTTGAACATATCAGTTGTTTCTTTATTTTACATACTACATAGCAGTTTGTCAACACTATCGGTCATTTAAATTTTTATATTCTCGATACTCTGCCAGTGGCATATATGCCGGACGAATAATCTTATCCACATTGATCAGCTCTTCCAGACGATGTGCACTCCATCCAACGATTCGCGCTGCGGCAAAGATCGGCGTATAAAGCTGCTCCGGAATTCCAAGCATATGGTAAACCAGTCCGCTGTAAAAATCGACATTTGCATTTACCCCTTTATACATCTTTCTTTTTTCGGCAATGATTTCCGGTGCCATATGTTCCACTTTCTCATAAAGTGCGTATTCTTTATCGTATCCTTTTTCATGTGCAAGCTGAGCCACAAATTTCTTGAAAATCTCAGCACGTGGATCAGATACTGAATAAATCGCATGACCCATTCCATAGATCAGACCTTTTCTATCAAACCTCTCCCTTGCAAGCAGACCTTCCAGATATGCTCTTACCTCATCGTCATCTTCCCAGTCTTTGACCTCTTCTTTCATATCAGCAAACATCTGCGTCACTTTGATGTTCGCACCGCCGTGCTTCGGACCTTTTAACGATGCCATTGCAGCAGAAATTGTAGAATAGGTGTCTGTTCCGGACGAAGTGACAACGTGGGTAGTAAATGTAGAGTTATTTCCACCACCATGATCCATATGCAGCACAAGTGCCATATCCAGAATCCTTGCTTCCAGCTCCGTATACTGTCGGTCTTCACGAAGCATCATCAGAATATTTTCCGCGGTGGACTTCTGCGGATCCGGTGCATAGATGTACATATCCTGACCCTGACGATAATTGTATGCATGATATCCGTAGACCATCAGCATCGGAAATTCACTGATCAGGTTCAGACACTGTCTGAGAACATTCGGGATTGAAGTATCATCAGCTTTTTCATCGTAAGAATACAGATTCAGAATCGCCCTTGAAATATTGTTCATCATATCACGGCTCGGTGCCTTCATAATAACATCGCGCACAAAATTCGGCGGAAGTGTCCTTCTCTCCGTCAGTGTCTCATGAAACCCATCCAGCTGTACAACCGTCGGAAGTTCACCAAAAAGAAGCAGATATGCAATTTCTTCATATCCAAAATGATCCGCATCCAGGAATCCACGAACCAGATCCTTGATGTTATAGCCTCGATAATACAAATTACCGGCACACGGAACTTCTTCGCCATTTACAATCTTTTTGGCACATACATCGGAAATGTTGGTAAGTCCCGCAAGGACTCCTTTTCCGTTTACATCACGGAGACCTCTTTTTACATCATGCTTTACAAAAAGTTCTTTGTCGATCCCGGTATTCGCTTCACATAATCCGGCAAGTTCCTTGATTTTCGGCGAAATATCAAACAGAATGCTATCCAGATCTTTCGCACTGTTCACTGAATTTGTCATACACCTACTCCTTTCTGTTAAAGACTCTGCAAATACTGCAGAAAGTATGAATGAAGGACGGAAACACGCACTTTTAGCATCGTCCCCCGTCCCTTCTTCTTATTTGTAAACTACTTACTACTTGTTGGAAAATATGGTCTCAATGAATCTGCCACACTGCTGATCGGCATTGTCTGAAGCCATACATGTCCCGGTCCTGTAATAACCGTATTAAATAATCCTTCTCCGCCAAAGACAATATTCTTAAGTCCCGGCACAGTCTGGATATCCATCTGGCATGTTACACTCATCGCTGCCAGATAACCGGAATCAATCACGATCTGCTGACCAGGTTGTAATTCGTATTCTACCACATGTCCATCGAATTCTGCAAATACAATTCCATTTCCGGATACCTTCTGCAAGATAAATCCTTCTCCTCCAAATAGTCCTGAAGCCACTTTCTTGTGAAAATGAACAGATATATTTACTCCAGGTTCGCCAGCAAGGAATGCTTTTTTCTGAAAAATATATTCTTGCCCCGGTCCGATTTCAAATGCCTTGATCGAACCCGGAAAGCTGGATGCAAATGCGATCAGTCCATTTCCTCCCTGTGCGGTATAGATATTCTGGAACATCGCTTCTCCAGAGAACATTCTTCCAAATGCTTTTCCAAATCCTCCATTTGTCGAAGTCTCCATCTTCATATTCGGAGACATCCATGCCATGGATCCCCGCTCTGTGATCATCCGCTCGCCAGCTTCCAGATGGCAGATCACTACCGGAAGGGTATCACCCTTGATTTCATACTTCATGCTCCATTTCCTCCTTTATAATATTAGTCAGTCTGGCAAATTCTTCCAGATCCAGTGCTTCTCCCCGGACACTGCTTCCTTTTCCGAGTTTCTCTATCGCAGCAGTAATGACTTCCTTCGAAAGATTCAGCTCTCCTGAATTCTTAAGGCCATTTGCCAAAGTCTTCCTCCTCTGATTAAAGGATGCCCGTATAAGGCGGAACATCAGCTTTTCATCCATAACCTCTACCGGAGGCTTCTGATGTCTTGTCAGGCGGATTACTGCTGAGCCGACTGCCGGACGCGGCATGAAACAGTTCGGGGGTACATTTGCAACAATATACGGCTCTGCATAATACTGTACAGCAAGTGAAAGTGCACCATAATCCTTTGTTCCCGGTCCTACCTGCATACGGTCAGCCACTTCTTTCTGTACCATAACCGTAATACTCTCAAGCGGCACATGGCTTTCAAATAAGCCCATGATTATCGGTGTCGTTATATAATATGGAAGATTCGCAACCACCTTGATCGGCCGTCCTCCGTTCTTCTCCTTTGCAAGTGCTGCAATATCCACCTTCAGGATATCTTCATTGATGATCGATACGTTGTCATATTCTTTCAGCGTGTCTTCAAGAATTGGAATCAGTGCACGGTCTATCTCAACTGCAGTTACTTCTCTTGCCGCACAGGCAAGGTACTGTGTCATCGTCCCGATTCCAGGGCCGATCTCCAACACGTAATCATCCTTTGTGATCTCGGCTGCACGAATGATCTTATCCAGCACATGCTCATCGATCAGAAAGTTCTGTCCAAATTTTTTCTGAAAATTAAAATTATATTTTTGCAGAATCTCAATGGTATTCTGCGGATTTCCAAGTGTAGGTGTTTTCATCTGTTATTCTCCTGATTATTCATTGCCTGCGTCTTAGATGCCGTACAGATCTCTCGCATTTTTCTCTGTCACAGCGATCACTTCTTCCGGACTCATCTCTTTTAACTCTGCAATTTTCTCAGCTACATACTGGATATAAGAAGACTGATTCCGTTTGCCACGGTACGGCTCCGGTGCCATATACGGGCAGTCTGTCTCCAGCACGATCTTCTCGATCGGGATCGCAGCTGCGACATCTTTTAATTTCTTTGCATTCTTAAATGTGACGACTCCACCGATTCCAATATAGAATCCCATCTTCACATATTCTTCAGCCATTTCACGTGAATAGGAATAGCAGTGAATAACTCCGTCAAGCCCCTGTGCATAATTTTTCATGATATACATGGTATCTGCGGCAGCTTCCCTGCTGTGGATAATTACTGGTTTCTTTACTTCTCCCGCGAGCTCCAGCTGGCGGATAAACCACTTCTGCTGTACCTCATGCGGTTCATTATCCCAATAATAATCCAGACCGATCTCTCCGACTGCAACCACTTTTTTGTTACAGCAGAGTTCTTTCATGTGCTGGATCTTATCTTCGTTAAGTTCTCCAACCTCATCCGGATGCACACCGATTGCAGCATAAACATGTGGATACTTTCCGGCAAGTGCCAAAACCTTCTCACAGGATTCATAAGTCGCACTTACATCCACGATTGTTCCAACTCCAAGATCCGGCATAGATTTTAAAAGCTCATCCCGGTCCCCGTCAAACTGTTCATCATCATAATGTGCATGTGTATCAAATATCATTTCCTTCGTCTCGCTTTCTTTTTACTGACTGCTCTCAGATGTTCTAAGTATACCACACATTCTTAGCCGCTGAATAGTCACTTTTTTTACTTGCTTATCCGGTTTCTTCTATGTATACTATAGATAGTGCAAATAGATCACATCTGCAAATGTATGGGGAATATATTTCTGAAGATTCTGATCAGATATTATAGGAGGATTTTAAAATGAAAGTATTTGACACTGTAAACAATGTCGAGCTGGAAGCCGACACAAAGAAACTTGTAGACATTATGGTAGACGGACGCCAGGTTGATGTATACCTGAAAGAAAAGAAGTCTGATGAAGACGGATACATGAGCTGGGATGTAGAGCACTGGTCAGCAATCGACAAAAAGCGTTTCATCCGCTGCTACTCTCTGGAAGGTCGTGTCCTCAGCGAGTCTACTGGTCACAACATCTATGACCTTTACAATGAATTCAAACCGGAAGATGCTTTAAAGGTAGAGCTCAGCTAATCTCTGCTGTATTCTACATAAGACGGTAATGAAATTCCGGACGGGCAGAACTTTCTGTCCGTCTTTTATTGTACAAAAATATACTCTGATTCTGCACAATGTCTTTTCTGAGATACTTTTTCATTTCCTCTTGTCAAATCCGGCATACCGCGCTATAATTCTATTTGTACAAGTTTATATGTACCAGGGAGCTGGAGATTGCCGGCTGAGAGGGGATTTATTTATCCCGACCTGTAACCTGATTTGGATAATGCCAACGGAGGGAATGTATACCATGTATTTGATAGAGATGCCTCCGCATCTTTTATTTTTTACATGACATATCAGGAACACGAAGATGATGTGTTCAGTGATTACGGACAGCAGGAACTCCACTCAGGTGTGGGGTTCCTTTTTTGTGTATACAATGAGACAGGAAGTTCATTTTGAAAGGAGAACTCTACTATGAAACAAAATAATACAACAAAGAAACTCGCACTTGCCGGTGTTCTCACCGCGCTTGCAATCGTCGGAAGCTTTATCAGTGTACCGGTTGCCGGAAGCAAATGTGCTCCGGTACAGCATATGGTCAACATTCTTGCCGCCGTAACACTTGGTCCTGCATGGGGCGTTGGCATTGCATTCTGTGCAAGTTTACTCCGCAATCTGCTCGGCCTCGGAAGCCTTATGGCTTTCCCTGGAAGCATGGTCGGTGCTTTATGCTGTGGTCTTGTCTACAAAAAATTCCACATCTTAAGTCTTACCTGCCTTGCCGAAGCGATCGGAACCGGATTCCTTGGCGCACTTGCCGCTTATCCGGTTGCTTTGTATCTGATGGGAATTGCGCCGGCAGGACTTTTCGTTTATGTCGTTCCATTCCTTATTTCCACTGTCGCAGGAAGCATCCTTGCTTTCATCCTGATCACAGTTCTGGAAAAAGGCGGCGTTATGTCACAGATCAAAGAAGCATAATCATCATTCATTCTTACAGCACTCTGCTGTAAATGAAACCGCGTTACACCGGGGACACCACCTTGTATCGCGTAATAAAAGGCAGAGATTTTCAAATAAAATCCTGTTCATTGCCGGAAATTTTCCGACAAAGGCGTTAGCAATTCTATCATTCCGAACTGGAAGTGTACCTATCAGGCTGTGTCTGGTTTTTTTCGTGTACGCTGTCCGTGTTTTGCTGACGCCAGATTTTTGTGATACTCACATACAAATGATGTTGGGGCAAAAGGTATTTTGACCCCTTTGATACCAGATTGCTACGTGCTTTTGACCCTGGTATCAGACAAATAAGAAACGGAGGCAAAACAACATGAGAAATTACACAACCCAGATGGACGCTGCCAGAAAAGGAATTCTGACTCCGGAAATCGAAACTGTAGCCAAAAAAGAACATATGCCGGTTGAAAAACTGATGCAGCTTGTCGCAGAAGGAAAAGTTGCCATCTGTGCAAATAAAAAACATACCTGCCTTGATCCGGAAGGTGTCGGAAGCATGCTTCGTACCAAGATCAATGTTAACTTAGGTGTTTCCCGCGACTGCAAAGACTACGATATCGAAATGCAGAAAGTTATGAGTGCCGTTAATCTCGGCGCAGAAGCAATCATGGATCTTTCCAGCCATGGTAATACCCAGCCATTCCGCCAGAAGCTGACTCACGAATGCCCGGCTATGATCGGAACCGTACCGGTTTATGACAGTGTTATTCATTATCAGAGAGACCTGGCAACTCTTACTGCACAGGATTTTATTGATGTTGTCCGTCTTCATGCTGAGGATGGCGTGGACTTCGTCACACTTCACTGTGGAATCACAAGAAAAACCATCGAACAGATCAAAAAACATAAACGTAAAATGAATATCGTAAGCCGTGGAGGAAGTCTTGTCTTTGCATGGATGTGCATGACCGGAGAAGAAAACCCATTCTATGAACATTACGATGAAATCCTCGACATCTGCGAAGAATACGACGTAACTATTTCTCTTGGTGATGCCTGCCGTCCGGGATGTCTTGCTGATGCAACAGATGTATGCCAGATTGAAGAACTTGTCCGCCTCGGAGAACTGACCAAGCGCGCATGGGATCATAATGTACAGGTTATGGTCGAAGGACCTGGACATGTACCGCTGGATCAGGTTGCTGCCAACATGAAAGTGCAGCAGAGCATCTGCATGGGCGCACCGTTCTATGTACTCGGACCTCTGGTAACAGATATCGCTCCTGGATATGACCACATCACTGCAGCCATCGGTGGAGCTGTTGCCGCTATGAGCGGAGCTGCTTTCCTTTGCTACGTTACACCGGCAGAACACCTTGCTCTTCCAAACGTAGAAGATACCAAACAGGGAATCATTGCTTCTAAAATTGCTGCTCACGCTGCCGATATTGCAAAAGGTATCCCGCATGCACGTGATATCGATGACAAGATGGCAGATGCACGCCGTGTTCTTGACTGGGATGCACAGTACGCCTGCGCTCTCGATCCTGAAACAGCAAAGGCAATCCGTGACAGTCGTAAACCAGAAGATGACCACAGCGATACCTGCAGTATGTGCGGAAAATTCTGTGCTGTAAGAAGCATGAACAAAGCACTTGCCGGAGAATATATTGATATTCTGTAAACTTAAAGATTACTTGCAAAAGAAGAGAATCGGAAATTATCCGGTTCTTTTCTTTTTCACTAATTTTCGCTCTATTTGTTCTATAAAATATAGCACTTTGCCAGTGGTAAATTTTCGGGTTTGATGTATAATTATTACACAGCAAAAAGGATGCAACGGGAGGGAAAGGTTTATGAAAAATAAAATAATGTGGAAAGATGTTACTCTTATTGTACTTGCTATTCTCCTTATTTTTTCTATGTGCAGAATACATACACTCAAACAGTCGAACAAAAAACTGTACTCACAAAATCTGGAGCTGAATCACCAGCTTGCCACACTGAAAGAAAAGAATGCAGGTTTAGAATCAAAGCTGAACAGCGAAGAAAGTATCACAGATGAAAAAAAATCAGACAATTCTCAATATTAAAAATTGAGGAGAAGTTTCCAGATCCTGGATTCTTCTCCTCGTTTTTATTTATCCAATCATTTAATTAACAGATCTCTGCTCCTGCCGGCATCTTCTTCTCCGGTGTCATCAGCGCAAGATTACCATCTGCATCTTCTGCGCAGAGCAGCATACCTTCTGAAAGCACTCCGGCGAGTTTTGCAGGTTTCAGGTTCACAAGAACCATAACCTTCTTACCTACCATTTCTTCCGGTGTATAGTGTGCTTTGATTCCGGAAACGATCTGTTTTACCTGGCTTCCGATCTTAACCTGGGAGCAGAGAAGCTTTTTCGATTTTTTCACTGCTTCGCAAGAAATGATCTCGCCTACCTGGAACTGCATTTTTTCAAAATCTTCGAAAGTGATCTCCGGTTTTGCTTCGATGTCGATTCCTTCTTCTTCCTCTTCCTTTTCTTCTTTAACCTTTGGATGAAGCTCTTCTACTTTTTTCATGACTTCTTCCAGGTCGAGTCTCTGGAACAGGATTTCCGGTTTTTCTACCACATGTCCGCCACCAAGCTGTGCCAGGATCTTTTCAGCTGTTTCCGGCATGAAAGATTCAAGCAGTTTCGCACCTTCGGAAATGCTTTGGATCAGATTCCACAGAACTGTTTCCAGACGATCCTTCTTGTCTTCTTCTTTTGCCAGTGCCCACGGCATGGTCTCATCGATATATTTGTTGCAGCGTTTGAACAGATTGAAGATTTCTGTGATTGCATCTGCCACACGCAGCTCCTTCATTTTTGCTTCTACTGCCTTTGGTGTATTTTCTGTCACAGCTTTCAGATCTGCATCTACTTCTTCTGTCACACCTTTATCAGTAACTGTACCGCCAAAATATTTGTTTGTCATAGAAATGGTACGATTTACAAGGTTTCCAAGTGTATTGGCAAGATCGGAATTCAGTCTTTCTACCATCAGCTCCCAGGAGATTACGCCATCATTTTCAAACGGCATCTCATGCAGAACAAAGTAACGAACCGCATCTACGCCAAAGAAATCTACGAGTTCATCTGCATAGAGTACATTTCCTTTTGATTTACTCATCTTTCCATCGCCCTGAAGAAGCCACGGATGTCCAAATACCTGCTTCGGAAGCGGAAGTCCAAGTGCCATCAGGAAGATCGGCCAGTAAATCGTATGGAAACGTATGATATCTTTTCCGATCAGATGAAGGTCTGCCGGCCAGTTCTTATTGAACATTTCATCGCTTTCACCATCACAGTGATATCCGATACCAGTGATATAGTTGGTAAGAGCATCAAGCCATACATAAACAACATGCTTCGGATCAAAGTCTACCGGAATTCCCCATTTAAAAGAAGTTCTGGATACACAAAGATCCTGAAGTCCCGGAAGAAGGAAGTTGTTCATCATCTCATTCTTACGTGCTACCGGCTGGATAAATTCCGGATGTGTATTGATATAGTCAATCAGACGATCCGCATATTTGCTCATTTTGAAGAAATATGCTTCCTCCTGAGCCGGCTGAACCTCACGACCACAGTCCGGGCATTTGCCGTCTACCAGCTGAGACTCTGTGAAGAAAGACTCACACGGTGTGCAGTACATTCCTTCATAATATCCTTTGTAAATATCTCCCTGATCGTACAGTCTTTTGAAGATTTTCTGCACCTGTTTCTCATGATCTTCATCCGTTGTACGGATGAAGTTGTCATAAGAAGCATTCATCAGATCCCAGATGCGTTTTACTTCTCCGGCAATCTTGTCGACATACTCCTTCGGTGTCACACCGGCTGCTTCTGCCTTTAACTCAATCTTCTGACCATGCTCGTCTGTTCCGGTCTGGAAGTATACGTCATAACCTTCCTGTCGTTTATAACGGGCAATACTGTCTGCCAGTACGATCTCATAAGTATTTCCAATGTGCGGTTTGCCTGATGTGTAGGCAATCGCTGTTGTCATATAATATTTTCCTTTGCAGGTTTTACACATAATCAAATCACTCCTTTTGGGTTTTATACGGACGAATTTTTCTTTTTTTCCTAGTAGTTAAGCGTATCACAGGCACCCTGAAAAGTCAATGAAGCAGACAGGCATAAAGCTGGTTTTCAGCAAAGATTTTTACAAAGCAATACTCATTTACTCTGCAATTCTGCCGGAGGCTATATCTTTGCATATTTCTATATTGATTCTTATAAATAAGAAGCGTTATAATAGATTCAATGAAAAAATTCTATAAAGTTTCAGGGAAAATGCAATACATACTTATATACATAACACATAAGTATTTTTTCTGGAACTTTATTTTGCATGAAACATTCTTTTATACAAGTTACAACAGAAGGGAGTCTATCAAATATGGGGATTGCATTACACAAGAAAAAGACATCACATTCTACCCTGATGACAGAAGGAAGTATCTGGAAACATATTTTATTTTTTTCTATTCCGCTAATTCTGGGAAATATGCTTCAGCAGTTATATAATACGGTCGACTCGATCGTGGTCGGAAATTTCCTTGGAAGTGAAGCTCTGGCTGCCGTCGGTTCCAGTTCTTCCCTGATCATGCTGCTGATTTCTTTCAGTATGGGAGCCGCTGCCGGTGCCGGTGTTATTGTCTCCCAGTTTATCGGCGCACAGAACAAAAAAGGAATCCATGAGTCCGTACATACTGCACTGGCAATTGCATTGATCCTCGGCGTTGTCCTGACCGCTGCCGGTCTTATTCTGTCTCCGCAGATTCTTCGCTGGATGGGCACACCGGAAGAAGTTATGCCTCAATCCATCACTTATCTGCGGCTTTATTTCGCAGGCGTGATCTTCAGTATTCTTTATAATATGGCAAGTGGCATTTTGAACGCTGTCGGCAATTCCAAGCGTGCATTATTATATCTGGCAATTGCTTCTTTTACCAATATTATACTGGACCTGTTATTTATCCCAGTCTTAAAGATGGGCATTGCCGGCGCTGCGATTGCGACAGATATCAGTCAGTTGCTCTCTGCAGTACTCTGTATGCTTTATCTAATGCGTGTAAATGAAAGCTACAAAGTAGTCTTGAGAAAAATCCGGATTCATAAAACGGTTGCTATCCGTATTATCCAGGTTGGTGTACCGACCGCCATCCAGAATACCGTAATTTCTTTTGCAAATGTTCTGGTTCAGGCCAGTGTCAACAGCTATGGTGCGCTCGCCATGGCGGGATTTGCGGCATATATCAAGATCGACGGATTTAACATTCTGCCCGTCATGAGTTTCAGTATGGCAGCTACTACTTTTTCCGGACAGAATTACGGAGCCGGCAATATGGAGCGTGTGCGGAAAGGCATGCGGGTCACTGTTGCCATGGGTGTTATTTACTGTATCTGCGTCGGCAGTATCCTGCTATTGTTTGCACATCCGCTGATCGGTATCTTTTCCAAAGATCCGACGGTCATCGAATTTGGTGTAAGAGCCATGCTGTACTTCTGCCCATTTTATTTCCTGCTGGCCATTATGCATGGACTGGCAGGCGCCATCCGCGGAATCGGAAAATCTGTTCCGCCAATGGTCATTATCCTGTTCTCACTCTGTGTTTACCGCGTGATCTGGATCCGGCTGGCAGTACCGCACATTCCAACTATCGATGGTGTATACATGGTGTATCCGATTTCCTGGTTGATCGGTGCAATACTAATGGTTATTTATACCAAAACAGCATTTCCGAAACAAACATCAACCCAAAATATCTCTTTGTAATTCTTTCATCAAAAAATCCCCGGCAGGATCTATTTCCTGCCAGGGATTTTTATTTAGGGAGAGATAAAGCGTTCAGATTAACCTTCAATGGCAATAAATTTGTTTTTCTCTTCTACTGCTTTCTGCTCTTTTTTCGGAACGGTAAAGCTTAAGATACCATTCTCATATTTCGGATGGATATCTTCTACTGCTACATGCTCGCCCACATAGAAGCTTCTGCTCATAGCACCTGCATAACGCTCACGTCTTACATATTTCTTATCCTTCTGCTCTTCATCTTTGTCAAGACCTTTTGCTGCGCTGACGGTTAATGTACCGTTTTCCAGTTTCATTGTGATCTCATCTTTCTTGAAGCCCGGAAGATCGATATCTACTTCATATCCGTTTTCGGTATCTTTGACATCTGTCTTCATTATGTTTTTAGCATGTTTACCATACAAAGCTTTCTCAATATTTGCACTGTCTGTAAAATCCGGGAATACAAAGTCGTTCATAAAATCATCAAATAAGTTTTCTCCAAAAATTCTAGGCATCATCATAAGTCATTACTCCTTTCAGTAAATCATTCAAGAATGCCCTCGGCATTCTTGTCGCGAGATGCACGTCATGCAACGCATGACATATTCTTCTGTGCATCTCTGCAATCCTGCCGGAGGCTATATCAGATGGGAGATTGAATCCCACCACTGATATAATCTTGTTGCTCACCACCTGCAGAGGTGGGAGTCATCTCACATCTGATATATTCTGTAGCCATTTCGTAACAGCCTATATTTTCTTCATCATGTATATCCAATGCGCGATAGATTTTCTATAACTTGGTAGTCCACTGGCTCATATTCCAGATTTCGTCTACCACATCCTGATAAAATTCCGGCTCATGGCAGATCAGCAGGATACTTCCGCGATACTCCTGCAATGCAGTCTTTAACGCATCCTTTGCATCCACATCCAGATGGTTGGTCGGCTCATCCAGAAGCAGGAAATTCGTATCACGGTTCAGCAATTTGCACAGACGCACTTTCGCCTGCTCACCACCGCTTAACACACGCACCTGGCTTTCAATGTGCTTCGTTGTCAGTCCACATTTTGCCAGAGCGGAACGCACTTCATACTGGGAAAATGATGGAAACTCTTCCCAGATTTCTTCGATACAGCTGTTGCGGTTATCCGGGCTTACTTCCTGTTCAAAATAACCAAGCTGCAGTTTTTCGCCCAGTTCACATTCACCGGAAATAGATGGTATCAATCCCAAAATACTCTTCAACAGCGTTGTTTTTCCGATTCCGTTTGTACCGACCAGCGCGATCTTCTGTCCACGCTCCATGGAGAAATTCAGCGGTTTGGACAACGGCTCATCATAACCGATCACCAGATCCTGTGTCTCAAACAGCATTTTTCCCGGCGTCTGTCCATACTGAAAATGGAATTCCGGCTTCGGCCGCTCTGCCGCCAGTTCGATGACATCCATTTTATCCAGTTTTTTCTGACGGGACATTGCCATATTTCTGGTAGAAACTCTGGCTTTATTTCTTGCCACAAAATCCTTTAACTCGCTGATTTCCTGCTGCTGTCTGCGGTATGCTGCCTCAAGCTGCGCTTTTTTCATGGCGTACACTTCCTGGAAATGCTCATAATCACCAACATAACGGTTCAGTTCCTGATTTTCCATATGATAAATAATGTTTACTACTTCATTCAGAAACGGAATATCATGAGAGATCAGAATAAATGCATTTTCATAATCCAGCAGATAACGTTTCAGCCATGCGATATGCTCTTCATCCAGATAGTTCGTCGGCTCGTCCAGCAATAAAATATCCGGTTTTTCAAGCAGTAATTTTGCCAGTAAAACTTTTGTTCTCTGACCACCACTTAAGTCCGTTACATCGCGATCCAGTCCAAGATCCAGCAGGCCTAATGCACGGGCAACTTCATCTACTTTCGCATCGATCATATAAAAATCATGCTGATCCAGCAATTCCTGATAAGTACCCGTCTCTTCCAGCAGACGTTCCATTTCCTCCGGTGTGGCCTCCGCCATCTGCTCAAACATCTGGTTCATCTCTGTCTCCATCTCAAACAGCCAGGAAAATGCAGAGCGCAGCACATCTCCGATGGTCATTCCTTCTTCCAGCACCGCATGCTGATCCAGATACCCGGCACGGACATTTTTTGCCCACTCCACTTTTCCTTCATCCGGCATCAAGTGGCCGGTTACAATACTCATAAATGTGGATTTTCCCTCACCGTTTGCACCGATCAGACCGATATGCTCGCCCTTTAACAAACGAAAAGATACATCTTCAAAAATCGCACGGTCGCCAAAACCATGCGTCAGGTGCTCTACATTTAAAATACTCATTTATCTACATATTCTCCTTTATCTTCCAACTTCAATTGGTTTTTATCTTTACAACCATTTGTCCGCTTTTACTCGTTTTTTTATCATCTGGTACAATTTATAATAATTCAAATATTCCTGCTCTGTGCTAATTTCTGCACCCATGCCAAGCAAGATACCCGCAATGATACTCCTATGACACATTGTTTCCGTTTCACAATAGCAGGCAAGCATAATATTTTTTCCCCTGCTCATATCTGTCAAAGTCTGCAGTAATGCACGTGCCTCTGGATTTTCAGCCAATTCCTTTACAAACTGTGGCACATACACTTCATTAAAAAATTTCTGATCAAACATTTTTTTCTGACATGCTTCACGATATTTTTGGAAAAGATCTGGTGACGGACTAAACGCTGGTACATGCTTCACAAACTCAGGCAAAAAATCATCTGGTTTTCGCACAATTAACCAATTTTCATCGTATTTGTTTTGATCCATTTCTTGGTAACTCCCAACTGTTAACATTACATTTCTCCTTTTTTATTTTTTACGTTTCGTTCACACACATCATAGATCGCTTTTAATATTTAAAAAAAATCTTCTTCACATAAAGATTTTTTAATCTATGCATTTCACGAAATGTACCTTTTTTTAAACTACAATTTCCATCTATAGGATATTTATTGTACCATAAATTATTACCTAAATTAAGTCCTATATAACCCAAATACTTATTTTCTTTAACGCAAAAAAATACCGCAAACCCTTGTAAATCAAAGGCTTGCGATACTTTCTAGGACGTGCGTGAGAGGATTCGACCCCCCGACACCTTGGTCCGTAGCCAA
>OLGF01001468.1_pt1 | contig 24946 bp, 21 predicted proteins | sample 1604971 | NCBI WGS metagenome assembly OLGF01 (sample SAMEA3888902, study PRJEB22519) | human gut metagenome | biome: human gut; feature: human-associated habitat; material: faeces | place: Denmark | collected 2011 | reverse complement strand
GCTTTCCGGTGGGGAGCAGCAGAGGGTATCGATTGCGCGTGCACTGGCAAAGAACCCGAAGCTTCTTTTGTGTGATGAGCCGACAGGGGCGCTGGATTACAATACCGGTAAGGCAATATTGAAGCTTTTACAGGATATGTGTCGTGAACGAGGGATGACAGTGATCCTGATCACACACAACTCAGCGATCACGCCGATGGCAGATCGTGTAATTAAAATGAAGAATGGAAAAGTCGGAAGCATGAAGCTGAATGAAAGACCGGTTCCGGTAGAGACGATTGAATGGTAGGTGGACGTAAAGACCGATGAAGAAAAATATTTTACGCAAAGACTTTATAATAGAAATAAAAAAGACGATGGGACGGTTTGTATCAATCTTTTTTATCGTAGCATTGGGTGTCGCATTTTATTCGGGAATCCGTGCATCAGAGCCAAGTATGCGGTTTACTGCAGATCAGTATTTCGATGATTCAAAGCTGATGGATCTGAAGGTAATGGGAACCATGGGACTTACCAAAGCGGATATCAAAGCGATTGGAAAGGTATCGGGAATTGAAGCTGTAGAAGGCGGATACAGCAAAGACGTGCTTTGCCCGGTTGGAGACAATGAAAAGGTTGTCCATATGCTGAGCATGCAGAAGAATTTTAATCAGGTTTCGGTTGTGAAAGGCAGGTTGCCGGAAAAAGCCGGAGAATGTCTGGTGGATGAAGATTTTCTGAGCTATACAGACCTGAAGGTTGGCGACACGGTAACTTTCCATTCCGGAGATGGAGAGGCATTGACGGATTCGCTGGTTACAGATACATACAAGATTGTAGGTATCGGGAACAGTCCGCTGTATATTTCATTTGGAAGAGGAAGCAGTACGATCGGAAACGGAGAGATCAGTGGATTTGTTGTAGTGGATAAAGCTTCTTTTGACATGGATGTTTATACGGAAGCTTATGTGAAGGTGAGCGGTGCAGAAGAGAAAACGGCATTTACTGATGAATACAATAATCTGTCGGATGCAGCAAAGGAAGCCGTGAGTGCAATCGAAGAAGAACGCTGTGCAGTCCGCAAACAGGAAATCGTAGATGAGGCAAATGAAAAGCTTGCTGATTCAGAGAAGACAGTGAATGAAAAATCGCAGGAACTGGAGGATGCGAAAAAAGAGCTGGAGAGTGGGAAAAGCAAGGCAGCCGAAGAACTGGAAAAAGCAAAGCAGCAGATTACGGATGGAGAAGCAGAGCTTGCGGATGCAAAGCAGCAGATCGCAGATGGCGAGACACAGCTTGCCGATGCAAAAGCGCAGCTGAATGATAAGCAGGCACAGCTTGATTTGGCGGAGGCACAGTATGAATACGGAAAAGCACAGCTGGATCAGAAAGAACAGGAGCTTGCAGATGCGGAACAGGTTTATCTGAGCAATTACTCGAAATATATGCCGATCATTACGGCGGGGAAGGAACAGATTCCAGCAGGAAAGTCACAGATCGCTGATGGGAAGAAACGGTTGGACGAGGAACTTGCACCGCTTAATCAGCTGAAAGACGAACTGGCTGGGATTGAAGATGAAATCAGCCAGTGTGATTCGGAGATTGCAGGACTGAAGACGCAGCTGGACGGAATGGACAGCGAAGTATATCAGAAATATGTAAATATTCCTAAAGAGAATAGAAATAAAGAAGAACAAGCTTATGTAGAAAAATGGGAGAATTTAAATACAAAGCTTGCCGGTATGCAGGAACGGAAGACACAGCTTGAAAATACAAAGCAGGAGAAACTGAACCAGGCAGGTTTTGCCACAGAAGCAGACCTGGAAGCACAGATTACCAGCCTGACTAAGCAAAAAGCAGATCTGGATGCAAAAGAGAAAGCACTTCTTCAGCAGGAGCAGACACTTGCCGCACAGGAAGAAGAGCTGTTAAGTGCAGGCAGACAGATTACAGACGGCAAGAGTCAGATCGCAGCAGCCAGATCCCAGCTTGACAGCACAAAATCTCAGATTACGGACGGAAAAGCACAGATCCTGTCTGCATGGGCACTTCTGAATGAAAAAGAGGACACTTTAAATGCGAGTAAAGCACAACTTGCATCCGGTGAACAGGAGCTTGCGGATGGCCGGAGTGAATATGAGCAGGCAGCAAAAGAAGCGGAAGAACAGATCACGGACGGACAGGAAAAGATTACAGATGGAGAGAAGCAGCTGACGGATGCAAAGCAGCAGATTGCAGACGCAAAGGCTGAGATCAAAAAAATCGAAAATCCGAAGTGGTATGTGCAGACGAGAGAGGATGCACTGACGGAATATCAAGGATACGGAGATAATGCAGACCGCATGCGTTCTATTGGAAAAGTATTTCCGGTACTCTTCTTCCTGGTGGCAGCACTGATCAGTCTGACGACGATGACACGAATGGTAGAGGAGCAGAGAGTCCAGATCGGAACGATGAAGGCACTCGGTTACGGAAAGGCTGCAATTGCAGGGAAATACATTGGTTATGCTCTGATTGCAACGCTTGGCGGAAGTATTTTCGGAGTACTGGCCGGGGAAAAGATCCTGCCGTTTATCATTATTTATGCTTATATGATTCTGTATAAGCATCTGCCGGCGATCCTGGTACCGTACCATATGAGCTATGCACTCCAGGCTTCGGGAATCGCAGTTGCCTGCACACTGATCGCTACGATCGCATCCTGCTACAAAGAGCTGGCAGCAGAACCGGCAGAGCTGATGCGTCCGGCAGCACCGAAGCAGGGGAAGCGGATTCTTCTGGAGCGGATCGGAATTATCTGGAAGCATCTGAATTTTACATGGAAATCGACCGTGCGGAATCTGATCCGGTATAAGAAGCGATTCTTTATGACCATTTTCGGAATCGGAGGCTGTATGGCACTGATGGTAGTCGGATTCGGACTGAAGGACTGTATCTATGAGATCGTCAGCCTGCAGTATGAGAAGGTGCAGTTCTATGATGCGGCAACCTACATGAGTGACGACATATCCGAAGAGAACAGACAACAGCTCCATGATTATCTGGATCAGAATGCAGATATAAAAGAGACGATCGAAGCGCGGATGCAGAAGACCGATGTAAAATCTGCATCCGGTAAAAAGACACTTTATCTGATGGTGCCATCGGATAATGAAAAGATTGAGGACTTTTTAAGCTTCCACAGCAGGACCAATAAGGACGAGGTTTATTCACTGAAAAAAGACGAAGTGATTCTGACTGAGAAAATGGCATCCCTTCTGAATGTAAAGGTGGGAGATGAGCTTACGATCGAGGACGAGGACAGGGGAGACCAGACGGTGACGGTTGGCGCCATCTGCGAGAACTATATGAGCCATTACCTGTATCTGTCACCGGAAAAATACGAGGAATTATATGGTGTACCGGCAGAATATAACACGATCATCTACAGTGTAAAGGACGGAAAGGATGATCAGATCGAGAAGATCGGAACAAAGCTTCTGTCGATGGATGGAGTACTGAATGTAAGTTATACCAGCAGTATTGAAGGAAGGCTGGATGACATGCTGCGAAGCCTGAATCTGGTCATCGTGGTACTGATCGTATCTGCCGGAATGCTGGCATTTGTGGTACTGTACAATCTGAACAATATCAACATCACCGAGCGTCAGAGAGAGCTTGCAACCTTGAAGGTTCTGGGATTCTACGACGGAGAGGTTGCCTCTTATGTATACAGAGAGAATATCCTGCTGACGATCATTGGATCGGTTGTGGGTATGGTGCTTGGTAATCTGCTTCACCGGTATATCATCCTGACGGTCGAAGTAGAAGAGGCGATGTTCGGACGTCAGATACACTGGCAGAGTTATCTGTACAGTTTCTTGTTTACTGTAGCATTTTCTTTATTTGTAAACTGGGTAATGTTCTACAAGCTGAAGAAGATCGATATGGTGGAATCTTTGAAGAGCGTGGAGTAAAAGCTTTTGCAAGTGTATGTCAAAGATTTCTTATAGACGGTACACAAAGAATCGGAAAATATATTTCACAGAAAGTTTATATTCTTCACAGAATTATTAGCACTCTTGCCAAAAGAGTGCTAATTTTCTATTGACATTTAGAAATCAGGGTATTAAGATATTTCATAGACAGAAAAATACGGTATTTGAAACCGTAAAAAGATAGAATATGAAATTTAGGAGTGATAAAAATGGCAGCAAAAAAAGGTAGTCTTTCAATCAGCAGCGAAAATATTTTCCCGATTATTAAGAAATGGGTATATTCCGATCATGATATTTTCGCAAGAGAGCTTGTTTCCAATGGATGCGACGCGATCACAAAATTAAAGAAGCTGGACATGATGGGAGAATATACACTTCCGGATGATTATAAAGGAAAGATCCAGGTTATTGTAAACCCGGAAGAGAAGACTTTGAAATTCATCGATAATGGTCTTGGTATGACTGCTGATGAAGTAGAAGAATATATCACACAGATCGCATTTTCAGGAGCAACCGAATTCCTGAACAAATACAAAGATAAGACAACAGAGGACGATATGATCGGACACTTTGGTCTTGGATTCTACTCTGCCTTCATGGTAGCTGATGAAGTTCATATTGATACCCTTTCTTATAAAGAAGGTGCAAAACCGGTACACTGGGTAAGTGAAGGCGGTACAGAGTATGAGATGGAAGAAGGGGATAAAGAGGAAGTTGGTTCTGAAATCACCTTATTCCTGAACGAAGATTGTGTAGAATTTTCAAATGAATACAGAATCCGCGAAGTCCTTGAGAAATACTGTTCATTCATGCCGGTAGAGATTTTTGTATCCAAAGCAAATGCAGAACCGGAATATGAGACGATCCCGGAGGATGAAGTCCTGGATACCGATACGGTTGTTGAACATATCCATGAAGACGCCAAGATGGAAGAAAAAGAAAATGAGAACGGTGAAAAAGAAATGGTTGAAGTTTCACCGGCATCCGACAAAGCAAAGATCGTGAAACGCCCGGTATCGATCAGTGATCCGGCACCGCTGTGGACAAAGCATCCAAACGAATGCAGCAAAGAAGATTATATTGATTTCTACCGGAAAGTATTTATGGATTACAAAGAACCTCTGTTCTGGATTCATCTGAACATGGATTATCCATTCAACTTAAAGGGTATCCTGTACTTCCCTAAGATTAATACCGAATACGATTCCATTGAAGGAACCATCAAATTGTACAACAATCAGGTATTTATCGCAGACAATATCAAAGAAGTTATTCCGGAATTCCTGATGGTATTAAAAGGAGTCATTGATTGTCCGGATCTGCCGCTTAACGTATCACGAAGCGCACTGCAGAATGATGGATTCGTACAGAAGATCTCCGAATACATTTCCAAGAAAGTTGCTGACAAGCTTTCAGGAATGTGCAAGACAGATAAAGAAAACTATGAGAAATACTGGGATGACATCAGCCCATTTATCAAATTCGGCTGCCTGAAAGATGAAAAATTCTGCGAGAAGATGAGCGATTATGTTCTGTTCAAGAACCTGGATCACAAGTATATGACACTCAAAGAATGCATCGAAAAAAATGGCGGAAAAGCAGAACCGGAGGAAAAGACTGAGGGTGAAAATGCAGAGCAGTCAGCAGAAAAGAAAGAAACAGAGAAGACAACAATCTACTATGTAACAGATGAACAGCAGCAGAGCCAGTATATCAATATGTTCAAAAAAGAGGGACTGGACGCAGTGATCTTGTCACATAATATTGATTCTCCATTTATTACACAGATGGAGCAGAAGAACGAACATATCAAGTTCCAGAGAATCGATGCAGATCTGACTGATCACTTCAAAGAAGATGTATCTGAAGAAGAAAAAGAAGCATTCAAAGAAAAAACTGACAGTCTGGTCGAAATCTTCCGCAAAGCACTTGGCAATGACAAACTGGAAGTAAAAGTGGAAAAGATGAAAGATGAAAATGTGGCATCTATGATTACACTTTCCGAAGAATCACGCCGTATGCAGGAAATGATGAAGATGTATGGAATGTCAGGCATGGATCCGTCTATGTTCGGAACCAATGCAACCCTGATCCTGAATGCAAATCATCCGCTGGTAGAATATGTTGTAGCACATAAAGATGGCGAAAATACAGAAATGTTCTGCCATCAGTTATATGACCTGGCAATGCTGGCACACAAGCCACTCAGCCCGGAAGAGATGACAGAATTTGTGAAACGCAGTAATGAAATTATGATGAAACTGGCAAAATAATCTTGCTGTAGATACCCGGAAAAGCCTGAACCATTCAGATTCCCATTTTCGCTTATGCGAAAAGGTCTGAATGGTCAGGCTTTTTTGCTGTATTTGGAAATACTTTTCACAAAGTGTTGGTGAACTTCCTGGTCTTTTATAGTATAATATAACAAAAGAGAGGCGGTGGATACGATGAAGAATTATTCAAAGGATATAAGCAGACAATATCATATTCAGGTGGCCAACGGGGAAGTCGGCCGTTATGTCATTCTCCCGGGAGATCCAAAGCGCTGCAAAAAAATAGCACAGTATTTTGAAGATCCGGTGATGATTGCGGATAACCGGGAATTTATCACTTATACAGGAACTTTAGATGGCGTAAAGGTAAGTGTCACATCTACCGGAATTGGGGGACCATCAGCAGCAATTGCGATGGAAGAATTAGCCAGATGTGGAGCTGATACGTTTGTACGGATTGGAACCTGCGGTGGGATACAGCCGGAAGTAAAAAGTGGGGATATTGTAGTTGCTACGGGTGCCGTCAGAATGGAAGGGACTAGCAAAGAATATGCGCCGATCGAATATCCAGCAGTGGCAGACCTTATGGTGGTGAACGCACTGGTCAGTGCTGCGAAGGAAAAGGACTGTGAATTTTATACCGGAGTGGTACAGTCAAAAGATGCATTTTACGGACAGCATGAGCCGGAGATGATGCCGGCAGGTTATGAACTGATCAATAAATGGGAAGCCTGGAAGAAACTGGGATGTCTGGCATCAGAGATGGAGACGGCAGCACTTTACATTGTGGCAGCAAAGCTTCATGTACGCGTGGGTGCGTGTTTCCTTGTAATGGCAAATCAGGAAAGAGAAAAACTGGGACTTGAAAATCCGGTAGTACATGATACAGATATGGCAGTACAGGTGGCAGTGGAAGCCATCAGAAAGTTGATCAAAGAGGAGCGGTAAATGAAAGAAACAATATATAAACGAATCTTTGTGATCGTTCTGGATTCGCTCGGAATTGGTGCAATGCCTGATTCTGAGAAATTCGGTGACAGGGATGTAGATACATTTGGTCATATTTTAGACAGAATGGGAACACTGGAGATTCCAAATCTTCAGAAGCTTGGTATGCTGAATCTGCATACCGGGGGAAAGATGTATGGAATCGAGAATCCGATTGGAAAAATTACCAGACTGAAAGAGGCGAGTAACGGAAAAGATACGATGACCGGACACTGGGAAATGATGGGAATTTATACAGAAAAACCATTTAAAACCTTTACCGAACATGGATTTCCACCGGAACTGATCGCAGAACTGGAAAAACGTTGCGGGAAAAAAGTGATTGGAAACCGTAGTGAGAGCGGAACAAAGATCATTGAAGAACTTGGGGAAGAAGAAATTGAAACAGGAGCAATGATTGTCTATACCTCTGCGGATTCTGTATTGCAGATTTGTGGAAATGAAGAGACATTTGATCTGGCAAATCTGTACCGGTGTTGTGAGATCGCAAGAGAGATCACGATGAAGGATGAATGGCGCGTGGGACGAGTCATTGCAAGACCGTATGTAGGAAAGAAAAAAGGTGAATTTAAAAGAACCAGCAACCGCAGGGATTATGCACTTGAGCCGACCGGAAAGACTGCACTTGACGCACTGAAAGATGCGGGAAAGGATGTGATCGCAGTCGGAAAGATCCATGATATCTTTTGCGGGGAAGGAATCACAGAATCGTATCATTCCAACAGCTCCGTGCATGGAATGGAGCAGACCATTGAGATTTGCAAAAAAGATTTTGACGGACTGTGCTTTGTAAATCTGGTTGATTTTGATGCACAGTGGGGACACCGGCGCGATCCGGTTGGCTACGGACATGAGATTGAGAGATTTGATAAAAATCTTGGAATTTTGCTGGATGATCTGCGGGAGGATGATCTTCTTATTATTACCGCCGATCATGGAAACGATCCGACCTACACAGGAACCGATCATACACGGGAATATGTACCGTTTTTGGCGTATTCCAAAAAGATGGATGAGGGTGGCGTGATTATGGAGAAAAATACCTTTGCAGTGATCGGGGCAACGGTCACAGATAATTTTGGTGTAAAAATGCCGGAAGGGACGATCGGGCATTCGATTCTGAATGAACTTATTTAGCAAGAAAAAGCAGGAAAAAAGAGAATGAAAAAAGAACAAATTAAAAAAATGATAGAAATCGCGCTTTCTCAGCTTGCATATTCTTATACCCCTTATTCTGACTTTAAAGTGGGAGCTGCGCTGCTTGGAAAGAATGGACGGATATATACGGGATGCAATATTGAAAATGCGGCTTATACACCGACAAACTGTGCGGAGCGTACCGCGTTTTTCAAGGCAGTCAGCGAAGGAGTAAAAGAATTTGATGCAATCTGTATTGTAGGAGGAAAGGGCGGTGTTGTGACAGAGTATGCACCGCCGTGCGGAGTATGCAGGCAGGTCATGATGGAATTCTGCGATCCGGAGACATTTCAGATCATTCTTGCAGTAGATGCAAAGCATTATGATATCTATACCTTGAAAGAAATGTTGCCAAAAGGTTTCGGACCATCCAATCTTACAGAATGAAAAAGGACTTAGACTCTAAAAGAAGATTTTTGAAGAAAAGGAAAAAGAGAAGGAATGAAAAATGACACAGGAAACCTTGAAAGAATTACCAAAGATTGAGCTTCACTGTCATCTGGACGGTTCTCTTAGCAGACCATTTATTGAAAAAAGGCTTGGAAGAACTGTAAGACCTGAAGAACTCAGTGTTTCAGAAAACTGTACAAGTCTGAATGAATATCTGGAAAAATTTGACCTTCCCGGCAGATGTATTATGGATGAAGAGGGACTTTCCGGAGCTGCGTATGATCTGCTCTCCCAGATGAACGAAGAAAATGTCTGTTATGCGGAGATCCGTTTTGCTCCACTTCTGTCAGAGACAAAAAAGATGGACAGCCGGAAGGTGATCGAAGCAGTAATCAGCGGAATGGAGCAGGGGAAAAAAGATTTCGGAATCGAGTATGGTGTGATCGTCTGTGCAATGCGGCATCACAGCACTGAGGATAATATGCGGATGATCAAGACGGCAAGAGAATATCTGGGATCCGGAGTTTGTGCAGCAGATCTTGCAGGAGCAGAAGCATTGTATCCGATGTCTGAATTTATGGATATTTTTACAGAGACAAAGAAGATGGGAATGCCATTTACACTCCATGCCGGAGAATGTGGAAATCCACAGAATGTCATAGATTCGATAAACGTGGGAGCTGGAAGGATCGGGCATGGGATCGCGATGCGTGGCAACCAGGAGATCCGGAAAATGGTCAAAAAAGCAGGTATTGGTATCGAGATGTGTCCGATCAGCAATTTACAGACCAAATCTGTAAACAGCATGGCGGAATATCCGATGCGGGAATTTCTGGATGCAGGGTTAAAAGTATCGGTCAACACAGATAACCGAACGGTAAGTAACACCAGCCTTACGAAAGAACTGGAATTTATTCAGAAAAATTATGGAATCCGGGACGAAGAAATCCTTCAGATGATGAAAAATGCAATTGATACTGCATTTGCCGATGATTCTATAAAAGATAAAATTTGCAAAATGCTGAAATAAAGAAACTACAAACAGAGAGGATTGACTCTGAAGAATAATAGAAAAGAGGAATTCTGTATGAGCAATGAAATTTATGAAAAGCTGGAAATATGCCGGAAAAGCATTCTCCAAAAAACGAATTTTAAACCGGAAGTGGCAGTGATTCTGGGCTCCGGTCTTGGCGAATACGCATCAAAAATCAAGATAGAACAGATCATTCCATATACAGAAATTGAAGGTTTTCCGGTGTCGACAGTTGTGGGACATAAAGGACAATTTGTATTTGGTTATGTAAAAGAAGTTCCGGTTGTGATCATGCAGGGACGTGTGCATTATTATGAAGGGTATCCGGTAACAGATGTGGTGCTTCCGGTGCGGCTGATGGGAATGTTAGGCGCAAAGAAGCTGATTCTTACCAATGCATCAGGCGGAATCAATACCGGATTCCATCCGGGCGATCTCATGCTCATCACAGACCAGATTATGAGTGGAATCCCTAATCCACTGATCGGTGCCAATGTCGAAGAACTTGGAACCCGTTTTCCGGATATGAGTGAAGCCTATAGTAAACGGATGCAGCAGATCATAAAGAAAGAAGCCCAAAAACTCGGCATTCCTCTGAAAGAAGGTGTATACCTTCAGCTTACCGGTCCATCTTATGAAACTCCGGCAGAAATCCGTATGTACCGCACCTGTGGGGCTGATGTCGTAGGCATGAGCACCGCCTGCGAGACGATCGCTGCCCGCCACATGGGAATCGAAGTCTGTGGCATCTCCTGTATCACCAACCTCGCCGCCGGCATGACATCACAACATTTGAACCACCAGGAAGTTCAACAAACCGCCGACCGGGTGGCTGAGCAATTCCAGGAATTACTGACAGGAATCATTACCCACGTATAAGAAACGGAACATATATCTGAATTTACCCAGAACCAGGTCCAAGGTTCCGGATTTTCCGGAACCCGCCGACCGTCCTCTTGCAATTCCGAGTTGAGGCATTGTGTAAGAATTTTGCCAACGAGGTCATTAACAGTAGAAAGACAAAGAGCATAAAATACCGCATACAGTATTTTATGCTCTTTATCTCATCACTCTTTTCAAAATTTTACTCAACCTCAAACGGAATCTCGTACTTCGCAAAAATCCGCTGCGCCATCTTGTCCCATGCCTGCTCCAGTGATTTGTCCAGCGTGAACAGGTTCATAGATGTTCCTGTCGTACAGCTAAGTTTTGTCCCGTCATATTTAAAATTCAGGTACAGTCCCTGCACATCTGCCGGAGCAAATGAAAGATGTTCCTGTTCGAGAAGCCGTGCAATATTCGGTGCTGACATAGAAAGAACAAAATGAAATCCCAGCGGAGTACGCTTTCCTTTGATCAGAGAAAGACAAAACTCGCGAAGTTCCTTCCAGAGAGCATATTCCCGGTCATCCAGAGCTTCTTTTTCTTCAGCACTGAAGAAATCTTTTTTCAGTCGTCCGTTAAATTGAAAGGTATTAAAAGTTGTGATATCTCCTTCAATAAATAAAAAGGAATCAAATGCAGGATGCAGTAAAAGTGCGTTCATGCATTTTTTTGTATCCAGAGAAAAAATAAGCATAGACTTCCTCCCGTCATCAGTGTAATAGTATCAGTATAGCATAAATCTTGAGATATGCATAAGAATTTGATACAATACGGAAAAGAAAAAGGATGGATAACAAGATGAAAATAGAATTAAACCGGGATCAGATCAAATACATTGCAGTGTTTACTATGCTGCTCAATCACGTTGCAAATATATTTCTGCAACCAGGAACCTTTGCCTGCGAAGCACTAAAGGATATCGGTTATTTTACAGCACCGGTCATGTGCTGGTTTCTGGTTGAAGGATACCGTTATACAAGGTCAGTAAAAAAATATGCCGGAAGACTGCTGATCTTTGCTGTCATTTCACAGCTTCCGTATTATCTGGCATTTGCGCGGAATCATCTGGCACCGTGGTATACTTTAAATATGATATTTACACTTTTTCTGTGCCTGTGTCTGATGATCGCAGAGGAAAAAATATCAGATCCGGGAAAGAAAAGTCTGGTTGTATTGGGAATTATAGCAGTAAGCAGTATCTGTGACTGGGCAATTCTGGCTCCATTGTATACGCTTTGGTTTTACCGGGCAGGAGAGGATCCAAAGCGCCGGAAAAAGGCTTTTTTTATTGCAGCACTTGTTCTGGGGATTACGGTGACAGCAGAACTTCCGGGAGTTGCAGGAATCGCAGCTGGAGCAGGGGCAATGATTGCAGTACTGGCAGCGGGAGGCTGTGTTTTGGTATTTTATAACGGAAAAAAATCACAGAAACATTTTCTTGTGAAAAAGTATTTTTTTTACGTGTTTTACCCTGCACATTTGGTGATTTTGGCATTATTAAAGATTTGACTTTTATAATAGAAGAAAGTAAAATGAATAGGTTAGAGTATTTATCACATGATTCAATGAAAATGAAACTCATATTTTAATAAAAGATAGGATGCATAGCATGAAGAAAAGAACGATGGAGAAAGAAAATCAGGCAGAAGAAAGAAGAAAAAAAATTCTGATGGAAATTGCAGGAACGGTTGTTGTACTGACTGTAATCGTAAGTATTGGTCTTTCGCATCTTGGAACAGATAAGGTGAATACATCAGCAGGAGTAAAAGCAATCAAGAAGCTGGAAAAAGCAGATGTATCTGAGGTGGAGACCAAAATTTCAAATATTGAGAAAGAAGAAAAACAGGCGACAGAGGACTGGCAGAACCGTCCGTTGTCCGAAAAATTTGCGCATGCGGTGATTCTCGGAGATTCGATCACAACCGGTTTTACCGTATATGATGTGCTTGATACTTCTAAGGTTGTAGCGGAAAAAGGAATGCACCTTGATCAGACCGGTGATCTGATCAGGACAGCAGCAGAGTTAAAGCCGGAAGTCCTCTTTCTGGCACTTGGACTGAATGACATTTCCGGAACAGATGGAGATACAGATGCATTTATTGAAAAATACAAAGCGGTACTTGCAAATGTGCGTGAGCAGATGCCCGATGCAGTGCTCTATATCAACTGTGTTCTTCCTGTTTCCGCTCAAAAAGAAGAAGAAGAGCCGGTTTATGCCAAGATTCCGGATTATAATACCGCACTTAAAGCAATGTGTGATGAAGAAGGAATTACATTTATCGATAATACAGAGATCGTAAAAGATGAGTATTATGAGCAGGATGGCGAGCATATGAAGGCGGAGTATTATCCAATCTGGGCAGAACATATGGCGGAGGTGGCCGGAATATGACAAAGAAAAAAGGGGAATTTACAGTTCTGCGTAATATCAGAGCTGGGATGGTAATTATTTTGCTTATCTATATCGGTCTGATCTTTCAGTCTAAGGGAGACAGCGATACACCGTTTGCAGATGTACAGAAAGCGGTTGTGGATGCGGCAGATGACAAGAACATGACACTTGCCGGAACCCAGGAGATCAAGAGATTCTATGGGATCAATCCAAAGGATTATGAAGATATAACACTGTATTATACGAATGAAACAATGGGAGTCAACGAGCTCCTTCTGGTGAAAACAAAGGACGAGAATGAGGCAGAGGCAGTTGAGAAAGCCGCAGAACAGCGAAAAAAGACACAGCTCGATAATTTTGAAGGATATGGGGCCGAGCAGGTAAAGCTTCTGGATGCTTCGATCATTAAGACGAAAGGTACATACGTGCTTTTTGTTATTTCACCAAAAGCTGAAACTGTAGAAAAGGCGTTTACAAAGAGCCTGAAGTAGATAAAAGGAAACGAAAAAGTTATGTTATTTAGTAGTCTGGTATTTTTGTTTACATTTTTGCCAATTACACTGTTGGTATATTATTTGGTGCCGCGTAAGGTAAAAAATGTGGTACTTTTGATCGCTTCCCTCATATTTTATGCGTGGGGAGAGCCGGTCTATATCTTCCTGATGCTGATTTCCATTCTGTTCAATTATTTTTGCGGAATGGACATTGCATTAAAAGCAGGAAGAAAATCGCAGGTGCGCAGTCTGATCTTTACGATCGTTGTAAACCTGTTTATTCTTGGATTTTTCAAATATTACGGATTTATCGTGACAAATTTAAATGCGATCCTTCCGTTCTATATTCCATATAGAAAACTGGAGCTCCCAATCGGAATTTCTTTCTATACTTTCCAGACATTGTCTTACATCATTGATGTATATAGGGGAAATGTAGACGTACAGGTAAATCTGATTGATTTCGGAACCTATGTTACAATGTTCCCACAGCTGATCGCAGGTCCGATCGTACAGTATGCAGATGTGGAGAGACAACTGCGTGAAAGAAAGGAATCACTGACGAAGTTTGGATACGGTGCCTGGTTCTTTGTGATAGGACTGGCAAAGAAGGTGCTTCTGGCGAATACGATTGGTTCGATTTATGAAAATATCGCGGCGATGGATGGAATGTCAGTAGTGACTGCATGGCTTGGATGTCTTGCCTACACTTTCCAGATTTATTTCGATTTCAGCGGTTATTCGGACATGGCAGTCGGACTTGGAAAGATGTTCGGATTTGAGTTTATGCAGAACTTCAATTATCCGTATATTTCCAAAAGTGTTACCGAGTTCTGGAGAAGATGGCATATTTCGCTGGGATCATGGTTCCGCGAGTATGTGTATATTCCGCTTGGAGGAAACAGGGTAACGGTTCCGCGGCATTTACTGAATCTTCTGATCGTATGGTTCCTGACCGGTCTCTGGCATGGGGCAAGCTGGAACTTTGTAGCATGGGGGCTCTTCTACGGAGTGATCCTCATTACTGAAAAATATTTTACAGGAAAAATACTTGCAAAGCTGCCGGAGGCAGTCCAGACACTTTACACAATGATTCTGGTCATGCTCGGCTGGGTACTGTTCTTCAGCCCGACACTCGGAAGCGCACTTACCTGGATTGGCAATATGTTCGGACAGGGTGCAACCGGATTTATGGACAGCCAGGCATTGTACCTGATCATGCGAAACTGGCTCTTCTGGGTGGCAGGGATCATAGGAAGTACACCGTTTATGCATCTGCTCGGAAAGCGGCTGGTATTTAATGAGGAAAGACCGCATACGGTTCTGGCAGGCTGCCTGATGACAGGACTGTTTGTGCTGTGTGTGGCATATCTGGTGACAGAAAGTTACAATCCATTTTTATATTTTAGATTTTAAGGAAAGACAATGGTAGAAGGAAAGAATAATAAACAAAAAAACAGAACAAAGTATTTTCTGCCAGGAGGGAAAAAACAGATCCAGGCAGTATGTGCGTTTTTATTTCTGGGAGTCCTTATTCTCAGCTGCGGAGTAAACCTTATGCATAAAGACAGGCAGATGTCAGAAAAAGAAATGCGTATGCTGGCGCAGAAACCGGAAATTTCTCTTTCCGGAATTGCTTCCGGAAGGTTTATGGAGCAGTACGAGGAGTATGTATCGGATCAGTTTGCAGGAAGAGATACCTGGGTAAGAATCAAGACATTTGCGGACAGTGTGGCGGGGAGGACAGAAGAAGGTGGTGTTTTCAAAGGAAAGGATCATTATCTGATGGAAGATGTTGCTGTGGCAGATGAAAGTGATCTGAAAGAGAATCTGGATGCAATGAAGAATTTTAAAGAGCGTTATCCGGATATCCAGATGCATATGATGCTGGTTCCGAATGCGGCAAATGTTATGGAGGACAAGCTTCCGGCATTTGCGGTGACTGCCAGTCAGAGCAGACAGATCAGCCGTGTAAAGGCAGAACTTGGAGATTCTTATGACTGGATCGATGCAGAAAAAGTACTGGATGCTCACAAGGATGAAGCAATTTATTATCACACGGATCATCACTGGACTTCTCTTGGTGCATGGTATGCATTCCAGGGAGCAAAGACACAGCTTGGACTGGATAAGAGTGAAGAAATTAAGATGAAAGCCTATGCGGTATCGGATTCTTTTAACGGAACGTTATCCGCAAAGAGTGGATATGAGACAGATTATAAGGAACCAATCTATATTTATCTGCCAAAGAGTGCGGATGCACCACAGGTTGCAGTCAATTATGTGGAAGAACAGAAAAAGAGTGCTTCTATGTATGATTCATCCAAACTGGATGAGAGAGATCAATATTCCGTATTCTTCGGTGGAAATCATGCAATGATCGATATCCAGTCAACACAGACAGAAAAACGCAGACTTCTGGTGTTCAAAGATTCATATGCAAACTGTTTTCTTCCGCTTCTGGCTCCGTATTACCGGGAAATCGTTGTGATCGACCCTCGTTATTATACCGGTAAATTAAGTTCTGTGATGTCAGATAAACAGTTTGATGATGTGCTGTTCCTGTATAATGCCAATACATTCTTTGAAGATCGGATGCTGGCGGGGGTACTGGATGAGAATTAACAGGAGAAAAACATGGCAAATAAAATAGAAAAGCAGTTTCTGGACACGGAAAATAAAGGACCGGTCCGGCTGAACAAATATTTAAGTGAAGCTGGTGTATGTTCCAGAAGGGAAGCGGATAAACTGATAGCAGCCGGACAGGTGACGGTTGACGGTGTGCGTGCAGAGACCGGAATGAAGGTAGAGCCGTGGCAGGTTGTCCGGATTGGGAAAAAGCAGGTATCCAGACAGGAAGAGATGATCGTGCTTGCGGTCAATAAGCCGCGTGGAATTGTCTGTACTGAGGAAAGACGGGAGAGAGACAGTATTGTACGTTTCCTTAACTATCCGGTACGGATTACTTATGTAGGACGTCTGGATAAGGATTCGGAAGGGCTGCTTCTGATGACGAACAACGGCGACATTATCAACCGGATGATGCGTGCGGCAAATAAACATGAAAAAGAATATAAAGTTACAGTTGATAAGCCCGTGACAGATGAATTTCTCAAGGAGATGGCAGGCGGTGTCCCGATCCTGGATACTGTCACAAGACCATGCCAGGTAGAAAAGCTTGGAAAATATAAATTTAAGATCATTCTGACACAGGGACTCAACCGGCAGATCCGCCGGATGTGTGAGGCACTTGGCTACGAGGTAAAGGAGCTGCGGAGAGTGCGGATCATGAATATCGAACTTGGTAATTTAAAGCCGGGAGAATACCGGAAGGTTACGGATCAGGAACTGAATGAACTCTATGAGCTGATCAGGGATTCAAAGTCAGAGCCGACACCGTGGAACAATAATTAAAAGTGTGGATTTGGATATGGATAAGATGAAAAGGATGCAGGAGCTGGTAGAGCTTCTGAATAAAGCCGGAAAAGCTTATTATCAGGATGCGCAGGAAATTATGAGCAATTATGAGTATGATGCGCTGTATGATGAACTGAAAGGTCTGGAAGAAGAGCTGGGAACCGTTATGGCTTCCAGTCCGACGGTGAATGTAGGATATGAAGTATTAAGTGAGCTTCCGAAAGAACGTCATGAGTCACCGATGCTTTCTCTTGACAAAACAAAAGAAGTGGCAAGGCTGAAGGAATTTGTCGGAGACCAGATGGCTGTGATCTCATGGAAGATGGATGGTCTGACGATCGTTTTGACCTATCGTGACGGCGAACTTTTTAAGGCAGTTACAAGAGGAAATGGGGAAGTCGGTGAGGTCATTACCAACAATGCGAAAGTATTTAAAAACGTGCCGCTTCATATTCCGTATAAAGGGGAACTGATCCTGCGAGGGGAAGCAGTGATCGGTTACAAAGATTTTGAGCGGATCAATGAAGAAATTGATGACGTGGATGCAAAATATAAAAATCCACGGAATCTGTGCAGTGGTTCTGTCCGCCAGCTGAACAACAAGATCACGGCACAGAGAAACGTAAAATTCTATGCATTTACCCTGGTACGTGCAGAAAATGTGGATTTCCACAATTCCAGAAAAGAACAGCTTGACTGGCTGGAACATCAGGGATTTGATGTGGTGGAGCATTATCTGGTGACAAGGGAAGAACTGGATGAGAAGGTTGCATTTTTTGCAGAAAAGATCATAGAAAATGATTTTCCGTCAGATGGTCTGGTTCTTGTATATGATGACATTGCGTATGGGCAGTCGCTTGGGAGAACGGCAAAATTCCCACGTGATTCTTTTGCTTTCAAATGGGCAGATGAGATCCGCGAGACGCACCTTCTGGAGATTGAATGGAGTCCATCAAGAACAGGGCTTATTAATCCGGTAGCGATCTTTGAACCGGTAGAGCTGGAAGGAACAACGGTAAGCCGTGCAAGTGTACACAATTTAAGTATTATGGAGGAGCTGCATCTGGGAATCGGGGATACGATCGAAGTCTATAAGGCGAATATGATCATCCCCCAGATCGCAGAGAATCTGACCGGCAGTGACAACGTGGAGATCCCGAAGGTCTGCCCTGTCTGCGGACAACCCACCGAGATCCGTCAGATGAATGAAGTACAGACCTTGTATTGCACCAACGAGAAATGCCCGGCGAAGGAGATCAAGGCATACACCTTATTCGTCAGCCGTGATGCCCTGAATATCGACGGGCTCTCCGAAGCTACATTGGAGAAAATGATCGATCAGGGCTTCATCCACGAATATGCTGACCTGTTCCGGCTGGATCGTTATAAGGAAGTTATCACACAGATGGAAGGCTTCGGAGAGAAGTCTTATCAGAATATGATAGACAGCATTGAAGCTGCGCGCCATACGACGCTGCCCCGCCTGATCTACGGACTGGGAATCGCTGGGATCGGTGTGGCCAATGCCAAGGTGCTCTGCAGATATTTTGATTATGATCTGGAGAAAATGCAGTCAGCAGACACAGAGACCTTAAGTGCTATCCCCGGTGTGGGAGAAGTGCTTGCCGGGGCATTTACAGAGTATATGTCCGATGCGGAGAACCTGGAACAGATCGAACATCTGAAACAGTTCCTGACCATTGAGGTGCCTCAGGTGGATGAAAATGCACAGACACTATCCGGTATGAGTTTCGTCGTAACCGGAAGTCTGAACCATTACGCCAGCCGTAATGATCTGAAAGAAGTCATCGAGGAGAGAGGCGGTAAAGTCACCGGCAGTGTGACGGGGAAGACCACCTGCCTGATCAATAATGACATTACCTCGACTTCTTCCAAAAATAAAAAAGCCAAGGAGCTTCAGGTCCCGATCCTTACGGAAGAGGATTTCCTGAAGACTTATAATATTCCTTACGAGGAATAAGTAGACCTGGAGGAAAATGAAATGCCTATTAAGACACAAAATGATCTGCCTGCCAAAGAGATACTGGAGAACGAAAATATATTCGTCATGGACGAATTCCGTGCTCTGCATCAGGATATGCGTCCACTGCAGGTATTGATCTTAAACAATATGCCGGTAAAGCAGGATACGGAGCTGCAGCTGCTGCGTGCCTTGTCCAATACCCCTTTGCAGGTGGATGTGACCTTCATGAATACCAAGACCCATGTGTCATTGAATACCCCTGCAAGCCATCTCAATAAATTCTACACCACCTTTGATGAGATCAAAGACCGCACCTTCGATGGACTGATCGTCACCGGAGCACCGGTGGAAGATATCACCTTTGAAGAGGTGGATTACTGGGAGGAGACCTGTAAGATCTTAGACTGGGCGGAGACTCATGTGACTTCCACCTTGCATATCTGCTGGGCTGCGCAGGCCGGATTCTACCATTATTACGGTATTAACAAGAGACAGCTGCCGCAGAAGCTGTTCGGTGTCTACGAACATAAAGTATCCAACCGGAAAATACCGTTGGTGCGTGGCTTTGATGATATTTTCCTGGCACCGCACAGCCGCCATACCGAGACTCCTTCCGAAGCCATTCATGCCTGTAAGGATCTGACGATCCTGGCGGAATCCGAGAAAGCCGGTGTATTCCTGGCTATCGCAGAGGAAGGCAAGAAAATCTTCGTGGCGGGACACCCGGAATATGACCGTTATACGTTGAACAATGAGTATCACAGAGACCTGGACAAGGGACTGCCGATCCAGGTTCCCTATAATTATTATCCGGATGATGATCCGGAGCAGAGACCACTGTTACAGTGGAGATCCCATTGCAATAACCTTTACAGTAACTGGCTGAACTATTACGTATATCAGGCAACACCGTACGACCTGGCTCAGATCCGGTAACACACGTGGAATATCGTGCGCATTTTGCTACAATAAATTGATAAAAAAATAATAGGGGGGGGAGACAAATTCCATGACTAACATAAGTTAGTCTAGAATTTGCCTACATTATCCTGACCAAAGTAATGTGCGTAAGGCGTCGTAGACCTTATGAAGTTAGAAGGAATTGTGTTAGATGGTACACCAAAAGTAATGAATTAAAAATTTTAGAGAAATAGTAGAGAAGGTAAAAATTATCAAAATGAGACAAACGGAAAGAAATTCTTAAGAGAGGAGGAACAACTATGGAACATATTATAGTTTTATTTATATTAGCACTATGCTTTTTTTCATTTTTTTATTTTTTATATCATGTGCTTGTGAAATTACAAAACAAAGAAAACTTTTCCGATGAATATAAATTAATGGTTGCTTCGTGCGTTGTTTTTGTTTTCATACTGTTATTTTAGAAGGTGATATTTATGATTTAGAAAAAGTCTATATAATATGAATAACAATTAACCAAAGAATTTCAAAAGGCAGTCAATTCAGCAATTCAATTAGATACTCAAAAACCTGTGATAGATGACAATGGCGGGGAATATTCCAATGAATCGAATGATAATATGACTGCCAGAGCTTCTGGAGAGACAGTGACAGAAAGTCAAAATAAGAAAGTATCAGTGTCTGATAATCATTCTGTTACAGTGAAATGTACGGCAACTTTTGTGACACGCTATAATACATCTAAAAAACGTAGATTTATAACACAAATAAAAAGTGCAAAAATAACGGTAAGTGGTTATGGATTTTCATGGAAGAAGTCACCTACGATTACAAAACGTGTGATCGATGGTGGCAGCCCTTACTTATTTTATTAAAACCTGACACAATGCATCAAAGATTAAAGGCAATTGTTCAAGATTAATCGAAGAATAATTCATAACATAAACATTCTGAAAGTTCACATTGGATGTTTGTCCAACAAAATATTTTGATAATGGCGCAAGTTTGATTCCTTTTGATTTAGAATCAGACATCATATCCATTTCTGTTCTTTCTGTCTTTAATTTCATCATAAAATGAACCCCGGAATCTTCTTCTTTGATCGTAATATATTGATCCAAGGGTGCAGTCTTGAAAATTTCTAAAATGGCATCTCGTTTATTCTGATAATAATTACGCAGTCGGTTGATATGTTTCTCAAAACTTCCACTTTCCATAAAACGAGCCAGCGTATACTGTTCAAAATTAGAAACTGTACAGGAATAAAAAGACAACTTCTTATAAAAAAGTTCTGTCAAAGAAGCCGGAAGTACCATATAACTGATCCTTACGGTAGAAGACAATGTTTTCGTAAAAGTGTTCATATAAATGACTTTATCAGAGACATCAATACTTTGCAGTGTAGGGATTGGTTTTCCGCCAAGGCGTAATTCACTGTCATAATCATCTTCAATGATATAACGGTTCTCATCCTTAGAAGCCCAACCAAGCAATTCATAACGACGGCTGATCGGTGTGATGATACCAGTTGGAAAATGGTGGGATGGGGAAAGATGCATAATGTCGATCTGATGATCTTCCAAGGAGTCGATGCAGACACCATGCTCGTCAAGATCGATCGCGGAATAAGACACATGCATACTATCATAGATCTTAGCAATCTTTGGGTAACCAGGATTTTCAATTCCATAAATCTTATCATCTCCAAGAAGCTGGATCAAAAGACCATATAAATATTCTGTCCCAGCTCCAACGATGATCTGCTCTGGGTTTACGACCATCCCGCGAAATGCATGAAGATAATCGGCAATCGCCTGTCGAAGTGCCATAATACCGCCACAAGGTGGGTTTTCCATCAATTGCTGCTGGTTTTCATTTAATAATTCACGCATCGTTCTTGCCCAGATCGTAAAAGGGAAGATCTCACTGTCTGTCTGATTACTTGTAAAGTCCGCAAGATAAGGAACTTTTTCTTTGATAGAAAGTAATGCATTGTCAGGGCCTACAGAATGAGTCTTTGTAAGATTCAACTCACGAAGATCGGCAACATAAAATCCTTTCTTTGGAATGGAATAAATATATCCTTCCGCCATCAACTGCTCATAAGCATTCTCAACAGTGATCACACTGATACCCAGATTTTTTGCGAAACTTCGTTTGGAAGGAAGTTTTTCATGAACGTCAAGATTTTCCAGTATTATGTCGTTTTTGATGCATTTGTATAAATATTCATAAAGGGAATCTGACCCTTTATTTGCAAAGTTATAGGTTAACATGATATGTAAATTCTCCAATCTGGCCTTATTGAACATATTCAAATTGATAATTTTAAAAAGGCCACAAATTAATTATAATCAGTCCCATAGCATATGTAAAGAAAACATAGCAAATGAATTTAGAAAAATACAGTGGAGGCTTACAACATGGAAACAACAAAGAGATACGAATTAAATAAAGAATTGGCACAGATGTTAAAAGGTGGAGTGATCATGGATGTTACAACACCAGAACAGGCAAAGATCGCACAGGAAGCTGGAGCATGCGCAGTTATGGCATTAGAGAGAATTCCGGCAGATATCAGAGCAGCAGGTGGAGTATCAAGAATGAGTGATCCAAAAATGATCGCAGGAATTCAGGAAGCAGTCACAATTCCAGTGATGGCAAAATGCAGAATCGGACATTTTGCAGAAGCACAGGTTTTAGAAGCAATTGAAATTGACTATATCGATGAGAGCGAAGTATTATCACCAGCAGATGATGTATATCATATCAATAAAAGAAACTTCAAAGTTCCATTTGTGTGTGGAGCAAAAGATCTTGGAGAAGCACTTCGAAGAATCAATGAAGGAGCATCCATGATCCGTACCAAAGGAGAACCAGGAACAGGAGATATCGTACAGGCAGTGCGCCATATGAGAAAGATGAACAGCCAGATCGCACAGTTAGTCAGCATGAGGGAAGATGAATTATTTGAAGCTGCAAAACAGTTAAGAGTTCCATATGATCTTGTAGTATACGTTCACGAAAATGGAAAACTCCCAGTCGTAAACTTCGCAGCAGGTGGAGTCGCAACACCAGCGGATGCAGCCTTAATGATGCAGTTAGGAGCAGAAGGAGTCTTCGTAGGATCAGGAATCTTCAAATCTGGAAACCCAGCCAAACGAGCAGCAGCGATCGTACAGGCAGTGACAAACTTTACAGATGCCAAACGAATCGCAGAATTATCCAAAGACCTTGGGGAAGCAATGGTAGGAATCAACGAACAGGAAATCGAATTATTAATGGCAGAAAGAGGAAAATAAGATGAAACAAGTCGGTGTTTTAGCATTACAGGGCGCATTTATCGAACATGAAAAAATGCTTGAACAACTAGGCGTTTCCTGTATTGAATTACGAAACAAAGAAGATTTAGAAAAACCATACGATGGAATCATCCTCCCTGGCGGTGAAAGCACCGTTCAGGGGAAACTTCTAAAAGAACTTGATATGTTTGATACGATCAAGAAACAGATCGAAGCAGGAATGCCAGTCCTCGCAACCTGTGCAGGACTTATTCTTCTTGCAAAAGATATTAAAGATCAGGAAGAAACATACTTTGGAACAATCCCAATGTGCGTCAAACGAAATGCATATGGAAGACAGCTCGGAAGCTTCTTTACAACAAAAGAAGTAGATGGAGTCGGAGAAGTCCCAATGACATTTATCCGCGCACCATATGTGGAAAGCGTAGAAGATGGGGTAAAAGTATTAGCAGAAGTTGACGGAAATATTGTTGGGGTAGAATATGGGAAACAGATGGGATTTGCATTTCATCCGGAATTGGATGGGGATTTGCGGATACATCAGAGGTTTGTAGATAAAATTTAATTGATTGGCCAATTGTAGGCTATAAGTATATGATAAAACATAAATAAGAAACCAGAATCACAGCGGTGGAATTTTACTCACATTTTGAACGAGTCGCTGATCCACCCAATTTCCTACGAAAACTCGCTTTGAAGTTAGTAGAAACTTGTAGACTTCTAAGCTCAGACAATCGTCCAATTGGGCTGCGAACTCATTCAAAATATGGCAAAATTCCAATGCTGTGATTCTGGTTTCTTATTTATGTTTTATCATATACATCAAGTGTACAAGTGGCAAAAGGAAATAATTTAAAGAAATTAATATAATTTTCCTGATTTATTACAACTAATTGTAACTGTCCTTGTAATTGTTTGAAGATACACATCTTTTTTATATTGTTTAAAAGATGCAGTTGCTTTAGCTGATGCTCCAGATATGTATGCTTTTTTTTCAGAAAGTTTCCAATTACTTGCAGGGCAAGTTGTGGAAATTTCTGATTTAATACATTTGGATGATGAAGTATCTGCTGAATCGTCAATTAAAATAGATTTAACATAAGTAAGGTACTAAAAAATAAAATTATAAATTTTTTCACACTAAATTCCTCGCTAATTTATTTTGTTTCTTCAACAGGTCCTTCTTTTTCATATATTATTTGTTGATCTTTGATCAAATTAAGAGCTTGATATATTGTGTAACTTTCATAAAAAAAAGTAACTCAGAAATAATATTGCAATAAAAAGTAAAAATCTTTTTAATTTTTTTGATACATCAATTTTTTTAACAAGTAATCATCATCAGCATTAGCATAATATTCCATGATAACTTCTTTAGGTATTTCAAACTGCTTTACTAATTCTTCGTAGCTTAAATCTGGAAATAAGTCTAAGTGTTCATTTATTTGAACTTTTAAACGATTCAAAAAGTTCGTTCTGAGTTCCCGTAAACAGGGAATAATGTACGACATTGTCGAATGTATTTACGTGTTATAGTCATAATAGGTTCCTCACTTTTTGATATACTGTTCTAAACTCTAGGCCCCAAAACGGATTGAATAGCATCTATAAATCTAAGCAAAATCTAAGCAGAGTACCACGTCCTGACGGACACATTAACGTTTCCCCTGATTCCGAATATACTGTTTTATTGT
>OLGF01001466.1_pt1 | contig 24961 bp, 28 predicted proteins | sample 1604971 | NCBI WGS metagenome assembly OLGF01 (sample SAMEA3888902, study PRJEB22519) | human gut metagenome | biome: human gut; feature: human-associated habitat; material: faeces | place: Denmark | collected 2011 | reverse complement strand
CTTGTCCGGCAACTGCCATATGATTTGTTTCGTGAAACCTGTTTTATGGACAGCTACCCGCTGGCCCGCAATTTTTACATATCTCTTATAGCACGCCGCCCCGCGTTTTTCAATGGGGAGAAAAGCGGTTTTCCGGGCCTTTTCCCGCGGCGGCGGGCATGGTATAATGAAAAAAACGATCCCCGGAGGTGCGTGCCATGCCGAAGGCCAAATGGAATCTGAACACCGTCTACATATCGGAGCGGCTGCAGGAGAGCCTGCGGCCGATCTCCCGCTGCGCCCTGACGACCGTGGTGGCCCCGATGGGCTACGGGAAGACCACGGCGGTGAACTGGTATCTCGAGCGGCGCGCGAGGGCGGAGATGCTGCGCGTCATCCGCGTCAGCGTGTACTCCGACAACCTCGCCATCCTCTGGCGGAGCGTGCAGGACGCCTTCGCCCGCGCGGGGCTTGCGTTTCTGCGGGACTATCCCTGCCCGACGGACGCGGCGGGCGGCGGACTGCTCGCGGACGACCTCTGCCACGAGCTGGCGGGGGACGTGCCCTGTTTCCTGTTTATAGACGACTTCCACCTGCTGACCGACGGGCGGGCGGCGGCGTTTCTCTGCACGCTCGCAAACCGCCTGCCGGGGAACGTACACCTGATCGTCGCCAGCCGTGACCGCTTTCTCCCCGCCGCCGAGGCGGTGCGGCTCGGCGCGCGGGTCTATCAGATCGGGACGGAGCAGCTCCGGCTCAACCACACGGAGCTGGCCGTCTATGCCCACCGCTGCGGCACGGAGCTCACCGACGAGCAGGTCGCGGACCTGCTCTATTCCAGCGAGGGCTGGTTTTCCGCGGTCTATCTGAACCTGCGGACGCTCTCCGAGCGCGGCGTGCTGCCGGACAGGCAGTCCGACATCTACGCGACCTTCACCGCCGCGATGATGGATCCGCTCCCCGCGCAGCAGCGGGAGTTTCTGGCGGTCATGGGTCTTGCCGACGAGTTCACGGCGGAGATGGCGCGCTTTGTCACGGGCGACGCGGACGCGGAGCGGATGCTCGCCGAGCTGACCGCGCAGAACGCGTTTGTGAAGTGTCTGCCCGACGGCGTGACCTACCGCTTCCACCACATGATGAAAGAGTGCGCCGAGCGCAGCTTCCGGAAGATGGAGACGCAGACGCAGCGGCTCTACTGGGAGCGCTTCGGCGTCTGGTACGAGCAGCATGAACAGTATCTCCACGCCCTCGCCGCCTACCGCAGGTGCGGGGACTTTGACGCGCTGCTGCGCGTCATACAGAAGGACGCGGGTATCCTGCTGGCGTCGCTGCGTCCGGTGGATGTGCTCTCCGCGCTCGATGAGTGCCCCGCGGCCGTTCTGAAGGCACATCCGCTCGCGATTCTGGTGCTGATGCGCAGTATGTTCAACTGGCGGAACATCCCGAAGATGCTGGAGCTGAAGGCACTTTTGCTGGACGCCATTGCGGAGCACCCGGTGCTTTCCACGCAGGAGCGCGGCAATCTGCTGGGTGAGTGCGACCTCATCATGAGCTTTCTGCGCTACAACGACATCAGCGCCATGAGCCGCCTGCACCGCAGCGCGAGCGGGCAGATGACCCGGCAGGCCATCAGCATCCGCAGCGACGGCGGCTGGACGTTCGGCTCGCCGTCCGTGCTGATGATGTTCTACCGCGCGCCGGGCGAGCTGGAGAGCGAGCTGCGCGAGATGGACGAGTGCATGCCGCACTACTATAAAATCACGGGCAATCACGGGCAGGGCGCGGAGCGGATCATGCGCGCCGAGGCGGCCTATATGCAGGGGCGTTTCACGGACGCGCACATCGCGCTGGAGAGCGCCTATGCCCGGATCGAGGGCAACGGGCAGGAAAACATGGCGCTCTGCTGCGACTTTCTGGCGCGGCGGCTCTCACTGCATGCCGGCGTGCAGCAGCGCTGCAGCTTCGACGAGCGGTATGCGGCGCTGCTGCGGCGGCATAACGCCGCGTGGATCAACATCTGGAGCGCCACCGCCGCCTATTACTACGCGCTGCGCGGCGAGACGGAGCGGATTCCGGAGATCTTCGCGCAGCACCGGCTCGCGTCCCTCCAAATCCTCGCGCCGGGCAGACCGATGTTCGAGATGATCGAAAATCAGGTCTATCTCGCGCAGGGGGCTTATGCCAAGGTGATCGGGCGCAGCGCGGAGCTGCTGGCCGTGTGCGAAGGGATGCACTATGCGCTGGTCGCGCTGCACGTCCGCGTCCAGACCGCCGTGGCATATGAGCGGCTGGGAAAGCATGAGGACGCCCGCGCGTGGCTCGCAGATGCGCTGCGGGACGCCGAGCCGGACGGGCTGGTGATGCCGTTTGTGGAAAACTACGGGTACCTTGCGCCGCTGCTTTCGCGGGAGGTGCGCAGCGGGCTGACCGCGCGGATCATCGAGCTCGGCGAGGCGGCGCAGCGCCGGGGAGCCGGGGAGACCCTCCCGGCGGTTCTCGCCGCGTTGACGGCGCGGGAGGTCGAGGTCGTGCGCCTGATCGCGCAGCGCCTGTCGAACCGCGAGATCGCGGAAAAGCTGTTCCTCTCCGAGGGCAGCGTCAAGCAGTATGTCAAAACCATCTACGATAAGCTCCATATCGAGGGCGACACCCGCACCAAGCGCCGCCGTCTCGCCGCCCTGATGCAAAAGACCTAACCATTGGTGAATGGTTATTTCCCCCAAAACACCGTACAATGCTTGTACGGTGTTTTTATATTGTATATATGAAAGGAGGACATGCCCTTGAACCGAAGGTATCTCGCAGTCGTTACCCCGCTGACCGGGCACGTTTTGCAGGTCGATTTCGTGTCCGGCAGCCGACTCCTGCTGGATATGACACCGTATCTCGACAGGATCCGCTTCCGTCCGCTGGCCAACGAGCGGGTGTGGCGCAGCGCCGTCACTAACGGGATCTTCGTCCGCTTCGGCGACGTGGAGCTGAGCCATGACGAGATATTGTCCATGGCCGAGCAGGGGCCGGCGCAAATGATCTGAGAGAGGAGAAAGAACATGGAAAAGAGAAGAACGTTTTTGCCGCTTGTGTTGGCGCTGGTGCTGTGCCTGAGCCTTGCCGCCTGCGGCGATGATGGCGGCGGCAGCGATGACGATGTCACCGAAGCGCCGGAGGCCTTTGAGGGGCTGGTGAAGGATACGGCGCAGCTCACCGCGAACTACGCCATGTACCGGGGCGTCTGGCTCGGAGACAGCGGCACGCTCGTCGTGGAGGAAAGCGCGGACGGCGACGAGATGCGCTTTGTGCTCTATGACGCGGGCGAGGACATCGCTGCCAGCGGCTTTATCCAGCTCGTGCAGGAGTACAGTGCGGACTATTTCTACAACGAGCACGACGGCTTGGCGCACCACAGCTGGCTGGACGGGAGCGGCACGCTGCAGATTGACAGTCTCGGTGCCTTCACGAAGGCGAGCGGCGATGTGCCGGGCGAAAACATCGGCGACCCCGTCGACGAGGCCCTTGTGGGCGAATGGTATCAGGACGGCGAGGCGGGCGCGGTCAGCATCCTCGTCATCTATCAGACCGGCATATGGGATCTCTATGAGCGCCCGGGCGGTGACGGCGACCCCGTCATGGTCGACCGCGGCACCCTCGAGGGCGGCAGCGGCGGGCTGTATCAGGCGCCGTCCGTCGTCTATGACGGCGTGGTCTACGACATGACCGTGGTCAGCGGGGATACGCTCTATTGGGGCGGCGAGAACGACTGCTACCAGAAGTTGACCTGACGGGGAGGACGGGATATGGAAGGATGGAAAAGATGCACGGCGCTGCTGGCGGCGGCGCTTCTGAGCCTGAGTCTTGCCGCCTGTGGGAAGGACGGCGGCGGGGACATCACGCCCACAAAGCTCGAGGGGATGGTCAAGGAGGCCTATGACGGCACGGATTATTCTGCCTATCTGGGCATCTGGGACGGTGTGGTCAACGACGGAGAGCCGGAGCAGAAGCTGATCGCGGCACCGGACGAGGATGGTGAGCCGCGCTGGGAGCTGTATGTCGGCGGAGAGCTGGCCTGCAGCGGCTTTCTGCAGGTGCGGCCACAGTATGCAAACGCCGTCTATGCCTATGTCGAGCAGGAGGGCTGCGGCTATTTGTGCTGGTTTGATTCCTACGGGGCACTGCACATCGAGCTCGATCTCGACGGGAATTCCTGCGTCCTTGTGCCAGAGGGAACCGTTCCCGGCTGGCAGACGGACGGCGGGGACGTCGCAGGGGCGGACTGGCGCACCACCGGCATCGTCCGCGCGGAGGGCACCGTTACCCGCGGCGGCGAGGACACGGACGTCCTCGTCTGCGTCCATGCGGAGGACGCCGCACTCTACTATGACGCGGCGGAGCAGGTGCTCTATGCCGCCGTGGACTATCCCGCCGCCATACAGGGCGACGCGTGGGCGGCGTTTCAGAGCATCGACTTCGCCGACCGCAACGGCGACGGCAGCAGCGACATTGCCATGCTGTTTCAGGAAGGGGACGGCATGACACTGCTGGTCTGGTTCTGGGATGAGACGGCGAAGCGGTTCGTGTTCCGGCCGGAGGAGTCCTCCGCGGCATCGGCCGCGGTTTGGGAGGGTGCGGCATGACCGGAGGGATGGAAAGAATGCCGGATGCTGCGCTCTCCCGGAAGCTGGGGCATTATCAGAAGATGGCCGCCGTGTGGCGGCTGGTGGGGCTTGCCGGCGCTGTGGGCGGCGTCATCGCGTTTTTCGCGGTGCAAGGCACCGCGCTGCGGGCCGTTTTGACGGCGGCGCTGTTTTTCGGCGGGATCTGCTGCGCGGTGTTTCTTGGCGGCGGCGCACAGAAAAAGTGCCGGGCGCTGCTGCGGGAGCAGCTGGGCGATTTTTTCCGCGCGGAACTGGAGAAGGCGTTCGGCCCCGACCTGCGCCCACCGGCGCTGGGCATCGACGAACCGTTTCTCAAAACGCTCTCTCTGGCGGAGGGCGCGTGGGAAGAGAGCGAGGTGGAGAACCTCCGCGGGGGCGTCTATCGCGGCGTCCGCTTCACCGCCGCCAATGTGCGGCTGCGCCATGTCTATCGGCGCGGAGCGCCGCACGAGGGCTATGAGACGTGCAGCGAGGAGGTCTTCCGGGGGCTGATCCTCCGCTGTGAGACGCGCGAGGGCGCGCCCGCGCCGCGGCTTGCGGAGTGGGCGCAGACACTCGGGCGGCAGATTGAGGGGAAGGTATGCGACCTCCGGCGGGAGGGCGGCGTGCTCACGCTGGCACTGGAGACGGACTACGGCTTTGCCGCCGTCGCCGGGAGTGTGGATCTGCGCGACCTCGACGCGGCGCGCGAGAGCTACCGCAGATCGCTGCGGGAGCTGGCGGGAGTGCTCGATCTCCTGCTGGAAAACACCGCCCTGTTTGCGGCGGGAACGGAGAGATAACGCTTTGACGGGAGGAACTGTGATGGAAGAAAAGCAGACAATGACGCAGGCGCAGCTCGAGGCGGCACTGAGCCGCCGCCGCGGCTCGATCACGCTCTTTAAAATTCTGACCTACGGCTCCGGACTTGCGGCGGTTCTGCTGCTGGCCGCGGGGTTGGTTCCGGTTGCGCTGATCTGCCTTGTGCTCGCGTTCGTGTTTGGCTATCGGCTCTCGAAGAACACCGCGGCGCTCAAGACACTGCTGAGCGGGAACATCGTGAGCGGCGTGCTGCGCGAGGTGTTTGAGGACGTGGAGTATGAGCCCTTCGGCCGCCTTCCCAACGGGACGGTGCGCGGCGCGGGGATGGTCTTCCCCTTCGCGTATGACAGTATCCGCGGCAGCGACCATATCAAAGCCGTCTACCGGGGGCTGCGGCTGGAGCTGGGCGACGTGGAGCTCTATGCCGCGGACTCGTACTACGACGAGGAGCTGCAGCAGTGGAAGGAGAGCGAGAAGCGGGTCTTCAAGGGCCAGTGGCTCGTCTGTGACTTCGGCAGGCCGCTTCCCGGCGAGGTGCGCCTGTCCGAAAACGCGCGGGCCCTGCGCAGGCAGCATAAGGGCGACTGCGTCGAAACGGAGAGCGCGGCCTTCAACGCCCACTTTCTCGTCACTGCCGAAGACGCCCGGGCGGCGCGCGAAGTCCTCACGCCGCGCAGGATGGAGGACATCCTCGCGGCGGCCGACCGCAGCGGCGGCGAGGTCTACATGGCGTTCCTGCGCTGCGGGCAGCTGCACGTCGCGGTTCAGACCGGGCAGGACTTCTTCGAGCTCGGCAAGGGCGCGGCGGACGTCGGGCAGCTGCGGCAGAAATTCCTCGGCGAGCTGCGCTGGTTCACGGACATCGTCGACACGCTCTGCCGGGAGGAGACGAACGTATGACGCTCGGGACGGCAACACTTTTGCTGCTGCTTGCGCTGGGCGGCATCGCCGCCTGCCGCGTCTGCCTGCGGAAAAAGAGAAGCTTGCGCAGAGCCTGCATGGCGGCGCTGTCCGTGCTGGCGCTGGCGCTGATCGTCTACATCGGCCTGACCGTGCTCCTTGTGGGCGCGGTGCAGAGTCAGCCGCCGGTGTAAAAAATAAGAAAAGGCAGCAGGCACTCCGCCTGCTGCCTTTTGCTGCGCGCAAATCGCATCTTGCAAACGGCGGGAGCGGATGCTACAATAGGAAAAACGGTTAGCGGATTCTAACTGAAAATTCCGCGGAGACAAGACGGAGAGGAAGCACGATGGAGCGCAAAGAGGCCATTCGCAGCGCATATCACATGACGGGCAGCAACAGCTTTTACGACGGGATGATGACCTGTTCGACGCTGCCGGGGCGGGCGGTGTGCCGCCTGGTGTGGGACATGAACCGGCAGGACTGCGTCCGGTATCAGGAAAAGGCCGTGTCCGGCATCCCGGAGGATTTCGCCGGGCGGCTGCTGGAGGTGCCGGTGGGGACGGGGATCCTCACGATGCCGCTTTACCGGACGCTGCCGCGGGCGGAGATCATGTGTCTGGACTATTTGCCCGACATGATGGCGCAGGCGCAGGAGAAGGCGCGGCGGATGCACCTCGGGAACCTCGCGTTCCGTCAGGGGGACGTGGGCGCGCTTCCGTTTGAAAGCGGCAGCTTTGACGCGGTGCTCTCGCTCAACGGGTTCCACGCCTTTCCGGATAAGGAGGCGGCCTATCGGGAGGTATTCCGCGTGCTGCGGCCGGGCGGCGTGTTCTGCGGCTGCTTCTATGTAAAGGGCGAGTGCGGACGCACGGACCGGCTCATCCGCCGCGTGTATGAGCGGATGCACTTCTTCACCCCGCCGTATGAGACGGTGGAGAGCCTGCGCGCCCGGCTCGGCGGCATGTACGGGAAGGCGGAGGTCGGAAACGTGAAGAGCATCGCGTGGTTCGTCTGCCGCAAGGAATCGGATGGGAGGTGACGGCGTGTTCTGGGACAGAGTCGCGTGCGTGTACGACGTTTTCACGAACGTCATCAATCGGAAGGCGAACCGGGCGCTCTGCGCCGCGGTAGAGCCTTGGATCGAGCCGGGGGACGAAGTGCTGGAGTGCGCCTGCGGCACGGGGCTGCTCAGCGGCGTGATCGCGCAGCGGTGCGGACATCTCACGGCGACGGACTTCTCAGCGAAGATGCTGCGCCGGGCGGAGAAGAAATACGGAAAGCGCGGCAATATTGCCTTTGAGCAGGCGGACATTCTGCACCTGCGCTATCCGGACGGCGCCTTTGACACGGTCGTCGCCGCGAACGTGATTCACCTGCTCGACGAGCCCCTCCGGGCGCTGCGGGAGCTTAACCGCGTCTGCCGTCCGGGCGGACGGATCATCATCCCGACCTACATGAACGGGACGGAGAGCGGGCGCGCGAACGGCGTCTCGAGCGCCATCGGCCGCGCGGGCGCGGGCTTCAAGCGCGAATTTACGCCGGAGAGCTACCGCGCCTTTTTCGAGCGGGCCGGGTACCGCGGCGCGCAGTATACGCTCTGCCGCGGCCGGATCCCCTGCGCGGTGGCCGTGCTCAGAAAGACGGAGGAGAACACATGAAGGTAAATACGCTGGACGAAGGTGCCATCCGGGACATCGGGCACGCCTTCGGCTATTATGACTACGGCGCGGAGAGGGGGCTGATCGACCTGTTTCCGGGGCGGGACGCGGTGGCGTCGTATATCTGCGGCTATGTGCGCATGGCGCTGCTCGGCGGCATGCTCCATGCGACGAGCGAACGCGGCGAGGGCTTTATCGCCTTCAAGCGCCCCGGCGAAAAAATCGGCGCGCGGGCGGGGCTTGCGCTGCTGCGGGCACTGCTTGGTTCGATGAACGGGCGGGCGTTGCTGCGCTTTGCGCGCGCCAAGGCAAAGAGAGGCGACGGCCTTGACAAGCGGCTGGACCGGGAGAAGGAGCCCTATCTCTTTGTCGGACTCGTCTGCGTGCGCGAGGCGTATCAGGGGCAGGGCTATATGCGGCGCGTCATGGACATTTGTCATGCAGTTTTTCTGGAACCGCATGGAAAACGACATCGACGAGAGCGTCGAGCGGCTGGGGGAGCTGTTTGAGAGCTTTTTAAAAAGTACACTGCAGAAGAAATAAAACAGAAACGCACGCCCTCAATGTTGACCGTAAAATAGTTTATGCCAACATACGATGCCTTGGCTCTCCCTTTGAGAGAGCTGTCACCGCAGGTGACCGAGAGGGGCGTGCAGTCTTTTTGGGGAACGCTCCGCGTTACTCCTCTCCGTCCTCGCTGCGCCCGGCCACCTCTCCCAACGGGAGAGGCAAGGGGTGCCCGGCAAATCAAATGATAAAAAACAGGCACAGCGGATGATTCCGCTGTGCCTGTTCGCTGTCTGATGTTTTTATTCCGCTTTCAGAAAATTCACCGCGCACCAGGTGTGCAGCGCCGCGCCGCGGGGGAGAACGTCCTCATTGAAGACAACGGCCTCGTTGTGCATGGGCTTTCCGTAGATGGGGTTCTCCTGCGCCGCGCCCGCGCCGAGCAGGAGGTAGGCGCAGGGCAGCTCGTATCCGTAGGACGCGAAGTCCTCCGAGCCCATACCGCCCTCATTCAGCCGATAGACCATCCGCGCGCCGAAGAGGTCGGCGGCGAGATCGGCGGCGCGGTTCGTGAGCGTCGGGTCGTTCACCAGCGGCGGGGCGGAGGGGAGCTCCGTCACCTCAGCGCTGCCGCGGAAGGCGGCGGCCGTCGCCTGCGCAATCTCCCCGATGCGGCGCAGCAGCTGCGCGGAGAGCTCGCGGTCAAACGTGCGGATCGTCCCCTCGAGCACGGCCTCGCCGGGGATGATGTTCGGGGCCTCGCCGCCCTGAAAGCGGCCGACGGTGACGACGGCGGGCTGCTTCGCGGCAACCTCGCGGGCGGGCAGCTCCTGCAGGGCGAGGTAGATGTGCGCGGCGATGTTGAGCGGGTCGACGCCCGTCTCCGGCATCGCGCCGTGGCAGCCCGTGCCGCGCACGGTGACGCGGAAGAGCGTACACCCGGCCATGAACGTGCCGCGCCCGCAGAGGACAAGCCCCGTGGGCGTGCCGGAGTGAACATGGAGCGCGAGCGCCGATTGGGGTCTTGGCTCCGCGGTCAGGACGCCCGCCGCGAGCATGGCCTTCGCCCCCGTAAAACCCTCCTCGTCGGGCTGAAAGACGAGCCGGACGGTGCCGCTCAGCTCCGCCTGATGCTGCCGCAGCAGCTGCGCCGCGCCAAGGAGCATGGCCGCGTGCAGATCGTGGCCGCAGGCGTGCATGGCGCCGTTTTCCGCGCGGAAGGGGAGGTCGGTGCGCTCCGTGATGCGCAGGGCGTCCATGTCGGCGCGCAGGAGCACGCAGCGGCCCGTGTTCCGGCCCGTGATGTCGGCGGTCAGGCCGCCCGCGAGCGGCCGCGGGTCATAGCCCATTTCGCGCAGGCGGCGGGCGACATACTCGCGCGTTTGCGGCAGATCGGGGCCGACCTCGGGGTGGGCGTGCAGCTGCCGCCGGTCGGCCAGCAGCTGCGGCTGCAGCGTGCGGGCCTCGGTGAGCAGACCTTCGGGCATGATAGACATGGAAAAGACCTCCTTGTGGCGCAGAATGTTGCGCTTATTGTGCAGGATAGTATACCCTTTTTCCCGGGAAATGTCAAAGCCATGCTCACACGAGGCAGAGCAGCGCGAGCGTGACGCCGGAAAACAGCAGCCACGCGCGGCAGGTGCGCCGCGCCGTCCAGAGCGAGACGAGCCACGCGGCGCAGCCCGCGAGCAGCACGCACACGAGCCAGCTGCTCTGCAGGCGCAGCGGCGTGAAGCCGAAGCAGGCGATATAGAACGCAAGCTTCGACAGCGCCGTCACGGCGAGGAGAATGCTTTGCGCGAGCAGCACCGTACACATGATGCGGCCGGGACGATTGAGGGCGCGGCTGCTGTGCGTGACGAGCCACAGCAGCAGGAAGTTCACACCCATGACCATGCAGAGCTGGAAGAAGCCCTGCCGCGCGTACTGCGCGACGGTGAAGCCGACGGGGAGCCGGTGGCGGAACGCGCCGAAGAGATAGCTCCCCTGCACGGCGAAAAACAGCAGATACACCGCGCAGAAGCACCCCGTCAGCACGCACCAGACCGTCTCCGGTACGCGGCGGAGTTTTGCGAGCGTGCCGTCAAGGCGGGCGGTGCGGGCCGCGAGCGCCGCCGGTTCCGTTCGGCGCGTGCCAAGCGCGAGCCCGTAGAGATACGCCCCGACGGGCAGGCTCAGAATCAGCTCGAGAAACACGTCCGGGATGCTTTGCACCGTCAGCAGACGGCGCAGCCCTGCCGTCAGGGCGGCGAAGGCGTTATCTGCGGCGCTGAGCAGGCTGACCGCCGCGGCCAGCAGCACGAGCGCGAGCGCGGTGGCGACCCACACCGCGAGACTGCCGCGTCTGCGCGTGCGGAGCGTGTCCAACAGGACGCGCAGGCGCAGGAAGAAGCAGGAAAACGGCGTTGTAAGAAAACCGCGCAGCAGGTCGAGCGGGGCGAGCCGGCCGCTCGCGCCCTCGAGCAGCCGACCCGACCGCGCGAGCAGCCAGTAGACGGCGAAGCCGTGGAGAAACAGCACACTCCAGCCGCCCCAGACGCGGCAGCGCCCCGCGGCGATCGACGCGAGCACCGCCAGCAGGCAGCCGAGCCACACGAAACTCTCCGTCGAGGGCTTTTCGCGCCGGAACAGCAGCTCCGTCCCTGCGCAGAAGAGCACCGTGAACGCGGTGAGCAGGAGCCGCTGCAGAGGCGCGGACGGCGTGAACCAGAAGAGATCCACATAGAGGTACGCCAGCACATAGCTCACCGGCAGGGCGAGCCGCTCGGCGCGGTCCGCGCGAAACGGGGCGGGCAGTGCGGGTCTTGCGGCCGCGCCCGTCATTCCGGCTCACCCGGCTGATAGGCCATCAGGTCGCCGGGCTGGCAGTCGAGCGCGGTGCAGAGCTTGTTGAGCGTTTCGACGCGGACGGCCTTGGCGCGGCCGTTTTTCAGAATGGAGAGATTCGCGAGCGTGATGCCCACGCACTCGCTCAGCTCGGTGAGACTCATCTTGCGCCGGGCGAGCATAACGTCCAGATTGAATACGATCATCATTCCGCCCTCCCTCAGATGGTCATGTCGTTCTCCTCGCGGAGAACGGCGGCGTCGAGCACGAGACGGCTGAGCACATAGCAGGCGAAGCCGACCGCGGCGGCGGCAAACGTCACCAGCGGCGTGATGACGAGCGTGAGCGCCGCGAAGCCGCCGCCGAGCAGGGCGATGACGACCATCCCCACGGGGAAGATGACCGCGTCGGCGAAGGCGAGGTACGCGATCAGCCGCAGCCGCGCGGCGTTTTCACGCGTGAAGGCCGCGCCCTTGCGCGCGATGCTGCCGAACACCTGCCAGCAGGGGAAAAGCGCCCAGAAGACGGGCACGGCGAACGCCCACGCCCACACCAGGCACGGCCAGAAGAGCGCGGCGTATTCCGGCGCGCATTGGACGAGCTCCCGCCCGTAAAACGGCAGGAAGGCGAAGAAAAAGACGGCGCCGAGCAGACCGGCAATCAGCAGCAGCGCCTGCAGCAGGCGGGACATATTTTTTTGTTTCATAACGGGTTCACTCCTTTCGCTACTGGGGTGAGTGTATCACGCCACACATCGAATGTCAACTATTTTTTATCGAATTACGATAAAAACATTTTGAGATACAACATGTGAAAAATAATGCTTGCATTTCGCGCGGAGTTGTGCTATCGTATGTGACAGAAAACAACCGAATATTTGTCTTCGGGGCGGGGCGAAATTCCCCACCGGCGGTAACAGTCCGCGAGCGGCCATCGGCCGCAGGATTCGGTGCAATTCCGGAACCGACAGTATAGTCTGGATGAGAGAAGGCGTGTACGGCATTTTTTATGATGCTCTATTTTGATGCGTGCACCTTGGAAGGCAAGTCTTTCAGGGTGTTTTACTTTTGCTCAAAAAAGGAGACCAAAATCATGAAAAACGTTGTTACCGCACCCGCGGGCGAGCATGTCGAGACCTCGGCGGCGAGCCAGAGAAAGAAGACCCACCACATCGCCGTGGCGGCCATGCTGACGGCTGTGGCCTTTGTGCTGCAGTTCATTGAGTTCCCGATTCCCATCATGCCCTCGTTTGTCAAGCTCGACATCTCCGACCTCCCGGCCCTGCTCGGGACGTTCTCGCTCGGCCCGGTCTACGGCGTCGCCATCCAGCTCGCCAAGAACATCATCCACCTGCCTTTCGGCTCGAGTGCGGGCGTGGGCGAGCTGTGCAACTTCATCCTCGGCGCGGTGTTTGTCCTCGCGGCGGGCCTTATCTACCGGAAGATGAAGAGCCGCAAGGGCGCGCTGGTCGGCGCGCTCGCCGGCGCGGTTCTGATGGCGCTGCTCAGCCTGCCGATCAACTACTTCTTCGTGTATCCGGCGTATGTGGTGCTGTACCACCTGCCGCTCGAGGCGATTATCGGGATGTATCAGGAGATCCTCGGCAGCATCGCCGACGTGCCGACGGGCAACGCCCTGCTCAACTGCCTGATGGTGTTCAACGTCCCGTTCACGCTGTGCAAGGGCATCCTCGACGTGGCGCTGTGCTTCCTGATCTACAAACCGCTTTCTCCGCTGCTGCATAAGTAAATAAAAACCGGAGAGACAGGGTCGCTTGGCGGCTCTGTCTCTCCGGTTTTGCTGGGCCTGCGGCGGGTTACTTTCTTTCCTCGACGAAAGAAAGCAACCAAAAGAGCGCCGATTCCACCACCGGCCCAACTGCGGCGCAAACGCCAAAACAAGAGCCGTCCTGCCTTTCGGCGGGACGGCTCTTGCGCAAAAATAACTCACTCCATATAGCTCTGGAAGCTGTTCTTCGTCAGAAACTCGATGGACTCCCTCGGCGCGGCGTTCACGTCGAAGGCACCGCCGATGGCGCGCGTCTGCGCGCTGTAGTCCGCCGTTTCAAAGGAGCGGTCATAGGCGGAGCGGAAGCTCTTGTAGTAGTTCAGCTCCGCGCCGAAGTACGGGTTCGGCTGGATGAGCAGACTGTTGCAGGCGCGGATGATCCCGGAGATGGGGACGCCCGCATCATTGCGCTCGAGCGCGGCGAAGCGGATGGCGTAACTGGCGGGGGAGCGCGTGGTCGGGGATCTCCTGATACAGGTCGCGGATGGGGGCGAAAATGAAGTCCTCTTTGCGCTTGAAACAGGTGTAAAACGTGCCTGTCCGTTTTATCGGACAGGCCTTCTTTTATACTGTATCCAGAAAGTACAAAACGCCCGAACGGGCGGGGAGCGGAGGATACAGCCATGGAGAGATTTGATATGCGGTATGTGCGCGGACATGTGGAGGTGTTCGACTGGCGCGGGGAGTTCTGCTTCTCCGCCGACAGCATGGCCGAAGCCATGGAGGAACTGCGCGAGCAGTCCGCCGCGTGACGTGGCATTTACAGCGCCGGGAAAAGGCGGTATAATAGCAAAAAACACCGCCGCATGGCGGGAAGGAGGCTGCCTATGGCCCGCAGCGCAAACCAGAAGCTGAAGCTGCTCTATCTCATGCGGAACCTGCTGCGCAATTCCGACGAGAACCACCCCGTCACCGTCCGCCAGATGGGCGAATATCTGCGCGGACAGGGAATTTCCGCGGAGCGCAAGAGCCTGTACGACGACATCGAGGCGCTGCAGCAGTTTGGTCTGGACATCATTCAGGTCAAGGACGGAAATTTCTACGGCTACTATGTCGGAAGCCGCGACTTTGAGCTCCCGGAGCTCAAGCTGCTCGTCGACAGCGTGCAGTCCTCGAAGTTCATCACGCACAAAAAGACGCGTTCACTGATCGAGAAGATCGAGCGGCTCGGCAGCGTGCATGAAGCGGATCAGCTCAGGCGGCAGGTGTTCGTGGCCAACCGCATCAAGACCATGAACGAGTCCATCTACTATAACGTCGACGAGATTCACACCGGCATCGCGCAAGACCGGAAGATCCGCTTCCGCTATTTCGATTATACCGTCGCCAAGGAGCGGCAGTTCCGCCATGACGGCGCATTCTATGAGGTGAGCCCGTATGCCCTGACGTGGGACGACGAGAACTACTACCTCGTGGCCTACGACTCCGCGGCGGGGAAGATCAAGCACTTCCGCGTGGACAAGATGGTCGATATTATGGCGGCAGACCTGCCGCGCGACGGCAAGGAGGCGTATGCGGCGCTCGACATGGCCGTCTATTCGCGCAAGCTCTTCGGCATGTTCAGCGGGCAGGAGCGGCGCGTGCGGATGCGATTTGATAACCGGCTCGTCGGCGCGGTGCTCGACCGGCTCGGGCGGGACGTGTCGCTCATCCCGGACGGGGAGACGCACTTTTTCGTCAGCGCCGACGTGGTTGTCAGCCCGCAGTTTTTCGCGTGGGTCTACGGCTTCGGCGCGATGGCGCAGATCATCGGCCCGGCGGACGTCGTAGAGCAGATGCGCGGGCAGCTTGCGGACGTCGCGCGGCTGTATGGGAAGGACTGACAGATACAAAACACAACCCCGGCTGGATCAGCCGGGGTTGTGTTCGTTATGCAGATTGGTCAGCTGACGCGGATGATGGCGGTGAACGTCTGGCCGTTGACCGTGGCGGTCAGCGTGGCGCGGCCCGCGGCAGCGCCGGTCAAAGTTCCATCAGAAGAAACTTCTGCGGCGATGATTGTATTACCATCAGAGTTTTTGCTCTCGTTTACCAGACTCCACTGCACGTCGCCCGTAATCTTCTCGCTGCCGCTGAGCATGCAGAGGGAGAACGATTCGCCGACGCGGAGTGTCGTGTCGAAGTTGTGCGCGCCGTCGGAAGCGACATCGAGCAGGGTATAATAGCCCGTACCGTAGTCATACGCCATGCGCAGATCCTGCTTGGCCGTCACCGTTACGCTGCACGTCGCGGTGGCACTGCCATCGGCGGTGGTGACGGAGACGGTGGCGCTGCCCGCGCCCACGGCGGTCACGGTGCCGTCGTCAGAGACGGTGGCCGCGGCGGTGTTGCTGCTCGTCCAGATGCAGTTTTCCGCGCCGGAGACGGTCAGCTTCGTGCTGCCGCCCTCAACGAGCGTAAGCGTCTGCTGGTCGAGCGTGAGGGTGACGGACGTATCCGGGGTGGGCGATGGTGCCGGGGTGACATCTTCAACGGAGGGCTTGTCCGTCTTTTCAAACAGAGAAGAGATCTTGTCGCCGAAGAAGGCATAGACCAGAAAAGCCGCCAGGAACACGATCACGATCACGAGCACCGGCCCGCCGATGCTGGGGCTCTTCTGGCGCTGGATGCGGCGGCCGTGCCTGGCCTTGCCGCCCTGGGCCAGCTCCTCATCCTCGGCGCAGAAGGGGCATTCTTTATAACTATCGGAAAACAATTCCCCGCACTTGGGGCACTTGAGCAGCTTCATAAATCTATTCCTCCATGAAAACGCCGGAGAGAGCCGGCGGAAAATCTCGTCCTATCTATCATACTCATTTTTGCGTTTTACGTCAACCGGGTTTCGCTGGAATTCAATCTTTTTTTACAACTTCCGCTGCCCCGCGCTTGCTTTTGGGGCGTGGCTTTCCTATAATAGAACCAAGAAAACACACAGGGAGGCACAGGACATGAACACCCTCTTTATCGGTATCGCCGGCGGCACCGGCAGCGGCAAGACCACGCTCACCGAGCACCTTGCCAAGCGCTTCGGCCCGGATATCAGCGTCGTCCACCACGACAACTACTATAAGCGCCAGAACTGCTCGTTCGAGGAGCGCTGCCTGCAGAATTACGACCACCCCGACGCGTTCGACACGGATCTGATGATCGAGGATCTGAAGAAGCTCAAGGCCGGGCAGACGATCCACTGCCCCGTCTATGACTACGGCATCCACAACCGCACGGACAAGACCGTCGAGGTGCGCCCGACGAAGGTGGTCATCATCGAGGGCATCCTGATTTTTCAGAACCCCGACCTGCGCGACCTGCTGGATATCAAGATTTTCGTCGAGACGGACGCGGATGTGCGCATCCTGCGCCGCGCCCTGCGCGATGTGGAGGAGCGCGGCCGTTCCATGCAGTCGATTGTGACGCAGTATCTCACGACCGTCAAGCCCATGCACGAGCAGTTCGTCGAGCCGACGCGCAAGTTCGCCGACATCGTCGTGCTCGAGGGAGGCAACAATCTGGTGGCGCTCGATCTCATCATGCAGCGGATCGCCCACCACATCGCCCAGAGCTGATGCGCGCCCGCCTTCCCGCAAAGCTCTGCGCGGCGGTCTGCCTGTTGCTCTGCGCGTGGTTTCTCGCGCCGCTCGGGATGGGGATCGTCCACATCGGGATGCTCTGGCCGTCGGCGCTGCTGGTGCTGGCGGCGGCACGGCTGCTGCGGCCGGATGTGTTCCGGCGCCTGCTGCGGAAAAAGTGGCTGCGCTGGACGGTGCGTGCCGCGCTGGGCTTGGGTCTTGCGGCGGCGCTGGGGATTTTCGGCTGGATGGTTTCCGCCGCCGCGAACCGCGCCGCCCCTGCGGAGAGCACCGTGATCGTCCTCGGCTGTCAGGTGCGCGGGACGGAGCCGAGCCTGACGCTCCAGCGCCGCGTCGATGCCGCGGCGGACTATCTCCGGGCGCATCCGCAGGCGCGGTGCGTCGCCTCCGGCGGGCAGAGCGATGACGAGGAGATCAGCGAGGCGGAGTGCATCCGCGCGGCGCTCATCGCCGCCGGGATCGACCCTGCGCGCATTGAACCGGAGGATCAGTCGACCTCGACGGAGGAGAACCTGCGCTTTTCGGCAGAGCGGATCCGCGCGGCGGGGCTGAGCACAAACGTCGTCATCGCGTCGGACAACTTTCACCAGCTGCGCGCCGCCCTGTGGGCAAGGCACTGCGGCCTGACGCCCTATGCGGCGGGCTGCCGCACGGCCTGGTTCCTCGCCCCCGGCTACTGGGCGCGGGAGATCGCGGGGGTCGCGTACACGCTGCTTACCTAAAAGGACTTCGGCTGCGCCGAAGTCCTTTTAGGCAGAAGGGGTTTCGCTCCGCTGCGCGCCTTGGCTGGCCTTTGGCCAGCCTGCGACACTCCGCTTTGCGCAAAGAGTTTTTTGCGACGTACACGCCGCCGCAAAAAACGGATTTCACCTTTTTCGCGGCTTCCGAGCCGCGAACTCTGCGAGGCATTCGATATAAAAACACCCCGGTTCTGCGAACCGGGGTGTTTTTATTTATGTGTGGGCGCTTACTTCTTCGTGAGGGTGATGTGCGCTTCCTCGCCGTTCTGGACGGCGGTGGCGGTGTAGCCGTTCGAGGCGGCGAAGCGGGAGATGTTCTCCACGGCGCAGGGGTCGTCCACGAGCACCTCGAGCGTGTCGGGGTGAGTGGCCTTGACCGCCTGCTGCACCTTCACAACGGGCATGGGGCAGAGCAGTCCGCGTGCGTCAATCATGCCTGCACCTCCTTCTGGCGGGAATTGATGAGCGAGATGGCCAGCAGCACGACAAAGCCGACCGCGACGGCGATCTTGCCGTTTGTGCCGATGCCGCCGACGACCAGCTCCTTCGCGTCGTTGAGGGCATCGGGGTTCCCGGCGAGGGCGAAGTTGTGCGCAAAGGCCGCGCCGACGATCATGCCGAACACGGTGACGGCGCTGTCGCCGTTGCCAGAGCCGGCGAGGATGAGCTGGCGCAGCGGGCAGCCGCCGAGCAGAACACTGCCCCAGCCGACGAGCACCATGCCCAGCAGGTTCCACAGGTGGCTGCTGTGGGCGATGGGCTGGAGGTCAAAGCCGAGCTTGAAATTGCCGAGGATGAGGTTGCCGACGAGCACGACGGCGAAGATCGCGATGAAGCCCCACAGCAGGTGCGCGTCCCTGAGCATGATCGTGTCGCGGATGCCGCCGACCATGCACAGGCGGGACTTCTGCGCGAGCGCGCCGACGACGACGGCGATAACGAGCGCGATGAAGAACGGCGCATGCTTCGAGCCGGGGCCCTCCGTACTGAAATGGAGCACGGACGGAACGAGCAGCACCAGAAGCAGCAGACCCGTCATCACGGCGGGGAGCGTCGTCCCCTCGAGCGTGCGGGCGGGGTAGGAGCGCTTGAGGTCGAAGCCGCGGCGCAGGAAGACGATGCCGATGCAGATGCCGAGCACGAAGCCGAGCAGACCGACCACGGCGTTGAGGTCGCCGCCGCCGAGACGCAGCACCATGCGCAGCGGGCAGCCGAGGAAGACGAGCGCGCCGATCATCACGAACGCGCCGAGCACGAAGCGCGTGGCGGGCGAGGAGCCCGCGCGGGGGCGGAACTCGCGCCCGATGAGCGACATCGCGAACGCGCCGAGCACAAGGCCGATGATCTCCGGGCGGACGTACTGCACCTTTGCGGCGCTGTGCAGCCCGACGGCGCCCGCGATATCGCGCTCGAAGCAGGCAATACAGAAGCCCATGCTGCCGGGGTTTCCAAGCGCGGTCAGCGCCAGCGCCGCGAGTCCCACGGCGACGCCGGCGGCAAGGACAAGCCGGTTCTCTTTTTTCATGTGGTTTTCTCCTTTTGCGTTATTCTGACATGAGAATAGCACAAGAGAACAAAAAGGTCAACCTAATTTGTATGGCCAAATGGCAGTTTTTACAAAAAACAGTGCGGGCAGAGGGGAGTCCTCTGCCCGCACCGGGGAAAATCTGATTTAAAATTTCTCATCCTCCGGCTGCACGGCCGTGCCGCCGCCGAGACCGAAATCGTCCTCGACGGTGCCGCGGTCGCGGCGGAGCATCGTCTCCATGACGCGGATGTCACTGTCGATGTCCATCGCCTCGGACTGATACAGGCGGTCGAGCTGCTGCTCGAACCCGGCGACGATGTTGTCCATCGTGCGGGCGATCTTGTCCTTCGCCTGATCGAGGTTCTTGCCGCTCACGCCCGCCTCCTCAAAGTCGGCGTACGAGTCGAGCAGCTTCTGCGTGGTGGGGAGGTAGTAGTTCAGGAACGTGGACGCCTGTGCGCGCTTGGAGGGCTCGTCCTCGATGATGCGGAAGATGCGCCCGGCGATCTCCTCGAGCCGGTCGATCTTCTGGCTGAGCACGGGGTCGGCGATGCGGTCGTTGGCGCGGCGGATGCTGCGCAGCACGCCGCTGTAGCCCTCCTCCGCCTGCGTAGGCTCCGCAGGCTCCTCCGCGGCGCGGCGGTCGATGCGGTACGCCTCGGCGTCCTCCTGCGAGCGGAAGAGCATGTCGCCGCCCCCGTCGACATACGCGCCCTCGCCCCACAGGCCCTTCTCGACCATCAGCTCGAGATCCTTCTCGGCCTTGCGCTCGGAGACCTCGGCGGCCTGCGCGAGCTCGGCGATGGGGACGACGCGGCGCTTCCCGGCGCAGGCGAGGTACTTGCCGAACCGACGGGCGCGGCGCTGCATGGAGCGGCTGCCGAGCAGAAGGCCGACGCCGCCGAGCGCGAGCCCCGTGGGATAGAACAACTCCTCGAACCACCACCAGCTGAGATAGACCCCGTAGCTGCGCAGGACGTTCAGGATGCCCAGTACGCCGAGCGCGGCCAGCACGATGCCGATGGTGCGCATCGTCCGGCAGCCCTTGGCGGAATACTGCGGCGTGCGGGCGAGCTGGCTGCGCATGGAGTTTGTCTGCGCGGGCGCGGCCGGGGTCTGCCGCGGGGCGCTGGAGCCAGAGGTTTTCGGCTTTCGTCTCCCGTCGGAGAGCTTTTTCACCAGCAGGAACAGGCCGATCGGCCACAGGCCGGTCGCGAACATGATCGCGATCAGCAGCCACGAGCCCCAGTCGGCGTCACCGGAGGGCTTTTTCCGCGGCGGATTGGGGCGCGGGGTATTCACGCGGGGTGCGCTCCCGCCTGCGTCGTACTGGCTCATTTGCGCTCCTTTCTGCCCCTGGTTCCCTGGGGCGTGAGCTTCCGCTTGTTGCCGTGCTCGTCGACGATCCAGGTGTGCTCCAGATTGTCGCGCAGCGCGCCGACGACAGAGTCGACATACTCGCGGCGCAGAAACAGCTGCTCCTGCTTCTCCTCATCGGTCAGCCCCTCCGCCTTCGACTTGCGGGAGAGCTCGTTGATCCGGTCAATTTTCTTCTGATCCATGTTCTCTTCTCCGTTCACAGGTATCGTATCAGTGTCACCGGGAGCCGCCCCTTTTTCGTGGGGCCGCCCACGGCGGTCAGCTTGCATTTGCCAAGTCCGCGCACCGTCAGCACGTCGCCCTCCGCGACCGCGCGGTCGGGCTTGGCGCAGGCGAGCCAGTTGACCTCGACCCGCCCCGCCGTCACGGCGTCCGCCGCCTTCTGGCGGCTGATGGAAAAGCCGGAGGAGAGGACGCTGTCAAGCCGCAGGGACGACACGGTATCGCGCACCTCGCGCTGCGCCTGCGCCGGGGCGGTGACGTCCGCAAGTGCCAGCGGCGCAACCTGCAGGTGCGTACGCCCGGCACTCTCCCATTGCTCGAGCAGGAACGGCTCGGCCGTCCGGCTGACGAGCACGTCGGCGCTGTTTTCTCCCACCAGTATATCGCCAATTTTCTCCCGGGTCAAACCCAAACCCATGAGACTGCCGAGAAAATCGCGGTGGTTGAGCGTCCCCGCCTCGTAAAAGCGGCAGCGCAGCGCGGCAACCGCGTCCTCCTCCGGGCCGAAGGCCCAGTCGGGCAGAAAGTGCAGCTGCCGCCGCTCGGCGCCCTCATAGCCGCCGAAGAAGGCGTATTCGCTCTCCTCCGCGCCGATGGCCTGCAGCAGGCGGCGCGCCGCGGCCTGCTCCTGCGGGGAGAGAAACTCCGTGTGCGTCGGGACGCAGCGGCTGCGGCACTGTTCGTATTTATCCCACACACGGCCGAGGAGCAGGCGCTCCTCGGCCGTGGCGGACGCGCGGTCCAAAAGCTCGCGTCGGTTCATAGCTGTTCCCCCAGATTCTGCGTGTGATAGAGCCGGGCATAGGCCCCGCCGCGCGCGAGGAGCTGCGCGTGGGTGCCCTCCTCGGCGATGCGCCCGTCCTGCACGACGAAGATGCGGCTGGCCTGCCGGATCGTCGAGAGACGGTGGGCGATGATGAGCGTCGTGCGCCCGATGCTCAGCTGGTCGAACGCGCGCTGGATGCGCGCTTCCGTGACGCTGTCGAGCGCGGAGGTGGCCTCGTCGAGAATGAGGATGGGCGGGTTTTTCAGAAAGACGCGCGCGATGGCGACGCGCTGCTTCTGTCCGCCGGAGAGGAGCGTTCCGCGCTCGCCGACGTAGGTGTCAAAGCCGTCGGGCATGGCCTGGATATCCTCAAGCAGCTCGGCCTTGCGCGCGGCCTGCTCGACCTCGGCGTCCGTGGCATCGGGGCGGCCGTAGCGGATGTTCTCACGGATCGTATCGGCGAAGAGAAAGACGTCCTGCTGGACGATGCCGATGCTGCGGCGCAGGTCGCGCTGGCGGATGCGGCGCACGTCGAGCCCGTCGAGCGTGATAGAGCCGGACGAGACGTCATAAAACCGCGGCACGAGCTGGCAGAGTGTGCTCTTGCCGCCGCCGGACGGGCCAACGAGGGCGACCGTCTCGCCGGGGGCGACGGTCAGGTCGATGTCGTGCAGCACCTCGGGGCTGTCGGGATAGGCGAAGCGGACGTGGTGGATACCGACCTCGCCGCGCGGGTGCGGCAGCCCGGCGGCGTCGGGCGCGTCCTGGATGGTCGGCTCGGTCGCCATCAGCTCGATGAACCGCTGCAGCCCCGCGAAGCCGTTCGAGAACATCTCGGCAAAGTTTGCGAGCTTGCGGATGGGGCTGATGAACGTGGAGATATAGAGCGAGAAGGTGATGAGGTCGATGTAGGTCATGCGCTCCTGCATGATGAGCAGGCCGCCGTAGGCGATGACGGCGACGTTCAGGATGCAGAGGAAGAACTCCATGCTCGCGTTGAACAGGCCCATCTGCTTGTGGAATTCGCGCTTGGCGGTCTTGAACACCTCGTTCGCGCCGTCGAAGCGGCGCTGCTGCTGGTGCTCGTTGCCGAAGGCCTTCGTCGTCCGCACACCGGACAGGCCCGACTCAATCTCGGCGTTGATGGCACCGGTCTTCTGCTTGGCGGCGCGGCTCGCGCGGCCCATGCTGCGCCGCCGGTGCATCACCGTCAGCACGAACACCGGCAGAATCACGCTCACGACCAGCGCCATGCGCCACTGGATCGTAAACATCACCGCGAGCGCGCCCACGATCGTCACGATCGAGATAAAGAGATCCTCGGGGCCATGGTGCGCCAGCTCCGTCAGCTCAAAGAGGTCGGTTGTCAGGCGGCTCATGAGCTGGCCGGTGCGGTTCTTGTCGTAGAAGTCGAAGCCCAGCTCCTGCATGTGCGCGAAGAGGTCGCGGCGGATGTCCGCCTCGACGCGGATGCCGAAGGTGTGGCCCCAGTAGCACACGACGAAAAACAGGATCGAGCGGATGACAAACGCGATGAGGACGATCGCCATCACGGTGAAGAACACACTGTAGCGCTTGTCCGGCAGCCAGTGGTACATCGCTGTGCGCGAGATCAGCGGAAACGCCAGATCCACCAGCGAGATGAAAAAGGCACAGGTCATATCGAGCAGGAACAGCCCCCGGTGCGGGCGGAAATAGGAGAGAAAAATCCGCATGGGGGAGCGGGTCTGGAAGTCCCGTGTGGTCATGGAAGACAGTCCTTTCATGGAAATTGATTTTCAATTTTTTATTATACCATGTCCGCCCGTCCGTGACAATTCCCCGCGCGCAGAAAATCGGGCTGTTTGGATGGCAGGAAAATTTTTCTTGCAGTCCTGTGCGGTATATGTTATTATATGATCGAACGATCGATTAATGAAAGAAGAGAATGATACCATGCGTGTTCGCGATGAAGAGGAATTTCAGAAAAAGAAGGCGGCGCTGATGGAAAAGTGCTTCGACTGCTACGCCGAAAAGGGGCTCGCGTCCGTGGGAATCCGCGCGCTGGCGGAGGCCTGCGGCTGCAGCTCCGCAGTGCTCTATACTTATTTTGCGGATCTGGACGACCTGATTGTCCAGTCCACGGCCCACTGCATGACGAAGGTGGAGGACGACTTCATGGCCAAGGCTCCCACCGAGCTGCGGGATGTGGAGCGCTTCATCCGGGAGGTGCCGTACTGGACGGCGCGTGAGCACGGGAAAAAATACCGCCTGATGTATCAGGTCTACACCCACCCGAAGTACATCGGGCACGGCAAGAAATTCTTCGAGGGCGTGAACGAGCGCTACACGGCCTATGCCCGTCTCCTCGAGCCGAAGATCGGCATTCCGTATTCCGTCATCACGCCGCTGATCTTCATCTTCGTCCGCGCGTGCGTACACTACGCGATGTTCGAGGACGAGTATTACCTACGCTCGCAGCTGGAAGTGCTGAAGCAGGGCGTCGCCCTGTTTGCAAAAAAATATCAAAAACAGATGGAGGAAAGGAAATGAAAAGAAAATTTGGAGGGTTGCTGCTCGCGCTCTGCATGGCGCTTTGCCTGCTGCCGTCGGCGGCGTTCGCGGCGGATGAGGTTGCGTGCCCCCGGTGCGGCCGGACTGTTTCCGCGACTGAGGGAGATTTTGATGTAAAGATGTCGGACATGAACATAAACCATTATCAGGCTTATCGCTGCAGCGGGTGCGCATACACATTTCTTGCGAATCAGGCGCTGCCGCACCACGGCGGCACGGCGACCTGCACCGAAAAGGCCAGATGTGAGGACTGCAATTGGAGATACGGTGCGACCGATCCGGAGAACCACAGCTACACCTGGAAGGCGGCGGACGGCCAGTACTGGCAGGAGTGCGAGCGCTGCGGCGCGGTGACGGCGAAGCAGGCGCTCCCCACGTTGACCATCGTCGGTCCGGACAAGGTCTGCCGCACGCAGGACTATACGTTCACCTTCGCGGTGCCGGAGGGCTGCACGCAGCCAGGGTGCGGCTATGAGTTCCCGATGATGGGCGACGAAGCCGATGTGCAGGTGGAAGGCAGCATCGCGACGGGGACGGTGAAGGCCGACTGGTACGACAAGACGGAGGATTCCTTCGTTGTTCTGGCCAGCGTACTGACGGCGGACGGCTATTTCGTGACGGCGTCGAAGACGGTCACGATCGTCGACGGCCACGAGGGCGGCGAGGCGACCTGCGCGCAGGGGGCCGTTTGCGCCGTCTGCGGTGAGGTGTACAGCGAGCCGGATCCCATGAACCACGCCGCCATGCGCCATGTCGATGCCAAGGCCGCGACCATGACCGATGAGGGCAACATCGAGTACTGGACGTGCGCGGACTGCGGCCGGTATTTCCTCGACGAGGCCGGTGAAAAGGAGATCGGGGAGACCGACATCGTGCTCGAGAAGCTCCCCGAGCAGCTGCAGCCTGAGGAATCCAAGCCGGAAGAGCCGAAGCCTGACGACAAAACGCCCAGGACCGGCGATGACGGCGTCGCGATGTGGATGGCGCTCGCCGGGGTTGCCATCGGCGCGGCCGGCGTGCTCGTGATCGGTAAGAAAAAGAGCGAAACAACATAAAACGGATACGAAAAGCGGCGGGAGCGCGGTTTACGCGCTC
>OLGF01001459.1_pt1 | contig 25098 bp, 27 predicted proteins | sample 1604971 | NCBI WGS metagenome assembly OLGF01 (sample SAMEA3888902, study PRJEB22519) | human gut metagenome | biome: human gut; feature: human-associated habitat; material: faeces | place: Denmark | collected 2011 | reverse complement strand
GAATGATGGCGGATGTTAAGTCCGGGCGGATTAACTGCATTATCGTCAAGGACCTCTCCCGCTTGGGCCGCAACTATATTGAAACGGGCCGTTTCCTGGAGCGGATTTGTCCCAAACTGGGCATTCGCTTCATCTCGGTCAACGACAACTATGATACGGCTGTGGTCAAGACCCAGGACGAATTTTCCGTTTCTCTAAAAAATATTGTAAATGACTACTGCGCAAAGGATATTTCCTTAAAATCTGGCAGCACCTTAAAGGCCAAGAGACAAAATGGAGAGTATATTGGCAGTTATGCCCCGCACGGCTATATGAAGGACCCTGCCAACAAAAACCACCTGATTATAAACCCCGAAACCGCACCGATCATCCAACAGATATTTCAATGGCGCGCCGAAGGGCTCGGATACGGGGCGATTACACGGCGCCTCAATGAGCAGGATATTCCATCGCCGGGCCGCTATCGGTTTGAGCACGGGATCATCACCAACAATAACAAGAAAGGCAGTTCTCTCCTCTGGAATCGCCATGTGCTTATCGATATTCTCCGCAATATCGTCTATATTGGGCATCTGGCCCAAGGAAAGTGTACGGCAAGCCTGGTGCATGGCATACCCGCTCATCGCACCCCGGAGTCTGAGTGGGATATTTCTTACCATACGCATGATCCGATTATTTCTGAAGACCTATTCCATCAGGTGCAGGAAATCAATCGTTCGCGGGCAGAGGCGTATAACGCCAGCTATGGAGCCTGCAGCCACCTTCCCAAGGGCAATAACCCCTATCGGGAAAGGCTGGTCTGTGCAGACTGTGGAACGCAAATGAAGCTATATCGCAATCTGAGCAAAAACCACAAAAAGGCGTACTTCTCTTATATCTGCCCCACCTATGAGGAACACCGGGAACTGCGATGCACCAAAAAAGCGATACGCAGCAGTGATTTAGATACTGCGGTATTAAAAACTCTGAAAATACAGATGGACCTCTTTTGTGATGCGCAGCAGGTACTGGAGAGGCTATCGAAGCAACAAGCGAAGCTACCTGTCCATGCCGAAGAAAATGAATTGCAACAGCTCGAACAGCAGATTAAGCGGAAGCAGGGGTATGCGACATCGCTTTATAGCGATTACCGGACGGGACTCTTGACGCGGGAGGAATACACATTTGCCCGCGGCAAATACCAGGAGGAAGTGGCTTCCTTACAGGATCGGATCAGTCAACTCCGAGAGCGGCTTACCCTTACAAGCCAAGTGTCGGATTGCGCTAAAAACTGGATGACTCTGATTGAACAATACAAAAATGTGGAAACTGTGTCCAGAGAATTGGTCACGGCATTTATCGGAGAGATCCGGCTGTCTGCCGACGGCTCCATCAAAGTCTCGTTCTTGTTCCAGGATGAATTATCCCGCATCCGGGCGCACTGCAAGGCTTTGGAAAGCGAGGTGGCATAGCATGACGGATATGCCCGCCGCTTACCTGCGGACTTCCCTGGAGGACTTTAACCGTGCTCATGGCCTTGCCGATCAAAGCCAGTCTATTGGCAACCAGCGGAAGGTAATTTTAGAATATGTTCAGGATAATCCAGAGTTTTCTGGAGTTCAAATCAGGGAGTTCATCGACGATGGGCTGACAGGTACCAGCACAGACCGGCCGCAGTTTCAGTCGATGATCGAAGCTGCCCGGCGTGGAGAGGTCAAGTGTATCATCGTCAAAGACCTTTCCCGGTTTGGCAGAAACTATCTGGATGTGGGCGACTATCTGGAGCATATCTTCCCCTTTTTGGGGGTCAGGGTCATCGCAATCAACGATGGCTACGACAGCAAGCAGTATGAGGGGAAAACCGGCGGGATGGATATTGCTTTTCGCAATTTCATGTATGAAAATTACAGCCGGGATCTCTCCATCAAGGTCCGTTCTGCAATGCGCTCCCGCATGAAAAATGGCCGGTTTATCAATCATGTTCCCTACGGTTATCAAAAAGCCCCAGGTGACAAGCATTTGATGGTGCCTGATCCAAACACGGCACCTATTGTCCGAGAGATTTTCCAATCAATCATCGGGGGCAAAAGCACCTCTCAAATCGCAAAGGAATTGAACACCCGTGGGGTGCTTACGCCGTTGGCCTATAAACAGCACCGCTTGAGGCCAGCGTGCCAGGATCGGGAGCTGATGTGGTCGCATGTCACTGTGCTGAACATCCTAAAAAATGATAAGTACACCGGGGTGATGACCAATCACACACGCGAGAACCGGTATATGCGCGACAAAAACCAGCGCCGGGTCCCCCGAGAAGAATGGATCGTCACCGAAAATGCGCACGAGGCCCTTGTAACAAAAGAAGAATTTGACGCCGCCCACGCCATGATAAGGGCGGTTAAAAAGCCTGAACGAAAATCTCCTCCCTCTTGCGATACAGTGTTCTATTGCGGGCATTGCGGCAGAAAATTGAGAAAGTCTTACGGCCTTGATACCTATTTCGCGTGTGATACCCAGTTATACCAGGAAAACGCCGCCTGCTCGAATATCCGATGGAGCAAAACAGATTTAGAGGCCGTCATGCTGCCGGTCTATAAGGCCCAGTTATATTTGCTCGGAGAGCGGGCAAAAGAGCTGGCGCTTCAAGGCGACGGCCACCCAGCCGAAAACTGGACAGAGATGATGGGAAAAATTGATCGCGAGATTGCCGCTTGCCAAGCGCAAAAAGTCCAATACTACGAAGCATACCGCAACGGTGACTTAGATCGAGGGACTTTTGTAGAACAAAAGGCTGCCCTGGCCATAAGAATTGAACACCTCCAAGACAAGCGCAAAGAAATTGAGCTGAAGCGCCAGGAGCAACGGACACAGATTGAGGAGCGAGAGTCTGCCAAACAGGAGTTGTCCCAATACCTTTATGCCACGCATCTGGACGGGGCGCTTCTGGTGGAGAGCATGTATCAAGCGATTGCCCGCGTGAAAATTTTTTGTAACGAGCATATTGAAATCCAATGGAAGTTTGAGGACCTGTTTACCGGACAAGGTTACGGAGAAAGGAAAGCTGTATGAAGGTCGCATTATATATACGAATTGCAAACGACGACGCCGGGAATGCGATTTCCTATCAAGAGCAGGAATTAAGGCGCTGGTCAAACGAGCACGGGCATGAGGTTGTAGATGTTTTCAAAGATAATGCCCCGGGAGTCCTTGCGGAATGTTTTGAACTCCAGAGGCTGCTCGCCCAGTTGTCCGCCCGCACCTTTGATGGCGTTGTCGTTCGTAGATTGGATAGACTGTCGAGGAACTATTACGATCTTCCGCATCTTGCTGATAAGTTTCAGAAAGCCGGAGTTAAAATCATCGTCCCCGATGATACCGACGATGCCTTTGCGGAGTGTGAGATGGGTTTTCATATTTTGAATGCGCTAAAATCAACCTGGGAGCCCGCATGAAAGTAGCGGTGCAGCGCACTTAAAAATTTTATGTTTTACTTGACACATTAGGACGACCTGGGCCGGGTGGTAATCCCCAAGGAGATCCGGCGCACCATGCGGATCCGGGAGGGCGATCCATTGGAAATCTACACCAGCCGCGAGGGTGAGGTCATCTTCAAGAAATACTCGCTGCTGGGCGGTGTGGAGGACTTCGCCGCGGAGCTCTGCGAGACCATGAGCCGGTCCACCGGCAGCGTCTGCGCCGTCACGGACCGGGACACGGTCATCGCCGTGGCGGGCGGCAGCAAGCGGGAGCTTATGGGCAAGCGGATCACCCCGGAGCTGGAGCAGATCATGGAGAGTCGGAAAATCTACCAGTACACCGGTGAGGGCCAGCCCCTCCAGGTGACGGAGGGCATCGACAGCCTGCTGACCACCGTGGCGGCCCCCATCCTGGCGGAGGGCGACCTGCTGGGCCTGGTGCTGTTCATCTCCAGCGATCCCGCTGCCGTCACCGGCGACACCGAGTACAAGCTGGCCCAGACCATCGCCGCCTTTCTGGGCCGGCACATGGAGAGCTGAATCCTCTCTCCCGCGCGGACGCCTGTACAGGCGTCCGCGTTTTTGATGGCATGAAATGCCGGAAAGACGCTATGCTGGAAGTATCCCCCAATTCGGAAGGAGCTGCTTCCATGACAGTTTCAGAGTGGATCGCGTATGTGGACCAGCGAGTCTGGGGCCCGGGAATGCTGGTGCTGCTGATGGGCACCGGCGTCTTCCTCACCCTGCGCACCCGCTTTCTCCCCTGGCGAAACCTGGGCTGGGCGCTGAAAAGTGTTCTCGGCCGTGACTCCCGCGCCAAGGCAGGCGGGGCCGGCGATGTGTCCCCCTTCTCCGCCCTGATGACCACGCTGGCCGCCACCATCGGTACCGGAAACATCGTGGGCGTGGCCACGGCCTTGGTGGCGGGCGGCCCCGGTGCCTTGGTGTGGATGGAGATCTCCGCCCTCTTCGGCCTTTCCTCCAAGTGCGCGGAGTGCCTGCTGGCCGTCAAGTACCGCCAGCGGGACGCCGGCGGCGAAATGCGCGGCGGCCCCATGTATACCATGTGCGCCGCCCTGCGGTGGAAGCGGCTGGGAGGTGCCCTGGCCTTTCTCTTCGCCCTCTTCACAGTCCTGGCCTCCCTGGGCATGGGGGACATGGCCCAGGCCAATTCCATCGCCGGGGCGCTGGCCGACAGCTTCTCCGTTCCGGCCCGGACCACCGGGGCGGCAGTGGCTCTGCTGGCTCTCGTGGTCATTCTGGGCGGTATCCGGCGGATCGCCGGAGTCTGCTCTGTGGTGGTGCCCCTCATGGCGGTCCTTTACCTGCTGGCGGGCACCGCAGTGCTGCTGGGGCATCTGTCCGCTCTGCCCGGAGCCGTGGCAGAGATGTTCCGCCTGGCCTTCTCTCCCGCCGCTGCTGCGGGCGGCGCGGCAGGGACTATGACTGCCTCCGCCCTAAACGCCGCTCGCTGGGGCATTGCCAGAGGCTGCTTTTCCCACGAGGCGGGCATGGGTTCCGCCGCCATCCCTGCTGCCTCCGCCGCCACAGACAGCCCCGCCCGCCAGGGGTATGTGAACATGACCGGCGTATTCTTCGACACCACAGTGATCTGCACAGTCACGGGCCTGTGCATCTGCGCCTCCGGCGTGCTGGGGACCGCCGACGCTTCCGGCGCGCAGGTAAACGGCGTGGCTCTCACTGCCTTGGCCTTTAAGACTGTGCTGGGCCCCCTGGGGGGGCTGCTGGTCTCCCTGGGGATCGTGTTGTTCGCCTTCTCCACCATCCTGGGATGGGAGTTCTGCGGAGAAACGGCCTTTGCATTTCTCTTCGGCCGCCGGGCCATCCCTCTCTATCGAATTCTCTTCGCCCTGGCGGCCTTTCTGGGCGCCACTCAGAGCCTGGAGGTGGTATGGAATCTCTCCGACATCTTCAACGCCCTGATGGCAGTGCCCAACCTGATCTCCCTGCTCCTCCTCTCCGGCACCGCCGCCCGGGAGCTGGAGGCCTTCCAGCCGGAGATCCGCCGCGGGCGGAGACTCCGGCAGAGGCGGGCCGTCCGGCGGGCACTCTGAGTCCGCTTTCTTCAGGTGCCACCGACGGGGGCCGCCTGCCCCTGCCGGCATGTCCGGGACCGTGTGCAGGTCCGTCTCCCCATTCGGATGGGAAATGGCGGAATTCGTGAATTTTTTTCTGGAGGAGTTGCTTTTTTCCAGTTTGATGGTAAGATAAAGTACGGTAAAAATTTTAAACAAAGGACTTGATACCATGACCAAAATTGATATTGTCTCCGGCTTCCTTGGCGCCGGCAAGACCACTCTTATCAAAAAGTTGCTGGCGGAGGCCTTTCCCGGCGAAAAGCTGGTGCTGATCGAGAACGAGTTCGGCGAGATCAGCATTGACGGCGGCTTTCTGAAGGAGTCCGGCGTGCAGATCAGCGAGATGTCCGCCGGGTGCATCTGCTGCTCCCTGGTGGGGGACTTCCACAAGGCGTTGAAGGACGTGCAGGCTCAGTTCCACCCGGACCGCATCCTCATCGAGCCCTCCGGCGTGGGCAAGCTGTCCGACGTGATCGTGGCGGTGCAGAACACCGCCGATGAGACCGACGACATGAAGCTGAACAGCTTCGTCACCGTGGCGGACGCCACCAAGGTGAAGGTCTACATGAAGAACTTCGGCGAGTTCTACAACAACCAGATCGAGGCCGCCGGCACCATCATCCTCTCCCGGACCCAGAAGATGAGCCAGGAGAAGCTGGAGGCCGCCGTGGCCATGCTGCGGGAGAAGAACGCCGACGCCGCCATCCTCACCACCCCCTGGGACCAGCTGGACGGCAAGACCATCCTGGCGGCCATTGAAAAGGTGTCCCTGGCGGACGAGCTGCTGGAGAAGATGCGCGCCGAGCACGCCGCCGATGAGGCGGAGCACGAGCATGCGCATCACCACCATGACCACGAGCATGCGCATGAGGAGCACGAACACCATCACGATCATGACCATCACGACCACGAGGAGCATGACCACCATCACGATCACGATGAACACGCGCATCACCATGACCACGACCACGAGTGCGACGATCCCAACTGCTCCTGCCACCACCATCACCACCACGCCGACGAGGTGTTCACCTCCTGGGGCAAAGAGACCCCCAAGGTGTTTGCCCAGGCGGACATTGAGCGGATCCTCACGGCCCTGGACTCCGGCGACTACGGCAAGATCCTGCGGGCCAAAGGCATCGTGAACGGCGAGGGCGGCAAGTGGATCGAGTTCGACTTCGTCCCCGAGGAGCATGAGGTCCGGGCAGGCCATCCCGACTACACCGGCCGGCTGTGTGTCATCGGCGCCGAGCTGCAGGAGGACAAGCTCTCCCAGCTCTTCGGTCTGTGAACTCTTTTCTTGAAAGACTGTAACCACACTTGATATTGCTGCACAAAATCAAGTGGAGTCCGTCCCCGAAGTAGGGAAAAGAGCCAAAAGAGCTTCAGCGCGCCGCGGTGGCCGGTGTGGGGGACTGTCAGAGTCGAAAGTCAGATTTCCTGCTGTCCGGGCGCCCGTTCCGCGTATTTTACCCGAAAGGAAATGCACATTATAATGGCAGACATTCCTGTTTATCTGGTGGCCGGCTTTCTGGATGCCGGCAAGACCAATTTCATCAACGGCATCCTGGAGGACGGCTTCGCCCGCCAGGATCCCACCCTGCTGCTCTGCTGCGAAGAGGGCGAGGAGGAGTACGAGAAAAACGCTTTGGACAACGTGACGGTCATCACCATTGAGGACGAGGAGGACCTGAAGTGCTCCTACCTGAAGGAGCTGGAGAAAGAGTACCACCCCAAACAGGTGCTGATCGAGTACAACGGCATGTGGCAGATGGAGCGGCTGTACCGGGAGGTTCTGCCCGCCAACTGGGTGCTGTACCAGATCATGACCTTCGTCTACGCCCCCACCTTTGAGATGTACGCCAAGAATATGGGCCAGCTGATGATGGAGAAAATCACCAACGCGGACATGCTGGTGTTCAACCGCTGTACGCCGGAGCTGCGGGACGCCCTGCGGAAGCGGAACCTTCGGATGGTGAACCGTCGGGCTGACATTTACCTGGAGATGGAGGACGGCACCAGCGAGGACTACCTCACCGGCGACGAGTGCCCCTTCGACCTGAGCCAGGACCTGATCGACGTGCCGGACGACGACTTCGGTGTGTGGTATGTGGACGTGATGGATCACCCGGACCGCTGGGCGGGCAAGATGGTCCACATGAAGCTTATCATGTGCCACTCCAAGAAGTACCCGGGCATCCACTGCCCCGGCCGCTTTGTCATGACCTGCTGTGAGAACGACATCCAGTTCATGGGTCTCATCGCCAAGGGCATGAACCTGAACCAGTACCAGAACCGGGACTGGGTGGAGGTCACCGGCCGGATGGCGGTGGAGAAGCACGCCGCTTACAAGGGCAAGGGGCCGGTGATGCATGTGATCTCCATCGGGCCCTGTGAGAAGCCCCAGCAAGAAGTCGTGACGTTCTAAGAGGGGAGCGGGCTCCCCTCCTAACCACCCTACCACCAGTCTGCGGACTGGTGTGTGCCCAAGGCGCACGGATCAACGTATTTTCGGCAGGCGCATGTCCTGCCGAAAATGGATCCGAATTTCTTCGAAATTCGATACGGGGTGTATAACCTTGCTGCAAAAATCCCCTCCGTTGTTGAACGGAGGGGATTTTTGTCTTATGCGAGACCAAGCGCCCAAGGATTCTCATCGGGCAGGCCCCGGCCCGTCTCCCAGCGGCTCACGGCCTTGTCCGTCACGTGGAGCCGTTCCGTCAGTTCCCCCTGGCTCCAGTTCTTCTCTTTTCGGCGCCGGGCGATCAGCCCGCCGGTGGCTTTTGCGTCCATGCCATCCGCTCCTTTTCCAGCCATATCATACCACAAAACTGTCTCAAAGGCACTCTACACTTCGCAGGAGCCTTGCTTTTTTCCGGAAAATCCTTATAATGGAGGTATTCTGTGTGTGTGGAAATCCAACCAGAAAGGACCGTCTGCTCTTGAAGCTCCATGACCATTTTCCCAAAGTCCGACTGCCCCTGTGGGCCACGCTTCTGGCCGCTGTGCTGCTGGCGGGCGCCATCACTCTGCTGGCGCTCTGGTGCCAGCCCAATGCCCTGCGGAGCGTCCTGGCCGTCTTCCGGGCGCAGCCGCTGCTGATTATCCTGAACTGCCTGCCGGTGGGGATGCTGCTGCTGGTGTTCACCTGCCTGCTCCGGAACGTGTTCTTCGCCGGGGCGCTGGCGAACTTCGCCGTCTGCGCCCTGTCTATCGCCAACCGCATCAAGATCGAGGTACGGGACGAGCCGGTGTTTCCCCGGGACTTTGCCCTGCTGAAAGAAGCGGGCAGCGCTGTGGGGACTTACGACATCCAGTTCCCGGTGCCGTCCATCGCCGCCGTCGTGGTGTTCTCGCTGGTGCTGGTGGCCCTGGGGCTCTTCGTAGGCAGCCGCCCCTTCCCCATCGCCCGGCTCCGCGGCTGGGTGGGAAGCCTGCTGGGGGCTGCCGCCAGCTTTGCCGTGCTGGCAGGACTGATCCTGACAGTCTATGCCTCCAATGATCTGTACAACTCCTTCCGGGTGTCTAACGCCTACTATATTCCCTCCGTGTTCAACGAGCTGGGGTTCCCCTACTGCTTCTGCCACCAGTTCACCACCTACCCGGTGGACAAGCCTGAGGGCTTCAGTCGGTCGGAGGCGGCCGGCTGGGACCAGGGCGGCGACACCGGTCTGGGGAAGGATGTGAACGTCATTATGGTGATGGATGAGGCCTTCTCCGATATCACGGACAGCGACGCTTTCGCTTTCACAGCGGAGAACGACCCCCTGCCCAACCTCCACGCCCTGCGGGAGGATCCCCACGCCGTCGCCGGCCATATCGTGGTGCCCGGCTTCGCCGGCGGCACTGCCAACACGGAATTCGACGTGCTGACAGGCATGCAGACCAACGCGCTCGCTGCCGGAACGACCTCCTCCTTCCGGGTGGTAAACCGGAACCTGGACAGCCTCTTCCGGGTGTTTGGCGGCGATGGCTACCACACCTCCTTCTTCCACCCGGGGGACGACTGGTTCTACAACCGGGAGAACGTCTACCGCTGGTTCGGGGCGGAGGAGACCGTATTTGCTGACCAGATGGAGGCGCTTGCATACAAGGGCCGCTGGGTCACGGATGACTACATGGCGGGCCTGATTGAACAGGAATTCGCGGACACTGTGGCCGCCGGCGAGACGCTGTTCCACTACACAACCACCATTCAGAACCACATGTCCTACACCCTGGACAAGTACGGCGAGAGCTATGCCTATCCGGAGGTGCCGCTGAACACGGCGGTGTCCGACGAGGTGGAGACGCTGCTGAGAGTCTACACCGAAGGGGCTCGGGACGCGGACGCCATGCTGGGCCGTCTGGTGGACACTTTCTCCGCCGCGGAGGAGCCGGTGGTGCTGGTGTTCTTCGGAGACCACCTGCCCTATCTGGGCGACAACCAGCTGGCCTACGCGGAGCTGGGCTTCACGGCCCGGGCGGAGTGGGACGCGCTGACCTCCTACGAGACGCCCTATGTGATCTGGGCCAATGACGCCGCCGCGCAGGCCCTGGACTGGGAGGCCGCCGTAGCGTCCCTGGACCTGCCGGAGGATGGGCGGCTCTCCGCTAGCTTCCTGGGGGCCGCAGTGCTGGAGCTCACCGGGCGGACCGGGGAGAGCCCCTGGTTCGACTTTCTGAACCAGCTGCGCCGGGAGCTGCCTGTGGTGCAGAAGCAGGCGTATCAGCTGGCAGACGGCACAGTGACGGACCAGCTGACGGAGGAACAGGCGGCGAAGATCGCCAAATGGCGTCAGTGGAGCTACTACAAGCTGATGTATAAGGAGATCGACTGAAAACGGCCCGCGGTGGACAGTGTCCGCCGGGGGCCGTTCTTTTCTTGACAGGTCTGACTGCCCTTGATACAATGGAGAAAAGCCCCATCTTTTGAAAGGATGTGCGCCCCATGAAGTCCTGGTCTCAACGGGAACTGGCGCTGGCTGTGCTGGTGGTCTTTGCCGCACCGGCTATCCCCTATGTCACCTTCCGCTTGCTGGGGGATTTGTCGTCTCTTTTCCTTGGGACAGTTCCTCTCATAGGGACGCTCTTGTCTCTGTTCCTCTACGCTTGTATCTCTGCCCTGGTGACGGGGGGCCGTTTTTTCTCTGGGCCCGGAGAGGCCGCCGGATCTGGCCCTGGGTCTTGGCTCTGGCGGTCTGCCTGGGTCTATTCCGTCTTTTGTGTATAGACATAAATGCCACTAACAATCTGCTGGCACTTGTTACTGGCTATCACAACAATGAGTCCACCGCTTTCCACCTGCTCTACCTACGGGTATGCTACAGCGGAATGCTGTTTGGGGTGGCCTTGGCGGCCATTGTCGCCTGGTTCCTTCGCAAAATCAACTCCTGACAAGAAAGCCGCCCGGAGCCGTTGGCTCCGGGCGGTTCGGTGTGGAGCTCCCGCCCCTGATGGATCGGGACATTGGCCGGCCCATGGAAAGCTAGGCCGTGTGGAATTCCGGCCCGGAATCCCGTGCTCCTTTGCCTACATCCCCTCCAGCGGTTGCAGCTCCGTTCCTTCCGGGAAGGCCCCGGCATAGGAGACGCCTACCGCATCCAGCAGCTCCAGCCGCATCCGGCAGAAACTCCCGCCGCCGGTGATGCAGAACACGTTTTCCCCCTGCTGCAGCGTCACCGGCCAGTTGCTCCAGATGGCGCCGTATGCCTCCTCCGATGCCCCCTGCAGTTCCCAGGACTCCCCACCGGCCAGACACACCGTCACCGGCTGGTCCTGGGAGGCATAGGTGCAGTTCACCGTGGTCGTGCAATCCTCCTCCACGGCGACATAGAGAAACGCCGCCGGTTCCTGCCGGGTGGTCAGGGAGAATTCTGCCGTGATCGGATCATCGGCAACCGTCAGGGTTTCAAACTGCGGCCCTGCCGGGGTCTCGGCGGTCTCTTTCCGTTCCGTCTCTGGAAACGCCGACAGATCCTCCGGAATGTCTTCCAGGCGGCCGCAAGCCGCCATGAGAAAGCAGCAGATCAGGATCAAAACGCAGTGTTCCTTCTTCATGAAAATACCAGTCCTTTCCTCACGCTCTGTTTATCAAACGAAATGGCTGCATCCTTTTCCTCATCTCCCGCAAAAAAGCCAGCGGCTGTGCCGCTGGCTTTCAGACGTTCTCGTTTTTCGGGTGAAAATGCTCCCACACCGCCTGGGCGGCGGCCCGGGGCACCACGGCGGCAAGGGTCTCCACATCCGCCTCCCGGATGGCCTTGATGGTGCCGAAGTGTTTCCGCAGCTCCGCCCGTCGCTTCTCGCCCACACCTGGGATACCGTCCAGGGCGGAGCGGGTGGCGCTTTTGCTGTGGCTCTCGTGGTGGTAGGTGATGGCAAAGCGGTGGGTCTCCTCCTGGATCTGGCCGATGAGGGAGAACACCGCCTGCTGGGTGACGATGCCGATCTCCCGGCCCTCCGGCGTCACCAGGGCCCGGGTTCGGTGGCGGTCGTCCTTCACCATGCCGAAGATGGGCACATCCACGCCGAATTCCCAGGCCACCGTCTGCGCTGCCCGGGCGTGGGTCTCGCCGCCGTCGATCAGAAACACGTCCGGCAGGGGCAGAAACTTCTCGTCCCCATCCGCTGCCCGCTGGAGCCGTCGGCGCAGCACCTCCTGCATGGAGGCGTAGTCATCCGGATGTCCCTCCAAAGACTGGATGCGGAAACGGCGGTAAGCGGACTTCAGCGGCCGGGTGCCGCTGTATACCACCATAGAGGCCACGATGTCGCTCTTTCCCGTGTTGGAGATGTCGAAGGACTCCATCCGCTTCGGAGGCTCCGGCAGATTCAGCATCTTCCCCAGCAGCTCCAGGGTGTAGGCAGTCCGCTCCTCCACGGTGGTGGCTCGCTCTGTCTCCTCCTGGGCGTTCCGCTGGGCCATGGCCCGCAGCTCCGCCTTCTCTCCCCGCTGGGGCACGTGGACCCATACCTTGTGGCCCGCCCGCTTCGTCAGGACCTCCGACAGCTCTTCGCAGTCCTCCGTCTCCATGGGCAGCAGGATCTCGTGGGGCAGGATGGCCCGGGGCAGGTAGTACTGGGCCGTCAGGGCGGAGAGCATCTCGGCCTCCGACTCCTCGTTGGGGGCGGAGAACAGCTCCGTCTCCCGGCCGGCCAGATTTCCCTCCTCCATGTGGAGAATGGCGTAACAACTCTTGCCGGATCCCCGGTACAGTCCCCAGATGTCCGTATCGGCACAGAGGCCCGCGATCACCGTCTGCTTTTTGCTGAGGGCACCGATGGCGTTAATCCGGTCCCGGAGCAGCGCCGCCTGCTCGAAGTGGAGGGCCTCCGCCTCCGCCTCCATCTCGGCGGTCATGTCCCGGAGCAGCTGCTTGCTCCTCCCCTCCAGCAGCTGCACCGCCTGCTCGATCCGGCGGTTATACGCTTCTGCTGTCATCTCCGGCCGGCAGAATCCGTCGCACCGGCCCATGTGGAAGTTCAGACAGGGGCGCTCTGCCCCGATATCCCGTGGGAATTTCCGGCTGCAGGTAGGCAACCGCAGGGCCACACACACCGCGTCCAGGGCCTGGCGGGTCTCGAACCGACCGCCGAAGGGCCCAAAGTACCGGGCGGAGTCATTGGCCATCTTGTTCACCAGGGAGAAGCGGGGGTATGCCTCTTTGGACAGGCGGACGAAGGGGTACCCCTTGTCGTCCTTCAGCAGGATGTTGTAGCGGGGCATGTGCCGCTTGATAAGGGAGTTCTCCAGCACCAGGGCCTCGAACTCGCTGGTGACGAAGATGGTGTCGAAGCGGTCCACCTGAGACACCATGTTCCGCGTCTTGGCGGTGTGGGAGGCGCTGTCCTGGAAATACTGGCTCACCCGGTTTTTCAGCTTCTTGGCCTTGCCCACGTAGATGACCCTGCCTGTTTTATCCATCATCAAATAGACGCCCGGCGCCAGTGGCAGGTCGTTGGCCTTCTCCCGCAGCTCTTCCTTTGTCACGCCCGCCGCCTCCTCGCATAAAAGATACACGGCCTTGCGCGCCGCAGGGCCGTGTCGTACTTCCTGTATCGAATGTGTTATTCGCCAAAGTTGTCCTTGACCAGTTCCACCAACGCCTCGACAGCCTCTTTCTCATCGGCGCCGTCGGCGATCAACGTAATGGTGGTGCCCTTCACGATGCCCAGGGACAGAACGCCCAGCAGGCTCTTGGCATTGACGCGGCGATCCTCCTTTTCAACCCAGATGCCGCTCTTGAACTCATTTGCTTTCTGGATAAAGAACGTGGCCGGTCTTGCGTGCAGACCTACCTCATTATTTACGGTGATCTCCTGTGTATACATGATCCAGCTCTCCTTTTCTATACCAAGTCAACCAAGTCTGTTCCAACAGCTCCACATGATAACCGATGATTTTTCTGATAACATCATACCCGGTTTTACACAGACAGTCAACGGCGTTTTTCACAAACATTTTAAAATTTCCAGGAAACCGTACACAGTCTTTTCGTCTTTTAGCCTATCTTTCACAATTTTCCGGCAGTTACGCCCTCTTTTTTATCTATTTCTACAAAGGCGGCTGGAGACGCAGACAGGGGACCTCCCAAAAGGAGGTCCCCTGTGGACAGTGGGATCAATAGTTCTCGGCCTTCACCTGGAAGTAGGCCTGGGGGTGCTTGCACACCGGGCACACCGCCGGCGCGCTCTCGGCGATCTCCACATGGCCGCAGTTGCGGCAGAACCACATGACCTTCTCGCCCTTCTTGAAGACCTCGCCCTTCTTCAGGTTGTCCAGCAGCTTTAAGTACCTCTCCTCGTGGGTCTTCTCGATCTTGGCCACGCCCTCGAACTGGGCGGCCAGCGCCAGGAAGCCCTCCTCCTCGGCGGTCTTCGCCATCTCGGCGTACATCTTGGTCCATTCCTCGTTCTCGCCTGCAGCGGCAGCCACCAGGTTCTCCTCAGTGCTGCCGATGCCGTCCAGGGCCTTGAACCACAGCTTGGCGTGCTCCTTCTCATTCAGAGCGGTTTCCTGGAAGATGGCCGCGATCTGCTCGTAGCCCTCTTTCTTGGCCTTGCTGGCAAAATAGTCGTACTTGTTCCGGGCCTGGGACTCCCCGGCGAACGCGATCCACAGATTGGCTTCCGTCTTGCTGCCCTTCAGTTCCATGTGTCTGACTCCTTTCAAATTTTACAATTGTCTCTTTTTTCCTCTGGTCTATACTCATGCCGGCCGTCCTGTCCCGCACAGCGCGGGCAGTGTCCGGTGAATATCAGGGTGTGGCCCGTGACCACGCAGCCCTGGGCCGCAGCCAGACGGTCCAGCCTCTCGTCATAGGGCACAGTCTCCAGATCCAGCACAGCCCCGCAGGCGCGGCAGCGGAAATGGGTATGGGGCCGAGTCACCGCGTCAAAGCGGGTCACAGGGCCGTCCAGCTCTGTCAACCGCCCCTCCCGGGCCATCTGCTGGAGATTGCGGTACACGGTCCCCAGGCTCAGCCGGGGCATCTCCGGCTTCAGCTGCTGATAGACCATCTCCGCCGTGGGATGGGCGCGGCTCTCCAGCACAGTCTGGTAGATCCGCTCCCGCTGCTGGGAAAAACGCTGCGGCATAGGCTTTCTTCCTTAAATAGTAATAATTACTATTATTTATATATCATATCCTGCTGGAAAATGCAAGCACTTTTTCAAAATTCGGACAACATTCGACTGTCCGGCGCTGGCGGAAACTTCCGCTGCTAAATCCAGACGCCACGGAGACAATAACACCTGGGTATCGCGAAACAAACGCCCGCGCAAAGGGAGGTCAACCCATGAAAAGACAGTTTACGCTCTTGCTGGCCTCTGTCCTGGTGGTGTTTGCCCTGACCGCCTGCGGCGGCAACGACAAAGACACCAACCAAGATAACAACGGCCAAAACACGGTCGGAGAGGATATCCAGAACGCTGGCGAAGACATCATGGATGCCGGCGAGGACGTCCTGGACCCCGACAACAACAATAATAGCAACAAGGACAACGGGACCGGCGATCACAAGAACGACCAGAACACCACCGACAGAGGTGACAGCGCCCTCACCGGCGGCGACACCACCGTGGAGGATGCCGTCACCAAGCAGAACAGCCGTCCCGGCGTATCCTACGGACAAATGCTGCGCAATGCCCGGGTCCACGATTCCGACGGGCTTCTGACGGACCATGAAAATGCCGCCAGCGGCCGCACAGCATAAAAACGGACAGAGAAGCGTTTTGCCTGCTTGAACAGGAAGACGGCGCGCAGAAAACACACAGGGCCGCGGCAACAGCTGCGGCCCTGTCTTTTTCCGAAAGGGCTTGGGAAGGTCCTTGCCTTTTCCAGGGAACATGGTACAATAAGGCAAAGCATACATTTTGTGGAAAAGGAGCCGCTATGAGCACTGTGAAAGAACCCCTCCACCCCCTGAGGACAGCCCGGTACCTGTGGCTGGGCATCCTTCTCTGCGCCCTGGTGGGCGGCGCCTGCTTTCTGGGCGGGCGGTGGTCCGCCGGCCGGTCTGAGACAGCGAAAATAGACACGGTCGTCCTGCAGAATCAGCTGTCGGAGATCCGGGAGCTGGCCACGGTCACCTACGCCTACACCAACATGGCCCAGTTCGAGAGCAGCAACGACTTCTACGGGGTGAAAATTCCCTTCACCACCAAGTCCTTCATTCTTACCTACGACGGCACCGTCAAGGCCGGGGTGGACCTGGACGGGGCGGAGGTGTCCGTCAGCGGCACCACGGTCACCATCACACTGCCGGAGGCGGAGATCCTCTCCCACGAGATCGATGAGGACAGCATGGAGGTGTTCGACGAGAAGACCTCCATCTTCAATCCCTTCACAGTGGAGGATTTCACCTCCTTCCAGTCGGATCAGAAGGCAGCCATAGAGGAAAAGGCCCTGTCCCGCGGGCTTCTGGCGGAGGCTCGCGCCAAAGCCGTCTCCAGCGTAGAGCAGCTGTTTGCCGCCGCACTGCCGGACACATACACCGTCACGGTCCAATAAAAAACAGAGGCGGAGCCGCGGCTCCGCCTCTTCTCATGCCAGGATATAGTCCCCCAGGGCCTCCGGCGTGTCCGCCAGATGGTCCGCCCCGGCGTCCTCCAGCTCCTGCCGGCTCCGAAATCCCCAGGTGACGCCGCAGGCCGTCAGGCCGCCGTTGTGGGCCGTTTGCATATCCACGCCGCTGTCTCCCACAAACAACGTCTCCTCCGGGCGCACTGCCAGGTCGGCCAGCAGAGCGTGGATGCCCGCCGGGTCCGGCTTCACCGGCACTCCCTTGACTTGGCCCCGCACCAGATGGAAGACACCGGGAAAGTAGTGTTCCACGATCTCCCGGCAAAAGCCGTCCGCCTTGTTGGAGTAAACCGCCAGGGTCACTCCCCGTCTCCCCAGCCGCTCCAGCAGTGCCGGGATGCCGTCATAGGGCCGTGTCTCGTCCATGTTGTGGGCGCCGTAATAGGCGGAAAACTGGGCGAGAGTATTGGCCAGCAGCAGGGGACTGCGGCTCTTCTCCGGAGAAAACCGCCGCACCAGATTGGGGATTCCATGGCCCACCATGGTCTTGAACTCCTCTGCGGAGTACTCCGGCCAGCCGTTCCGGCGGCAGACCCAGTTTCCGGCATTGGTCAGGTCCTGAATCGTGTCCAGCAGGGTGCCGTCCAGGTCAAAGATCACTGTATGATACATGGCCCGTCTCCTTTGTTCTTCGGTAAGATTGTTTTTATTTTATCAATTTCTCCGCACCGCTACAACTGGCATTCAAACCGAAAGGCGCGGTTTTCACCGCGCCTTTTTTATGAAAGTTTCCCGTCATTTCACAGGGGGCAGGGCTCCCAACCCCTCCCGGTCAGCAGAACACATTCCCGGAAACCCGCCGCTCTTGCCAGTTCCGCCGCCTGGCCGTAGCCGTACACGACCGTTTCCGGGCTGTGGGCGTCGGCGGTGAGGATGATCTGTCCTCCCATGCCCCGCCACTCCCGCAGAAGGAACACCGCCGGATAGGGCGTGTCCCGGTATCCCCGGGAGATGGCGCCGGTGTTGACCTCCAGCAGGGTGGCATCCGGGTCCGTGTGGTGCAGGGCCTCCAGCGCCGCCGTGCGGCAGCGGGGATCGTCCTCGTCAAACAGGGCATTTCCCCAATTCAGCTTGGTCACCAAGTCAATGTGGCCCAGAATGGCGGGTCTTCGGTCCGCCATGGCGGCCACATCCCGGTAGTAGCCCTCTGTCAGGGCCAGCATATCGCCGCCGAACATCTGGTCCCGGCAGGCGATCAGCCGCTCCCGGTCCCAGTCTATGCCATGGTACTTCCCGGTCTTCGGGTCATAGAGGTTGTGGACGGAGCCGATCCAGTAGTCCGCCCAGTCCGGAACCGGCTGTGCGGACCGGCTGTCCTGCTCGATGCCCAGCAGGACCTCCATCCGGCCGGCGTATTCCTCCCGGAGGCGTAGCACCTGCTCCCGGTATTCCGCCGGATCGGTTGGCAGGACGTTGCCCGCGTCGTGGGGGATCTCCGTGTGGCTGTGGCCGGAGGCGCCGAAGAAGCGGACCCCTGCCGCATACGCGGCCGCAGCCATCTCCGCCAGGGCTCCCTTCCCGTCGCAGAGGACGGAGTGGGTGTGGACGGAGCAGCATTCCGGTGTCAGATTCATTGCATCCGCTCCTGCTTCACCTTGTGGTCGATGACATGGCGCTTCTCCAGCTCCGCCGTCACGTCCTCCAGGGTGATGCCCATCTGGACCATCAGCACCATCACATGGTAGGTCAGGTCGGCGATCTCATAGATGGTCTCCTCCCTGTCCTCCTTGCGGCCGCCGATGATGACCTCGGTGCACTCCTCGCCCACCTTCTTCAGGATCTTGTCCAGGCCCTTTTCAAAGAGATAGGTGGTGTAGCTGCCCTCCTTGGGATCGGTCTTCCGCCCCTGGATCAGACGGTACAGGCCCTCATAGCTGAAAGCCTTCAGCTCCTCGGAGAGGTAGACCGGCCGGAAGAAGCAGCTCTCCGCCCCGGTGTGGCAGGCGGGGCCGTCCTTCACCACCTCCACCACCAGGGCGTCCTTGTCACAGTCCGCGGTGATGGACACCACATGCTGGACGTTGCCGGAGGTCTCCCCCTTGCGCCAGAGCTGCTGGCGGCTGCGGGAGAAGAAGCAGGTCCGGCCCTCGTCAATGGTGATGGCCAGGCTCTCTGCGTTCATGTAGGCCAGGGTCAGGACCTCCTTGGTGTAGTGGTCCTGGACGATGGCGGGGATCAGGCCGTTTGCGTCAAATTTCAAATCCATGGTGCTGTCTCCTTTTCTTGGGTATGCCGCCCGTGGGCGGCTGGGACTCCGCTTCCCGTCCGGGACCGGGCGTTCTGTCAGATCCGCATCTCCACGCCTTGCGCCCGCAGATAGTGCTTCAGCTCCTTGATATCCACCTGCCGGGTGTGGAAGATGGACGCCGCCAGCCCCGCATCGATGCCGGGGTGGGTGAAGAGCTGGGCAAAGTCCTCCATTTTCCCGGCGCCGCCGCTGGCGATGATGGGCACGCTCACCCGTGATGCCAGGGCGTCCAGCATCTCCAGGTCAAAGCCCTGCTTGACGCCGTCGGTGTCGATGGAGTTCAACACGATCTCCCCGGCGCCGTCGGCCACGCCCCGGGCGGCCCACTCCATAGCGTCGATGCCGGTGTCCTCCCGGCCGCCCTTGGCGAAGAGGCGGAACTGCCCGTCCACCCGCTTCACGTCCATACTGAGCACCACGCACTGGTCGCCGTACTTCTTGGCTGCCGCGCCGATGATGGCGGGGTCCGCGATGGCGCCGGAGTTGACGCTCACCTTGTCGGCGCCGCATTTCAAGACCCGGTCAAAGTCCTCCAGCGTCCGGATGCCGCCCCCTACCGTCAGGGGAATGAAAATCTCGCCCGCAACCCGCCGCAGGATGTCCGTAAACAGGTTCCGGCCCTCCGCAGAGGCGGTGATGTCATAGAATACCAGCTCGTCCGCCCCGGATTCGTTGTAGAACCGGGCCATCTCCACCGGGTCTGCCATATCCCGCAGACCCTCAAAGTTGGTCCCCTTCACCACCCGGCCGTCCTTCACGTCCAGGCAGGGGATGATCCGCCTGGCTAACATGCGCCCACCTCCCGGATGACCGTTTTTAAATCCAGACGGCCCGTGTACAGGGCCTTGCCCAGAATGGCGGCTTTGGTCCCGATCTTCCGGAGCTCCCGCAGCTCCTCCAGACTGCTGACGCCGCCGGAGGCGGTGATGTCCAGGCCCTCAATTTTTGCCAGCTCCCGGTAGAGCGCCAGATTGGTGCCCTGTTCCGCCCCATCCCGGCTGATGTCCGTATAGATGACGGTCTGGACGCCCGCGTCCCGGAGGCGGCGGCAAAAGTCCACGCCCTTTTCCGCAGACAGCTCCTTCCAGCCGCTGACGGCCACGTAGCCGTCCCGGGCGTCCACCCCCACGGCGATCCGGTCGCCGTATGTTTGGGCCATCCGCTCCGTGAAGTCGAAATCCTTCACCGCGATGGTGCCCAGGATGCACCGGCCCACACCCAGATCCAGGTACCGGCGGATGCGGTCCTCGTCCCGGATTCCGCCGCCCACCTCGATGTAGAGGCCACCCTGTCCGGCAATGGCGGCGATGGTGTCAAAGTTGGCCAGGGTGCCGTCCTTGGCGCCGTCCAGGTCCACCACATGGAGGTATCCGGCACCGGCAGCGATGAAGTCCCGGGCCACGGCGCAGGGGTCCTGGGCGTAGACCGTCTCTTTGTCATAGTCTCCCTGATACAGGCGGACCACCTGTCCGCCCCGCAGGTCAATGGCGGGAAAAATCTGCATAGACCACGTCTCCTCTGTCAATCTTTGTTCTTGTTGTCCAGAAGCACCAGCACCAGACCGATGATCCCACAGAGCAGACTGGCCCAGCCCCAAAAGTCGCGTGGCGGATTGATAATCGGAATCCAAGGATCCCAAATCCCTACCAATCCCAGCAGAATGCCGAACAGAATCCAGGCAAAACCCAGCCAGATCCGCCTCATGCCGTCTCCTCCCAATCTAATTATAGGTGCTCCTTGCAGGAGAGCTCCTCCGCATCCAGCCGCAGGACGCACACGGCGTCCACCGCCGCGTCCGGAAAGGTCCAGTCCCCGCAGCAGGTAGCCTGGTGCATGATAGCCGCCAGACCCCGCCGCTTCTCTTCCGCCGTCTCCACCACGCGGATGGGGCCCTCGCCGATGACGCTTTGAAACGCGGCGGTGTAGCCGCAGGCCGCCTCCGCCCCCTGAAGCCGGTAGCCGGTGTCCAGCTCGAACCCGGCCCAGCCGTTTCGGCGGACCAGGTCCACCTTGCGCCCCTCCGCGGCGCCGTGGAAGTAAAAGACATGGCGGCCGCCCTCCACCGTGTGGCCGAAGTTCACCGGCACCACGTAGACGCCTCTGCCGTCCTGAAGGCCCAGGCGGCAGACTTCACATGCGTCGATGACCGCCCGGATCTTCTCCGGAGCCGTGACGGCCCTGTCCTGTCGTCTCATAGGTCTCATGGCATCCTCCCTCACAGTTCTGCAAAGGCCCGCAGCAGCCGCAGTCCCGTGTCCCCGGATTTCTCCGGGTGGAACTGGGTGCCGTAGACGTTTCCCCGGCGCACCACACCAGTGACATCCACATTGCCGTACCGGGACGCGGCCAGAGTGCCGGCGGCGCAGTCCCGGGCATAGAAGCTGTGGACGTAATACACATACTCTCCGTCCCGGACGTGGCGGAACAGGGGGTCGTCTTTCAAAATCTGCAAGCTGTTCCAGCCCATGTGGGGGACCTTCAGCGTCTTGTCCGTCAGGTCCCGGCGGAGGTCCACTACTTGGCCGGGCACCAGCCCCAGGCCGGGGTGCTCCCCGTACTCAAAGCTCTTGTCAAACAGCAGCTGCATCCCCAGGCAGATGCCCAGGAGAGGCTTCTTCTCCGCCTCCTCCTGAATCACCGGCACCAAGCCGGTGGCATCCAGCTTGGCGCGGGCGTCCCCAAAGGCGCCCACGCCGGGCAGGATGATCCGGTCTGCCGCCCGGAGGCGGCCGGCGTCGCCGGTGACCTCCGCCTCCAGGTCCAGGGCCCTCAGGCTGGAGAGCAGGGAGAACAAGTTCCCCACGCCGTAGTCTACAATTGCAATCATTTACAGCACACCCTTCGTGCTGGGAATTTCATCCCGGTGTTTTTCGTCCGGGGCCACAGCCATCTTCAAGGCCCGGCCCGCGCCCTTGAACACGGCCTCCAGAATGTGGTGGGTGTTCTCCCCGGCCATCTGCCGGATGTGGAGGGACATGGGGCACGCCCGGACGAAGGCCAGGAAGAACTCCTTGCCCAGCTCCGTATCGAAGTCCCCCACCCTTTGGGCGGGCAGGTCCACGGACCAGCCCAGATAGTCCCGGCCGGAAAGGTCGCAGGCCACCAGCACCAGCGTCTCGTCCATGGGCAGGAGGAACTGGCCGTAGCGCGTGATACCCCGCTTGTCCCCCAGAGCCTCTGCAAAGGCCCGGCCCAGGCAGATGCCGATGTCCTCCACGCTGTGGTGGCCGTCCACCTGAGTGTCCCCCTGGCAGCGGATGGTCAGGTCAAAATCCCCATGCCGGGCGAACAGCTCCAGCATGTGGTCCAGGAACCCCACGCCGGTGGCGATGTCCGCCTTCCCAGTGCCGTCCAGGTTTAAAGAGAGCTGGATCCGGGTCTCCCGGGTGTCCCGCCTGATATCAGCAGTGCGCATCTCTCCGCCTCCTTACAGCTCTTCCAGGATGGCCGTCAGCTCCTCCACCAGGGTCTCCATCTGCTCCATGGATCCGATGGTAATGCGGATATAGTCCCGGATCCGGTCCGCGTCGAACCAGCGGACCAGGACGCCGTTCTCCTTCAGCTTCCGGTACAGGGTCTCGCCGGGAAGCTGGCTGTGGCGGGCAAAGACGAAGTTGGCCTGGGAGGGCAGGACAGTGAAGCCCAAATTCTCCAGCTCTCCCACGGTCCAGGCCCGGGTCTGCCGGATGGCAGCGGTGCAGGCGGCGAAGTACGCCTCGTCCGCCACAGCGGCGGCCCCTGCCGCGATGGACAGCCGGTTTACATTGTAGGGATGGAAGCTGTATTTCACCCGGTTCAGGTCCGCGATCAACTCCGGGCTGCCCAATGCGTAGCCCACCCGACCGCCGGCCAGGGACCGGCTCTTGGACATGGTCTGGGTCACCAGCAGGTTGTCATAACGGTAGATCATGGGCACGCAGCTCTCGGCGCCGAAGTCCACATACGCCTCGTCCACGATCACCACTCGGTCTGGGTTCGCCTCCAGCAGCCGCTGGATGTCGTTCCGGGGCACGGCAATACCGGTGGGGGCATTGGGGTTGGCGATGACGATGGTGCCGGGGAAATCCATGTAGTCGTCCACATGTAAGGTGAAGTCCTCCCGCAGGGGGATTATCTTCACATCCAGATCGAACAGGGCAGCCTGGGACTTATAGAACCCATAGGTAACATCCGCAAAGGCCACGGGTTGCCCCGCTCCGCAGAAGGCCCGGAAGGCAAAGGCCAGCACCTCGTCAGAGCCGTTGCCCGCCAGCACGTTCTTGGCTTTCAGCTCATAGCGCCTGGCGATGGCCTCCGTCAGCGCGGCACAGGTGGGGTCGGAGTACAGGTTCAGTTTCAGGATCTCCGCCCGATTGATGGCCTTGAGAACCTTGGGCGACGGGGGGAAGGGGCTCTCATTGGTGTTCAGCTTTACATACTGCTGATCCTGGGGCTGCTCGCCGGGGGTGTAGGGGGCAAGGCGCTCCGCCTCCTGGGAAATCCAGCGGCTCATGGGATCACTCTCCTTTCTCTTCCGTGCGGGACAGGGCAGACCGGGCGTGGCCGTGGAGGCCCTCCCGCTCTGCAAAGTCCGCGATCCGGGGGGCGGCGTCTGCCAGCGCCTCCCGGGTGTAGTAGATGAACTGGGTCTTCTTCACAAAGTCGTCTACGCTGAGGGGACTGGAAAACCGGGCCGTACCGCTGGTGGGCAGGGTGTGGTTGGGACCCGCGAAATAGTCCCCCAGCGCCTCTGGCGTGTGGCGGCCCAGAAAAACGCTGCCGGCGTTTTTGACCAGGGGCAGCAGGGCAAAGGGATCGTCCACGCACAACTCCAGATGCTCCGGAGCGATGCGGTTGGCGGCCTCCACTGCCGCGGCCAGGTCCTTTGTCACCAGGATCTTACCGTTGGCCTCCAAGGACTTTTGAGCGATATCTCGCCGGGGCAGGTCCGTCAGCTGGCGCTCCACCTCGTTTTGGACGGCCTCCGCCAGGGGGCGGCTGTCCGTCACCAGCACGGCGGCGGCGTGGGCGTCGTGCTCCGCCTGGCTCAACAGGTCCGCCGCCACCCAGGCGGGGTCGCTCTTCCCGTCCGCCACCACCAGGATCTCACTGGGGCCGGCGATCATGTCGATGTCCACCTGTCCGAACACCTTCCGCTTGGCGGCAGCCACAAAGACGCCGCCGGGACCCACGATCTTGTCCACCTGGGGGACTGTCTCCGTGCCGTAGGCCAGGGCCGCCACCGCCTGGGCGCCGCCGATCTTGAACACCCGGTCCGCCCCGGCGATTTTTGCCGCTGCCAGAGCTTCTGCAGAGATGGCGCCGTTTTGGTTCGGCGGCGTCACCACCGCGATCTCTTTTACCCCGGCGATCCTGGCAGGGATGACGTTCATCAAAATGGTGGAGGGAAAAGCCACCGGGCTGCCGGGTACGCAGATGCCCACCCGCTCGACAGGCGTGTATCGCTGGCCCAGCACCACGCCGGGCCGGTCCGTCAGGCAGAAGTCCCGGTGGACCTGTGCCTCATGGAAGTGCCGGATATTGTCCGCCGCCTGCCGCAGCGTCTCCCGGAAATTCTCGTCCACACGGTCCCAGGCGGCGCGCAGCTCCTCCGCCGTCACCTCAAACCGCTCCAGATCTGCGCCGTCGAACCGGCGGGTGTATTCCCGCAGGGCCTCATCCCCCCGGGTGCGGACGTCCGCCAGAATGGCGGCCACCGCCGCATCCACGTCCTCCTCCGCCTGGGGGGGGCGGTCAAAGAGGGGCAGGTCCTCCAGGCGGTCCGCCTCATAGATGGGAATCATGCCTCCGTCACCTCCTTCAGCCTGCCCAGAAGCGCCTCGATCTCCTGGTGCTTGAACTGGTAGCTGGCCCGGTTGGCGATGAAGCGGGCCGAGATGGGCATGAACTCCGTCAGCACCTTCAGATCGTTCTCCCGCAGGGTGGTGCCCGTCTCCACGATGTCCACAATCACATCAGAGAGGCCCAGGATGGGGGCCAGCTCAATGGAGCCGTTCAGCTGGATGATGTCGATGTCCCGGCCCTGGGCGGCGTAGTACCGCTTGGCGATATTCCCGAATTTGGTGGCCACCCGCAGGGCCCGGCTCTGGTCCTCGGTAAAGTCTTTCGGCCCGGCCACGCACATCCGGCACCTGCCCAGGCCCGTGTCCAGCAGCTCATACACATCCGCGCCGGACTCCGCCAGGATGTCCTTGCCCACGATGCCGATGTCCGCCGCGCCGTGCTCCACGTAGA
>OLGF01001453.1_pt1 | contig 25183 bp, 19 predicted proteins | sample 1604971 | NCBI WGS metagenome assembly OLGF01 (sample SAMEA3888902, study PRJEB22519) | human gut metagenome | biome: human gut; feature: human-associated habitat; material: faeces | place: Denmark | collected 2011 | reverse complement strand
CCCATAGAGCAAGTCCAGCAACTCTTAGGGCATCAGAAGATCGATACAACCATGCACTACGCAATGGTGAAGCAACAAAATGTGAAGCTGGCACATAGAAAATACATCGGATAGGATGGTGAAAATGGCTATTGTGAAGTTTGTAGAAGTATGTGAAAAGATAGGAAGTGGTGCAACGCCACACGGAGGCAAAGAAGCATATTCTGATGAAGGCATTTCTCTGGTGAGGAGCCAAAATGTGCTGGATTTTAGTTTCTCAAGCGATGGATTGGTACATATCAACGACGAACAAGCAAAGAAGCTAAAGAATGTAGAATTACATCCCGATGATGTTCTTTTGAACATCACTGGTGATTCCGTTGCAAGAGCTTGTATCATGGATTCAACCTATCTGCCAGCACGAGTAAATCAGCATGTAGCCATAGTAAGAGGGAAAAAAGAGCTGGTTCTGAACAGTTATATTCTCTATTATTTGCAATGGAAGAAAGACTACTTACTCCAACTGGCATCTGCCGGAGCCACGAGAAACGCATTAACAAAGGGAATGATAGAACAATTAGATATAAATTTGCCTTCTTTGACTGAACAGAAAAGAATTGTTGCTGTGCTGGACTCAATCCAACAGAAAATATCCGTGAATAAGAAAATAAACGATAATTTAGCGGCTTAGAGGTCGATGTCAGAGACATCAATCTCGCCGGACATCAGCTTGGGCAAGAGTGCATCTCTTGTTGCGGACAGCCTCTTGTTCTCGGCCTTATTTGAAAGGATTTTTGCGAGAACCGGCAAGGCAAGAGCATTAAACTCGTTCAGCTCTTCCTCAGATGGAAGCGCAACAGGATAGGACATGATTTGCTGCTTATCGCCCCGTGGCATCTTCGTCCCTTTTGATCCTGCAACCATGAAGGCGAAGAACTTATCCGCATATAGCGTGCTAAATAAGTAAGCCGCATACTTTGACTGAACAGGTGTGAAGCAAAGAACATCGGTTGAGCAGCCGCACTCGTCGTTACAGTAAACAATCTTCTTAAAGTAAGGACGAATATTGGAAATCAAAGTATCGCCATTATGACAAGCGGTAGTCTGCGGTGTTGTTGGAAGGCTTGCGGCCTCAGTTGCACCAGCTTTTCCCGGAAGCATATTCTCCGTTGAGAAGTAAGTGCTGGCATTCAATTCGGAAACCGCCACTCTATCTTTGGAATAAAAGCATATATCCAATAGCTTTCCTTGCTCGCTTGCTACGCTGACATCACCAAACCGCTCTTGATATACCGTTTGCAGGAGTTCAGCTAAATTATCGTTTATCGCCCTTGTCGCATTGCGAGCGACCACGCGCTGCCAAAACGCGGTATAATATGATTTGAAAATGGGAGGTATGTGCAATGGATATACAAGAAACAATCAGTCGCGCCAGAAGAGACTATAAGGATTATCTGCGCGAGAAACACCCTGACTGGGCAGAAAGTAGTCTCAGCACCCATGTTTCTGATGCCTTCTACCTGTATCAGAATACCATTGCCCTCTCCTTCTGGAAGTGTTTTGAGAGCGACGAGTCGATGGCAGCGGCAAAGCAGGATATACTCGAATATCTGAAACATGATGTGATGTCGGAACGCGCTGAGGAACGCACAGCCGGTTATTTCAATGATCTCAAGATGCTCAAAGAGTTCCTGGACACCAAAGGCGGTGTGAGAGCCTATGTGGGACCGGAGTACGATTGCGAAGTGACTGTCTACAAATATGCAAAGCTGGCTTATGATGGTAAGATTTCCTCCGATGACGCTATTGCGGCCATGTGCAAAGAAGTTCCGTTCTTCGGGGAAACATCCCATAAGCTCATGGTCATGCTGTTTGCATCCATGATGGAGGGAACAAGGTACACCCGCCGGGGCAATACAGAAACAACAATATATTTCATCGTACATATTGGACAGGACTATGGCAAGGATCGCATGGTCAATGCCTTAAAAGCAACCCACGAAAACATAACCTACTACTACGAGCAGACCGGAAACAAGTCGAACAGCATCCGCCGGGGCTGCACAAAGGTAGCCAAGGGCAACAATATTGTTATGGATTTCAGCGAGAAGATGTTTGAGGGCATCATCCCGAAGGAATCCTCTGATACTGCCCTCACGGTCGATGACACAGCCGTCCGGTATTGGCTGTATGCTGCTGGCGATGGCTCCGTCAACTGGGAGAACGATTATGCTGAGGGTATTATGGCTATCGGCTGGGATGACATGGGCGATCTCATGCAGTACAGCTCCAAGGAAGAAATGCGAGCGAAGATGCGGGAAGTCTACGGAGGGACAAGCTCGTATAAGAACCAAGTTCACGCCACATGGCAGTTTGCAAATGACATCAAACCGGGCGACATCATCTTCGTCAAAAAAGGAAGAAAAGAAATCATTGGTAGAGGCGTTGTTGAGGGCGAGTATGTATATGATCCCACCCGTGAGCACTACCGTAACACCCGCACCGTCCGATGGACTGATAAAGGGTTGTGGGAGCATCCTGAGCAGTTGGCGATGAAAACCCTGACCGATGTAACGCCTTATACCGATTTCGTGAAAAAGACGCAGGCCCTTTTTGATGGAGACAGCATTGATACGGCTGTCCGTGATGAGGACGAGGAAGAACGGACATACGATCCATATACCGCAGACGATTTCCTGCATGATGTGTTTATGGATGAAGACCGCTACAACATCCTCAAGGCTCTCTTGCTGACGAAGAAGAATGTGATCCTCCAAGGCGCACCGGGCGTCGGAAAAACCTTTGCGGCAAAGAGGCTCGCCTATTCTATCATGGGCGAGAAAGACACGAACCGCGTCAAGATGGTGCAATTCCATCAGAGTTACAGCTACGAAGACTTTATCATGGGCTTCCGCCCCACGGAAACAGGCTTCGAGTTGAAGAAAGGCGTTTTCTATGAGTTCTGCCGCAAGGCCGCAGAAGATGACCGTCCCTATTTCTTCATCATTGACGAGATCAACCGAGGCAACTTGAGCAAGATTTTTGGCGAGCTGTTCATGCTCATTGAAAGCGATAAGCGCGGAGTTGAGTTACAGCTTCTCTACGCAGACGAGCAGTTCTCTATTCCAAGCAATGTTTACATCATCGGCATGATGAATACCGCAGACCGTAGTCTTGCCATGCTGGACTATGCACTGCGCCGCCGTTTTGCGTTCTTTGAGATGACACCGGCATTTAACTCGTCTGGTTTCAGGGCATATAGGGCGAAGATCAACAACCCGAAGTTCGACCGCCTAATTGCCACAGTGGAGCAGCTTAATGATGTGATAGCGAATGATGATTCGCTGGGCGAAGGTTTCTGCATCGGCCATAGTTATTTCTGTACGAACGCCACAGTCACAGACGATTGGATGAAGTCCGTGGTAGAGTTTGAGCTGATCCCGCTGCTCAAAGAATACTGGTTTGATGAAGCCGCAAAAGTCAAGGATTGGAGCCGTACTCTTCGTGAGGTGGTCAAATGATTCCCATTCGCAACATCTACTATATGCTGGCCTATGCGTTCCAAGTGTTGCACGAGCAAGGCTATAAGGATGTTGCCGCTGAGGATTTCCGAAACACCGCAGAGTTGCTGGCTGCTATCCTATGCAAAGGCGTGTCTGTTCAGATTAAGCGGGGCTTATGCAGACAGTACATAACAAAGGAAGAGCCGCTGGCTTCCCCAAGAGGCAAGCTTGAAATTGGAGAATCCATCAAAACCCAAGTCCTTCGTAAAAAACAGCTCGTCTGCGCCTATGATGAGTTTTCGGTTAATGCCTATACAAATCGCATTATCAAAACGACAATGGCCGTACTGCTCCGTGCAGATATTACCAAGGCGAGGAAGAAGGAGATCCGCAAGCTGCTTGTCTTCTTCGATGGCGTAGATACCTTGGACGCTCATAACATCAACTGGAACATCCAATATGACCGCAATAATCAGACCTACCGGATGATAATTGAAATATGCCGGTTTGTTCTGAAAGGACTGCTGCAAACTACCGCAGACGGATCTACCCGTATTATGGATTATGCGGATGACATGACAATGGCAAAGCTGTATGAGAAATTCATACTGGGCTATTATCAGCGGGAGCACCCGGACATCCGTGCGTATTCCCCGCAAATCGCTTGGCAAGTGACAGATGGGTGCAGAACGCTTTTGCCTACCATGCAGTCCGACATCGTGCTTTCAAACAAGAAAGCTGAAAAGACGCTTATAATCGACGCAAAGTTCTACACGCACAATATGCAGATGAAAGCACCCTATATGACGCAAACGCTCCACTCAGGGAATTTGTATCAGATTTTCACCTATGTTAAGAACCGGAATGCAGCGCCTGGAGAAACGGTAGCGGGGATGCTTCTATACGCCAAGACAGACGATGCCGTTCAGCCGGATGGAGATTACCAAATGAGCGGCAATCAGATCAGCGTAAAGACGCTTGATATGAACTGCGAGTTCGCTGTGATCGCAGGACAGCTTGACACGATTGCAGAAAGGGTTAGATGATGACACAGCAGATCGAACAAAGGAGCAACGGAAATGGCAGGATATTATACCGAATCAAATTACGAGAATGCAGTTCTCCAATTACTCAACGAAGGGCTTGGCTACACCTATGTCTACGGACCGGATGTAGAGCGTGATTATCACTCTCCGCTCTACGAGGATGTCCTGTTGCCCGCCTTGCAGCGCATCAATAAGGGCTTGCCTCTGGATGCTATCAATGAGGCCATTTACAAGCTCAAGAACTTTGAGTCCGGCTCACTGCTGCAAAAGAACATGACCTTTACCGATTATCTGCAAAACGGTATCTCTGTAAAATACTTTGTAAATGGCGAGGAACGCTCCACCCTCGTCTACCTTGTTGACTTCAAAAATCCTGCCAATAACGACTTTACCGTTGCCAACCAGTGGACTTTCATCGAAAACTCCGAAAAACGCCCGGATGTCATTCTCTTCATCAATGGTCTGCCCCTTGTCGTAGTGGAGCTGAAATCTCCCTCCCGCGAAGAGACAGATGCTTCCGACGCATACCGTCAGCTCCGCAATTATATGTACGAGATCCCCTCCATGTTTATTTACAATGAGGTTTGTGTCATGAGCGACATGACCACCTCAAAGGCCGGAACCATCACCTCCGGTGAAGACCGCTTCATGGAGTGGAAAACAACGGACGGCAGCTACGAGAACACACAGTACGCAGCCTTTGACACCTTCTTTGAGGGACTGTTTGAGAAGAACCGATTCCTCGACATCCTGAAGAACTTTATCTGCTTCAATGTGGACGGCGAGAAAACATTCAAAGTGCTTGCCGCCTACCATCAGTATTTTGCCGTCAAGAAGGCGATTGCTTCCACTCAAAAGGCAACCGTCACAGATGGCAAAGGTGGTGTGTTCTGGCACACGCAGGGCAGCGGAAAGTCGCTGTCTATGGTGTTCTATGCCCACTATCTGCAAGAGGCATTGGAAAGCCCGACAATCGTTGTGATCACAGACCGAAACGACTTGGATGACCAGCTCTACGGCCAGTTTGCCCGCTGCAAGGATTTCTTGCGCCAAACGCCGCAGCACGCCCAAAGCCGAACCCACCTGAAAGAGCTGCTTGCAAACCGTCAGGCAAACGGGATTATCTTCACAACCATGCAGAAGTTTGAGGAAAGCGATGAGCCTCTTTCCGAGCGTCGGAATATCATCGTCATGGCGGATGAGGCGCACCGCAGCCAATACGGATTAACGGAGAAAGTTGTAGTGCGCCAGAAGGAAGACGGCGAGGTTGAGGCCAAGACCATCATCGGTACTGCCCGCATCATCCGTGATACGCTCCCGAACGCTACATACATTGGCTTTACTGGCACACCTATCTCTTCTAAAGACCGCAGCACCCGTGAGGTGTTCGGTGATTATATCGACATTTACGATATGACTCAGGCAGTTGAGGATGGAGCGACCAGACCGGTTTACTATGAAAGCCGCGTCATCCATCTCAAGCTTGATGAAAAGACGCTGCATCTTATTGACGATGAGTATGACCTGATGGCAGAGAATGCCGATCCTTATGTTATCGAAAAGAGCAAAAAAGAACTTGGCCAGATGGAGGCAATTTTGGGGGCCGACCAGACGATCCGTTCTCTGGTAGACGATATTCTCGACCATTATGAAAACTATCGCGCCAATATTCTGACCGGAAAGGCGATGATTGTTGCCTACTCCCGCCCCATCGCCATGAAGATATACAAGCGGATTTTGGAACTGCGTCCTGCTTGGACGGAAAAGGTCGCAGTTGTCATGACGCAGGGCAACAACGACCCCGAAGAGTGGCGTGAAGTGATCGGCAATAAGGCTCACAAAGAAGATATGGCGAGAAAGTTCAAAGACAACGACTCGCCGCTTAAAATCGCTATCGTTGTGGATATGTGGTTGACCGGCTTTGATGTTCCTTCCCTTGCCACAATGTATGTCTATAAGCCGATGGCCGGTCACAACCTCATGCAGGCTATCGCTCGTGTCAACCGCGTTTTCAAGGACAAGGAAGGCGGCTTGGTTGTTGACTATGTGGGCATCGCTGCTGCGCTGAAACAGGCTATGAATGACTACACAGCGCGGGACAAGAAGAACTACGGTGACACGGATGTCAGCAAGGCTGCATATCCGAAATTCCTTGAGAAACTGTCCGTGTGCCGCGACCTGTTCTACGGTTATAACTACGATAAGTTCATGACCGGAACTGACCTTGATAAGGCGAAGGCAATTACCGGAGGTGTAAACTACATCCTCGGCAAAAGCGTTGCAGAGCAAGACCTTCCCGACAATGAGAAGACGCAAAACATCTACATCAAGGAGGCTTTGCTTCTCAAACAGGCACTTTCGCTGTGCGGTAGCTTGGTAGATGAAAAGACACGCTTTGAAGCAGCCTTCTTTGAATCTGTCCGAACGATGATTGTCCGGCTTCTGTCCGGCGGTACGGGTAAGAAGTTTACGCTGCCGGAAGTAAACGAGCGGATCAATGAGTTGCTGAAACACAGTATCAAGAGTGAGGGCGTAATCAACCTCTTCTCGGATGTGAAGGCGGAGTTTTCGCTGTTCGATCCGAAGTTCCTTGAAGAGATAGCCAACATGAAGGAAAAAAACCTTGCTGTTGAACTCTTGAAAAAGCTGATTGCCGAACAGGTGTCGGTTTACCGGCGAACCAATATTGTCAAATCGGAGAAGTTTTCTGAACTTATTCAGGGTGCAATGAACCGATACCTGAACGGGATGCTGACCAATGAGGAAGTCATTCAGGAGCTTTTGAAGCTTGCCAAAGAAATTGCCGATGCAAACGCAGAGGGCGAAAAGCTGGGATTGACCTCCGACGAGCTTGCATTCTACGATGCTCTGACCAAGCCCCAAGCCATCAAAGACTTCTACGAACATGACGAACTGATTGCAATTACAAAAGAGCTGACCGATCTGCTCCGTAAGAACCGGACAATAGACTGGCAGAAGAAAGAAAGCGCCAGAGCCGGTATGCGCCGGTTGGTCAAGCGCCTTCTCAAAAAACACAAATACCCGCCAGAGGGCATGGATGACGCAGTTCAGACCGTGATGAGCCAATGTGAAATGTGGACGGATAATGTAATGACTGTGTGACCATTCATCGTCTACTGTTCGTTATCAATGCTATGCCTCGAAAGGAACATAATATGGATGTCCGCGAAACAGCAGAGCTGGATGAAGATGAGCGCTTTATCACGATTGCAGATGGCTGTGATACTGGAATCGTCAATAATCAAGTCCCCGAAGCAGATATAATCAGGTATAAAGACAGCACCTATGAGATTGTTTCTAAGATTGCCTATTTGATTGGTGTGCCAAAGCGGATTTTTGAGAATGAGCACGAGCCGCCTAAAATGGAAGTTTATGAACGGCTTGAACAGGACAAGGCGGCTCGGATAATCCGCCACCTTTGCATTATCCGAACGGCCATAGAGCGGAATTTCAAACACATCAATGAAAAGATGCGGTTTGACTATACTTCAATTTACAATCTCCCTGAGTACATTCCGCCAGACAGCATGACACAGCTCAGTGCTGATGGAGTCAATTTTGTCCGAAAGAGCAGCAAAAAACTTTGCCATCATGTTATTGAGATCAACAAGTTGATAGCTGATAGAATTAACAACTGCAAAAAGCTATTTCCTCTTTGGCTAAATTGGCAATATGTAAAAAATCTTTTTGTGATGCCCAATGGTCTAACAGAGGATGGGACAAAGGCCGCTGCGGATATTTACTACTCGCATTTACTTTTCTATCCGTATCAGGTTTATATCAACTGGACTCCTAAAGAAGAAGGGAACATTCTCTATAACGACAAGAAATTTGTCACCTTGATCTACCAATGGAATAATGACTATTTCACAGAATATAGCAAGGTATCAGACGCAGGGAGCTATGTTAAGGGAAGCATCTATGAGTTTATAGAAAGCAGCGAGAAAGTTGTCATCGTGGTAGATTGCGAAAATTCAGACCCATACAAACTTTGTGCAACGCTGAGGAATCTTGACCGTCAATATACAAAGAAGATTTCTTCAATCATCTTGTTTGATGATGTTCATGCTGCATCTGCGTGGCGCATTTTGGAAAGCTTCACCGCAATCCCTGTTGAGCACATGATGATCGAACGAGTGAAGCAAAATAAATCCCTTGTTGATGTGATGCTCATTTCAAGAACCTGTCAGGAGCACTATAAAAACAATGTGGATTCCTTCATCCTTGTGTCAAGCGACTCGGACTACTGGGGGCTGATTTCGTCTCTGCAAGATGCCCGTTTTCTTGTCATGATCGAACGGGAGAGCTGCGGGCCAGACTTAAAAAATGCACTTTCAGATGCCGGAATATTCTACTGCTACATAGATGACTTCTATTCAGGGAATACCGAAGACATCAAGCAAGGCGCACTCTTTAAGGAGATGTATCGGTACATCGACAATGCCCTCAGACTCAACATATTTGAGATGTTTGATGAAGCAATACGCACAACAAGGATTGAAATGAGTTCAGCAGAAAAACAGCAATTCATTTCTCAATATGTGAAAACGATGCAGATGAGGATCACCGACAGTGGCGATGTGGTCTTGGAGTTCAAACGAAAATAAGCGGAGGTGTAAAAATTATGACGGATGAATTATGGCGCGAAGAGGAAAAGAAAACATTGGAGAGGATTGCGAAGCTGACCGAATTGGGAAAAGTTAAATGGGAATGCGTAGAATACAATCCGCTGTGTTTTATGAATGAGGACAAGGTGGATGAAACCTCTGCTTATTTGTGCCAGATGTTTACTCTGACAGCGGAAATCGGTGGGATGCCTTACGAGCTTGAAATAGCCGAATACATTACCGTACCTGACGGGAAGGGCGATATTGCGCTTACTTTAACACGAGATGTCCCTGATGATTTTATGAAGATTGATTCCATACTGTCCAGTGATGTTGATGAATATGAAAACTGTGAGCCGAGCGAGATAGGTAAACGATACAAAGATGATCCTGCCATGCGGCTAACAGAAGCCATCGTCCCCGTAGTAATTGAGTCCGAAGCTGTTCAAGACACTTTTGAATGGGCTAGGTTCATCAATGAAAATGGAATTGCAGATGAGATTCTTAATCATCCAGTGGTTCGGCTTGCCGAAAAGCTGTTTAATAAACATCGTCTTCTCGACTACCACCGGATTCTTTTCGACATCCCTTATAGGGATAAATTGATCTCAGAATAAAGACTAAGCCGCAGTCCCCACAATGGGAACTGCGGCTTAGTCAATTCATTGCTGGCTAATTACCAGATTATGTGTTTTCTACCACAAGCGTTATGGGATTGATGACACGCACCGGCTTACCCTGCTGTTGCGCATACTGTACGGTTTTCCCTGTGCCACTCGGTTTACCGTTCCATACTGCAATAATGTAATCAGCCTGGTCAACCATATAACGATTGCGCTTGTGCATACAATCCGGGGTATAACGCTGCTGCAAAAGCGTTTCTTTGTCGCATTTGGAGGCTATATCGAAGTACCGATCCCTGAGCGCTTCGCTCCATTTCTCAGCTTGTGTTTCGCAAGGGATGGCACACTCAAGCGTAATGCCATTATAAGCCGATTTCAAGCCAAGGACGATCTCAGCCGCAAACATATCAACGCCGATTGCCATACCGGTGATAAAGTGCGTAACACCATTCTCTTCAATCTGCCTGATTATTTCATCTCTGAGCTTCTGCTTGAGTGCAATACATCTTTCGTCTGCCTCATTGAATCCAAACGGGAGGCTCTGGGGCCTGTGGCCGGTAAATGCACATTTCTTTGTCTTCATATCTCATCTCTCCAACTGTGTATTTTAGCGCTATTCTCATTCGCTTATCCATAGTATAGCATGAAGAGATGCAGAAGTCAGTCGAAATACGCGGTAAAAGAAAAAACTGCGCCGAATAAGCGCAGTTCAATGACGAATGTTATTTTTCATTCTCTTTTTCTTGACGGATCAGGAGTTCAACTATTTGGAGAATGCGATTTTGAGCATCAACCGAAAGGGTGCCCAATTCATTCGAGAGCTGTGTTGCCTTATACTCTGTCGTGTGGTCGAGTACATCACAGAAGATGGCATCCGCAGATACCTCAAGAGCGTTAAGCAACAATATCAAATTTTCACAACGGGGAAAAGATGCGCCCCGTTCTAAGGTTGAAATATAGTTTGCAGTGAATCCGGTCTTTTCGGCAAACTCTTCCTGCGTAAGACCGAGGCGTTCGCGGCACTGCTTGATCCGCTTGCCTATTCGCTTATCTATCATGACAACTACCATGCCCTTTTCTGTATCGTTCATAGTAATTATATGGACAAGCGGCACAGTTATACAGAAACGCTAATCCACTCTCAATGTATTAGCGGCATAGTGCGGGCGAAATTCGTGAAAGAATCACAAAAAAAGAGCCTCAGCCGACACCCGCAAGGGCATCGACCGAGGCTCTTCGCTTTTGATAGAAAATCGACCTTTATTCTGACATTTTGGGCATTACGGACTTCGACGAGAAAACATACGGGGCTACGCTTCATCTCTGCTCAGAGGGCAGGAAATCAGCGATTTTCAACCTTTATCCCGACAGATTTTGGCTTTGTCCTGAGCGCTTGGAAAAGTAATGCGGACAGGCAAGGATAACGGCGCGGAAGCTCTGCTTACAGGGATGAACGCAGCGGCGGCACAGGTCATTGTATTTGCGCCGTCCGTCGCTACCTAAAAAGAAGCTCCATTCGAGCTTCCATTTCTTACTCCGGCTCATAACTCGCGCTCGCTCTTCTTCTCCTTGTGGGGAGAAGGCTTATCCGTCTGCTGGGCGGTTTTGGCGGATTTCAGCCGATCCATGATCGAGGCTTTCCCGCCCTTTTCGCTCGCCTTGTCTTCCTTCGGACCGTTGTTGATGATCCCGTCAATCATGCCGTAGTCATCCTCAAGCGACATTTCAGCGGCTTTGAGCGGATTCTGCTTTTCCAGCTCTGCTACCCAATCCGCTTTTTCCACACCGAAGATACCGCCTTTGGCGGCGTGTTCCTTGATCTCCTTGGCGTCCAGAACCAGCCCCTCGGTATCGTCGCCGTACAGCCGGTAAATCTGGCACGACTTCATGACCTCCGCCGCAGCCTCTTCCCGCATGGGCAGCATCCCGCCCCATTTGTAGCCGTACTGCTTCATTTCCTCGATGCTGATGCTGTCATCCGGCATCTTCTCGACCGGCATGACCTCCTGACGGAGCAGATTGACTGCGGTTTCATCGAAGCCGTCATAGATATGGGACAGCACCAGCTCGCCGCGCTCATCGACAATGATGCAGGAGGCATCGTCCCCGAAGGTATCATGCTCCATCAGCCAAAAGGTGTGACCGTCGATCTCCTTATGGTCAATCGTGTGCCATGTGCCGATATGACCATCCACCGCCATGCCGGAGGTGTTTTCGTTGACAATGGAGCTTTTCTCTTCAAGAACGGTCTGTTTCTGCTGTTCTTCGGAAATCATCGGGATAGCCACAATCCTGTCTCCGATTTTGGCAAACTGCTCCGGCATTTTGAACTCCGTCATAAACTGCCGCAACAGATCCGGCGAAAGCGAGCCGAAGCTGTCATCCGTCAGCCCTGTGACAAGGAAGGTACCGGCAACAATATCATAGATTTCACCGCTGTCATCCCGCAGAGCACGGTTGAGAGGCAAACCGTTCATCTTGCCTTCTTCATTGCAGACAATGGCGACCGGCTCTTCAAAGGGATAGACCGCCTCAATGTCCCCGCCAACCTCATGCTGTAAGGACTCGAGGCTGGAAGGGATTTCTTTCACATAGGGCTTCTTGTCCGGCTCAACCACCAGCACAGTGATCGTGCTCGGCTGCTCCAATTCCTCGCCGCTTCCGGTGACGCGGTACTCATCGGGAATATCCTCAAGCGTCCCGTCAAAGTAGCGGTTCCAGCTATCGCCGGTAGGACGGATGTACCCGGCATCGGTCAGAGTGCCGCCTTCATTGATTGCGCAGTCTTCGCCGTACCGCTCAAAGTCAATGTAATCCACAAAGCTGCCGAACTTGTTGTCGATGTTGTACCCACCCTCAAAGAAGTAGTAACGACCGAGATCGTCATAGTCCTTGATGTCGGGGATAAAATCATAGTTGTCGAGATTGTAGGTCAGGTTGATCAGATCGTCGAGGTCATTCACTTCATCGCAGCCGCTATCCATGATTGCCACGAAATGCTCAAGCTCAGAGCGGGACATCTCATCCAGCCGCGCGGCGAGGTAGTTGAGCTTATCGAGGTTTTCGTATTCGCCAAGGAGATTGCTGACTCCATGAATGGAGCAGTCATAATCCGTGATAAACCATTCCTCATAAACCTGACCAAACTCGCCCTTTGAGCCGATGCCGATCCGCTCGAAGACCTCCTTCATTTCCTCTTCGGTGGTCGGAAAATGAACCCATTCACCGACAAGCTCGCCTTCGTTGTACTTGCCGAGATTGGTCACGAAGGCTTCAAAACTGCCATCCAACACGGGCATAGGCATCCTCCTTTCAATCGTCCATCATGCTGTCCGGCGCGATGTAGAGCTGGGCAAACGCCTCGTCGGTGATACCCTCAAGCTTCCGAACGGTATGAAAAAGCAGCTCCGCCATCTCATCGTCCAGCTCATTGATGGGCAGCGACTTCATCTCTGCAATCAGCCTCTTGCGGCTGGAAGTGTCGAAGCAACACATCAGATTTGTCTCTTCCACGGTAAAAAACATAATCACATCTCCATTTCTTTTGATTTCGGTTTCTTTGTTTGCTCAGGCTTTTTAGCACCTTTGTCCGGCGCAGTCTGGGCGTGTTCTTTGAGCTTTGCGAGGACAGAAGTCTTCTTCTGAGAGGGATGCTCTCTGCGATCCATTGCTTTCCAGAGGCTTTCAGCCGGAGCTTCCTCCACATAGGAGCGGACAATAGACAGCCGCTCATGGAATGGAACGGGATTTTTCCTGTCCGTGATGTCCGTCAGGCTGACTTCTTCATTTGGAAAATCAACTTTGTCAACGCGGACAGTTTTGCCGTCCATATCCATCACCATGCCAACAGGGATATAGTCCTCAGCGAGAAGGTGCTTGACGGTTTCCTGTCTACCGTCTTCACCGGATTGCGTGACAAGGACATCGTTGCCTTGTCCCCACAGAGCTTTTGCCTTGGCGACCCACTGATCTTCCCGAAAACCGGTCACGGCGACCTGCCCGCCGCCTTCCAGCTCTTTCATCAGGAGCTTTGTGCCGAGCGCGGGCGCTGCCTTCTTCGCATCTTCACCGTAAATCTCGAAGTAGCCGTTCTGGGCAAAGCAGACAATCGCTTCGGGATGGGCTTCCTTGACGGCATTGTAGGCGGTCTGCGCTTCAAGGGGCAATATGCCAAGCTTTTCTGTCACGCCATGCTGGACGGCAAGCTTGTGAATGTGATCCTCAATACTGCCGGTTTTCGCATGGAAGCCCGTTTTGAAGCGCTCACGGCGGAGGATCATGTCAAGCTCAGTCGCATTCTCAGGCAGATAACTCACCGACACAACCTCGCCGTGCTTTTCTTCCAGCGGGATCGCTTCACGCCGGTAGCTGCGGAAAGGCAGATAAAAGGTGGCATCGTCCTTAAAGGAGACTGCCACTGTCTCAACCGGAACGGTGAGCTTTTGCATCCTCTCCACATGGGCAGCATAGTCCAGCTCAATGAGGTTACCTCTGACGGTATCGCCCTCTACGCCCTTGATCTCAACCGCGTAGGCAAGGATGGGATCGCGGGTTTGCTCATGGTAAAACTCCCACACTTTGTTTTCGTAGGAATCCTCCACATAGACTTCGCGCTCAGGCAGGAGGTAAGTGCCGTTCGGACGGGACATCCAGAGAAGGTGCTTGTCCTCGGAGGATTGGGAAGCGGCAAGGCTGTGAAGCAGCCCGGCGTCCAGCTCAAAATCCTCCTTGTAGTTCTGGGTGTGGATGTCCATAATCCGGCGAAGGGCATCCACAAGATCGATGTTTTCAAACTTCATAGGCATCACTCCAAACCGACATCGTGGGACTTCTGCTTAACCGGCGTTTTCCGCTCAGGCTGGCTCTTTGCCGCAGCACGGAGCTGTTCCCGGATAGAAGGTTTTTCTCGCGCTGCTTCCTGAGTCTTCTCTTTGCCGATGTATTCAAGCATCGGTGTCAGCTCGCGGTAGCAGCCCTGTACCTTCTTCGCAGAATGGCGGCGGTGGATAGCGAACATCGGCTCGCCATCCCGGGTAACGGTGTTGCCCTCAATCCTGACCTTGTACTCCATCATCACCTTGAAGGACTGATTGGACGAACGGTAGGTAGACAGCATCCCGTCGTTGCGACCGGCGATCTGCGCTTTGAGCGTGTCCATGACAGCTTCCTTGATTTTCTTTTCCTCCGGTGTGAGGCGATGCTTCACCGGTACCGCCTGTTCCGGCTCTTTGGGAGCCGGAGCTTCGGGAGCCTTCTCCGGCACAGCCGGTTTGCTCTGCTCAGCCGGTGCCTGTTCCTGAGTTCTGCTGATGGCAGTCTGCCGGACAAACTCTTCGGTGAAAAGGCTGACCAGCCCCGGATTTACACTGTCAATAATGAGTTGAGTTGCATGATCCGGGCTGCCATCCATGCCCTTTGCCCATTCCTTGCAGTCTGGGGAAATGCGCCCGTCATGGTCTTTCTGCTGGATGGTTTGCGCGAGGACATAGGCGACGCGCTCAGGCGAGAATTTCTCAAGGATGCTCTTAACGGCGGACTCCGCCGCAAGTCGGTTGTTGCCGTAGTAGTCGTTGATGGTCTGCTCAATCGCCTCTTTACAGTCCATGTTGGCTTGCATCGAGGTGCGGTAAGCATCCAGCTCACCGGCTTCAAAGGCATACATCGCAGCTTCTCGGTAAACCGGAATCGCCGCATCCCGCAGCGGCGTAGGGGCTTCCTGTTCCTTCACGGCAAGCCGCTCTTTGAGCTTTTCATCAATACCGGTGATCATCTCAGCCGCCGTTTTGCGGATGGTTTCCAGCGAGCCTTTCAGCTCCTTGGTCTCCTTGTCGGAGGACCAACCGGCGATATAGCCGAAAGAATAATCAGAGGTTTCAATGCCGTACCGCTGGCAGACGGTATAGGCGACGCTTTCTGCCTCGACCTCCTTAGTGCGCCGGTCTTTCTTGTCCTCGGGAGCAACCTTTTCGCCCGGAGTGACGGCATGGAGCTTGGCATGGGCAATCTCGTGGATCGCCGTCTTGATGGTCTGGATTTCACTCATACCCTCCTGAATGGCAATGCGGTTTTCTACATGAGAGAAGTAGCCTTTTGCGCCATCGGTGATGTTTTCAAAGGCAATGGGGACCGGAGACAGCTCTTTGAGAGCATCAAAAAAGGCGGCGTAGTTTTCCACGCTGCCTGTCAGCTCGTCTACGGCAATATCGGGAAGCTCTTTGCCGTCCGTCTGGGACACATCGAAGACGCTCACCACCTTGAAGGCGGGGCGGGTCACTTCAACCGTCTCAGTGACCGGCTTGCCATCTTTGTCGAGGATGGGCTTCTGGGTTACCGGATCAAGCTTTTCGTGCTCTTCCTTCACCTTATAGGGCGCGGGGGCGAAGATTTTGATACCTTTTTCGCCCTTCATGACATGGCGGTCAAAATTGCGCTGCCATGCCGTGTAACCGGCGATCAGCGTCGCATCCGGCTTCTGCATGGCAATGAGCAGCGTGTTATTGAACGAGTAGTTATAGAATTTGGACATCGTTTTCAGGTACTCTTTGAAGCGTTCGGATTCAAACAGTTCCTTGAGTCCCTGTTCCAGCTTGTCGGTGATTTCCCGGACTTGCTGGGCATTTCTGTTTTCAGCCATTTCCAACCTCCAATCTTACTGATTTCAAAGAGAAAACTCCGGCTGGGGTTTGCTCAAAAGACGAGCCTTTACCTCAGACGGAGTTTCCGTTCTGGTCAATCTACGATGGTACAAATTATCCGTGCTTTCCCACTCAATGAGCTTTTCAAATAAGTCAGGGTGTCGGTTGACCATGTGGGAAAGCTCAGAAGTCGATGCGTTCGGGCAGAACCAACAACCGTTGCGTTTGGAATGTTGGTAACAGGGAGAGAGCATATCGTATTTCTCGCACAGCCGCCAAGCATCCGCTTCCGTCATGCCATACTTTGCAAGAAGGCTGATGTCCTTCTCCTTATTCAGTCTGGCAAGACGCTTTGGCTCGTCCAATGCAATACCTACATAGCTGCGGGTGTCATCAGGTTGAGCCTTATGGTACTTGCGGAGCGGAGGCATTTTACAGTCCCGATTTACCGCGCACTTTCCCGGCCAGACAAAACCTCGAATCAGCCCTTCATAAGGTCCTCTTGTGATAATGTGATGGAACACATCATCGTAAGTTTTGTCACTTTGCAGAACCGTGAATTTGCATCCGAGTTCATTTTCAACGAACGGTTTGAGCTTTTGGTGGATAAAGTCCCGATGCTCCGGGACTTCTCCACTGATCTCCTGATCGAACATCACCTCACTGTAAATGACTTCATCCAACGGCTCGTTTTTCTCCGCAGCAAGAAGAATTGTTGCTACGCTGTCCTTGCCTCCGCTGCATGAGGCAATATATCGCGGGCGCGTCATCGGTCGAACTCCATCTTGAAGCTGACATACTTGCCGCCTGTGTCATCCAGACGGATCACCGCATCATAGAGCTGCGGGCGTTTCGGCGTATAAAGTCCGGTTACTCTGCACCACCCCTTGTCCAGCAGTTCGGCGGCGATTTTCTTGGTCAGCTTCTTTTTCTTACTCGTAAAGAACTTGTTATCCTCCCACATACAGAAGGAGCATTCCTTGTTCGAGCAGTAGTAGTTTCCCTTGCCTACATAGACCGGCGAGCCGCAGCGCGGGCATTTGCCGATGGACTCTCTGCCGGTATCGAAGCGGTTTGCCTCGGCCTCAGAGAGGAAGGGATAGGCTTTGACCAGATCGGAGGTCATTCCCACAATGCCGGAAAGGAACTTGTCCGCATCCGCATTGCCACGCTCAATCTGCATCAGGGTATTTTCCCATTCTGCCGTCATGGTAGGCGAAGTGATCTGTTCTGGCAGGACGCATACAAGGTTGTTGCCGTCCTTTGTAGGCACGAGAGATTTGCCCTTGCGCTCAACGAAGCCGCCTTTGACCAGCTTTTCGATGATACCGGCGCGGGTGGCGGGAGTGCCAAGCCCTTTCTTTTCGGTATCATCGTCGAACTCAGCGTTTCCCGCAGTTTCCATTGCCGACAGAAGGGAGTCTTCGGTGTAGGACTTCGGCGGGGATGTGTAATGTTCGGTGACGCTGGAATCGACAGAAGAGAGAATATCCTTCTCATTCAGAGAAGGCAGCGAGCGTTCCGGCTCGTCCTTTTCCTTGCTCTTGAGCGTTTCCTTGAAGCAGCGCTCAACCGACTTCCATCCATCCTGTACGACCGTTTTGCCTTTTGCCTTGAACTCGAACCCCTCACAGGTGAGCGTGACCGAAGTCTCATCATAGATGTGCTTCTCACCGGTAGCGCTCAGAAGGCGCATGGCGATAAGCCGGATGATTTTCTGCTCCGACTCCGGCAGCTCGGCGAGGTCCTGCTTTTCAAGCTGGACAGTGGGGATAATGGCATGATGGTCAGTGACCTTGGCGTTGTTGGTAATTCTCCCGATGTCCGGCTCATGGGTGATGCCCTCAAAGAGCGGCAGCTTGCGGGAGACAATGCCGATCACCTGATGGGCGGTGCTCTCCATATCCTCAGTGATGAACTGACTGTCCGTTCGGGGATAGGTAAGCAGCTTTTTCTCATAGAGGGACTGCACCAGATCGAGCGTCTGCTGGGCGGTAAAGCCATAGTAGCGGTTGGCTTCCCGCTGCAAGGTGGTCAGATCATAGAGCTTTGGCGGGTTGACCGTCTTCGTCTCCTTCTTGAGAGAAGAAACGACGGCTTGCTTTTTATCGCAAGCCGCCGCAATCGCCTTCGCCTCGTCTTCGGTTTTGACCTTTTCCAGATCCGCCGTCAAGTTGTCTTTGCTGATATGGACATTGAAGTATTTCTCCTTGTGGAAGGTGGAAATTTTGCCTTCACGCTCCACCAGCATTGCCAGCGTAGGCGTTTGGACGCGCCCGACCACCAGCTTTTTATGATAGAGTGTTGAGAACAGCCTTGTGCCGTTGATACCGACAATCCAATCTGCCTTGGAACGGGCAAGCGCGGCTTCGTAGAGCCGGTCATACTCGCCGCTGCTTCGCAGATGGGCAAAGCCCTCCCGGATCGCGTTGTCTTCCAACGAGCTGATCCACAGGCGCTTGAAAGGCTTCGTGCAACCGGCTTTCTTGTAGACCAACCGAAAAATCAACTCGCCCTCGCGCCCCGCATCGGTGGCGCAGACAAGCTCGGTCACACGCTTATCGAGCATAAGGTCACGCAACACCTTGAACTGCTTCTGCTTGTCCTTCGGGACTTCAAACAGCCATTCATCCGGGACGATGGGGAGATCGCTGTACCGCCATTTGGCAAAGCGCTCATCGTAGGAGCTTGCGTCCGCAAGCCCCACAAGATGACCAACGCACCATGAGACAATGTAGTTGTTTCCTTCGAGATAGCCGTCCTTACGGGAGGAAGCGCCCAGCACCTTCCCGACAGCGGCTCCAACACTCGGTTTTTCCGCAATCACTAAGATCAAATCGTTTCCTCCGTTTCTTTGGTTTCGTCCCCGTCATTCTCATCGTCTGCAATGACAGGCTCTTCGTCCTCGTTGATGTACGGCTCTTCCTCATAGCCCTCGTCATCGAAGAAATCCAGATCCTCGTCCTTCTGCTTCTTGCCGCGCACGAACTTGAAGTAGTAATATGCACCACCGCCGATGCCGACCAGCGCGATGATGCCGATGATTAAGGCAATGTTCGGGGAAGCGTTTTCCGGCTCTTCGGGCGCTTCGGCTTCCGCGTCCTCGACCGGCTCTTCCGGCTCAGGTACAGCGCCGGCACACTCGCTCATGTTTGATTTGCAGACAGGGCATTCCGTATTGACAGCTCCGGCCTCGCAGCGGGTATCGCAGTTACAGGTAGTAAGCGAAGATGCCGTTTCCTCATCCAACAGGGCAAGCAGATCGGCCTCGTCCACCATGTTGAGGAAATAGGTCTGGTACTGTTCCTCTTCCTCGTTGATGGGCGCATCGTAGTCGATCACAACATAGAAGGTGTTGCCGGTCTTGGTCTGTACTGTGATGAACTGCTTATTCGTCGCCTTGTCATAGAGCAGATCGCGGGTATAAGCGTTGCCTTCACCGTCAATCGGCTCGCCCTCATACTGTTCAGGCTCTTCGGGTGCTGCGGTTTCCGGTGTTGCCTCGGGCTGGGTTGCCTCCGTGACCGGAAGCTCCTGCTCGGTGTCATCCGCATAGGCGAATGCGGGTACAGTGAACGAGATACAAAGCGTGAAGCACAGTGCAAGCGCCGCCAGAAGGCGGATTCCTTTTCTCTTAGTCATTGTCCGTCACCTCCTGCTGGGTAGTGATAGGCTTTTCCGCCTTGCCGTCCTTCATCGCAGCGAGGAAGGCCATGATCTGATCCTTGTCCATGACCATTGCACGGACGGTGTTGACGATTTCAAGGTTTTCCAGCTCGGTTTTCTTGTCGTAAAGCTCCTTGAGCTGCCCCTGCAGGTCCTCGACCTTCTTCTCGGTTTTGGTGATTTCCGCGCAAACCTTCTGATATTTCGGGTTCATAAAAACGCTCCTTTCAGTTAATAGTTGGGTCTTCCAAAGGCATAAAAGTGAGACTGCCAATAGGAAGTGTTGATGGATGTGTACTGGATGGGATCGCCGCAGTGCAACATCACATTGTCGCCCACATAGATGCCCACATGGGAAACGCCCGGTGTGTCATAAGTGCCGACAAAGAAGACGAGATCCCCCGGCTTCACATCGGCGCTGGAAACAGGCGAACAGACATTGTAAAGCCCCTGCGCACCCAGCCGTCCGGTGTTGACAAGTCCGCTGTTTGTGAGGACATAGCTGACGAATCCCGAACAGTCAAAGGAAGTGGACGGGTTTGAACCGCCCCAGACATACGGGTAGCCGAGATATTTTTCTGCCTCTGCGATGAGAGTTGCGAACTTCTCGTCCGTCAGATACGCCGCATTGACCGTGTAGTCATCGGGTGGGTTTTCAATGTACTTGTCCACATAGCCGGAGCCGGGGAACAAATCCTCACGGTTGCCCAGAGTTGACATATAGGCTGAGTACATGGAGAGCTGGTCTTCATTCATGATGTAGACCGGTAAATGGGAGAGGTCAAAGTTTTCCAGCGTGACAGTACAGATGTAGTAGTTATACGGCACTTCGACCTCATAGGTGTAAGTTTCCGTGCTGGTCTCGCCGGTTTCGGGATCGGTGACAGTCGTTGTCCCGGTACGGGTCTCTGTCCGGTAGCGTACCTCAACCTCCACATCTTCGGTGAGGATGTATTGCCGGTCAAAGAGCGTTTGAAGAAGCCCCTGAACTTCGTCCAGAGTGAACTCTCCTTCATTGAAGGCGGAGAGAATGGAAATGAGCACATAGGGATCGTGCTCAATCGCGTCGAGGTCAAAGTGGTACTCGTCGTAGTCGTGTGTGCTCTCGTAGTTATCCAGATACGATTGCAGCTCCGCCTCCATCTGACAATACTGCGCCTCCGCACCGGTCATGGCATCGTCCTCACTGAGGTAGGAAGTGGCGATGACAGACGAGGTAGTAGAGGTGAACATTGCTGTGCAGGAGCTAATCCCGGCAGACAACAGGATCAGGATCATCAGCCCCGCGCCCAGCCATGCAAAGACCTTCTTGTTCTTGGAGATAAAGTCCTTGACCTTATCCGACGCTTTCTCCCGGACGGTTTTACCGGTAGACTTGGTAGCGGTGGATGCGGTCTGCGCCCCGGCCTTGCGAGCTGCGGCGTATTCCTTCTTGATGTGCTGCTTCTGGTAATGCTTGTTCATGTTGGCGCGGGAGGTCTTCATCTCAGGATTTTCGGCGACCGTCTTCTCAAAATGGAGCTTCCGGTCAGCGGCCTCGGCCTTCTGTTCCAGCTTGGACACCTTCTCGAAGGGCTTGTTCGCGCTTCGTTCCTTGTGGTGCTGGTAGTGGCGGACAACAGACTCTGCGGCAATCTCTGTTTTATGGGCAGCTTCCACGCCGGAGTTTTCCTGCTCCACCTCATGGATTTTGCCGTGAATGCCGGAGGCAAGGGTATCGCCGACCTTGCGGACGGTCTTATCTGCCTCAAACTGCAATTTGCTTTGCCCTTTGGGAACTTTCAGCTCGTCTTCAAAGTAGAGGCGGGTTTTGCCTTTGCCGGTTCCCTCGTCAAAGACGCGCTCCTTTTTCAGAACCTTCTTGGTGGGGAGTTTTTCACGGGCGGCATCCAGACGCTCATGCGCCTTTTGGGACTTGCGCTCCAACCGCTCAATCCGTCGGGAAGCTGGGGCATCACCGCCAAAGTCCGGCATCTCTGCGGAGGTTTCAGCCGCCCGTTCCAGAACGGCCTCACCGTCAATCTGCCTCTCGGCACGAGGTCTGCTGACCTTGCCGGTAACAGCGGTATCGGCAAATGCTCTCCCATAGTCCACGGAATGGGAGTGATAGGCTTCCGAATGCAGGGCGTGAGGCGAAGATGTATCGCTGACAGGCAGATCACCCGGCTTGTACTCTTGCGCCGCATCTGCGGACTGTGTTTCGGCTTGAGCCTGACTCACTGCGTCTTCCAGCTCATCAGGACGAAGCTGCCGCCGCTTCTTGACCTCTTCGGCAATATCGCCGGTTTCCGTGTCATGGGGCGCGACAAGCTGGGCGTCCTCAAGCCGTTTTGACACTTTTTCTGAGGTGCCTTCGGTGAGGTTTTCTTCCACAGCGCCGTCTCTGGTCATCCGCAGGACAACCCGGTCTTTTGGCTTCAATTCATCATGAGGCATCAGATTTCACCTCCAATCCGCGCCTCGGCAAGTTCTTTGTATTCAGGTTTTAACTCAATTCCGACATAGTGACGGTCAAGCTGCTTTGCGACCATACCGGTTGTGCCGCTGCCCATGAAGGGATCAAGGACAACGCCGTCTTTCGGGCATCCGGCAAGCAGACAGGTTTCAACCAGCTTCGGCGGGTATGCGGCATAGTGACCGCCTTTGAAGGGGACGGTGTTGATAATCCAGACATCCCGCTTGTTACGCAGCGGATTGATCATCTCATCGGAGATAGCACCGTGTTCACGGCAAAGATTGATGGTCTGCGGCTTCGCCTGTCCGGGGATAGGCTCCCCGTATTTATTGCTTCCCTTGACCCCACGCTTGAGCCTGTTTGCCGTTCCGGGAGCAATCGGCTCGGAAATGGCCTTGTAGTCAAAGAAATACTTCCGTGCCTTGGAGAACAGGAAGATGTGTTCATAGCAGCGGGCGCAGCGGTCTTTAACGCTTTCCGGCATCGGGTTTTCTTTCATCCAGATGATGTCATTGCGCAAATACCAGCCGGAGTCGCGGAGCGAAAAGGCCAGCATCCACGGGATTCCGATCATATCCTTGGGCTTGCAGCCCTCAACTTTGTAGTTGAGAGCCACAGCCTGACCGTTTCTGCCCTTGGGATTCTTTGCGTCCACATAGCTGCCCTGATTTCCTTTCCCGGCATAGGTGTCGGAGATGTTGAGCCAGAGCGTCCCATCCGAACGCAGGACGCGCCTGACTTCGGTGAACACTTCCGTCAGGCGCGAGATGTATTCCTTTGGCGTTGCCTCTCTGCCGATCTGCCCGTCCACACCGTAATCACGCAGCGCGTAGTACGGCGGGGAGGTGATGCAGCAATGGACGCTTTCATCGGGCAGCGTTTTGAGGACTTCGAGACAATCGCCGGTGTAAATGTGATCAAACTGTATGGGGACTACCTCCTTTCCGCGAGACTTGATGAGCAATCAGTCGGAGAAATACTCGTCCGACTCGTAGTCCTCGTCCTCGTCCAGCTCATCCTCCCAGCGGTCGATGATGGACTCGGCCTCCTTCGCCGCTTCGCGGTACAGGGAAAGACGGTTGCGCTCATAGGCGGCATAAGCGGGGATGAACTTGCCAAACTCCTGAATGGCGCGGACATCCTTGGTGCGCATATCCGATACCATGTCAATCAGTTCGGCCATCGTCAGCAGATCCTCAATCATGCTGTCGTACTTCTCCTTGGGGATGGTGACGAAATCATCCTCATCCTCGTCTTCCTCATCCATATCAAAATCGGAAGGAGTGCCGGACACACGATAGATGTGTTCTTTCTCCTGAATGGAGTCGAGAATACCGCCGATGACCTCCGTTGCCTCATTGGCGCACTCGGCGATTTCCTCGCGGACATGGAGGTAAGCGCGGTGGTGCTTTTTCAGCTCGTCCTCCTTGCGGATCAGGTTGACCAGCTCCACGGTCAGCCCCATCAGGCCAAAGAAGCTGTCCATGCCTTCCTTGACCTCGCGGAAGCTCATCTCAACCGGCGTATCGCCGAAAATCTCGGTCATCTCGTCAACGGTGATCTCAAAGTTCTCATTCATATTCTTTTTCATAAAGGTAGTCCTCCTTAATTCTGCAAGGTTTCTTCGGGTTTGGTGGTCATGTAACGATAGAGCATCGTGTCCTTCGGGAAGTCATCCTTGAAGGGGACGATGGTGGAGCCGTAGAAGATCAAACCTTCACCGGCGTTGGAATTGGTGATGTAGTTCTGCTGGCTGGGCGAGATGTTCAGCGCCTTTGACAAAATCTGCCGGTCGCCGCTTGCCTGGTTCAGAAGGTAAACGAAGTCGGAGTTCTCAAAGATGTTCTCAATCTCACGGGAAGCCAGCAAATCCTTGACATTCTGCGTGATGCCGGTCGGAATCCCGCCCCATTTTCTGAACCGCTTCCAGATTTCGACGGAATAGGCGGCTGTCTGCTCTTCCTTGAGCAGAAGGTGGAACTCGTCCATGTAGTAGCGCGTCGCTTTGTGCTGGGCGCGGTTGATGGTTACACGGTTCCAGACTTGATCCTGCACAATGAGCATCCCCAGCTTTTTGAGCTGCTTTCCAAGCTGCTTGATGTCATAGCAGACGAAGCGGTTATTCACATCCACATTCGTCCGGTGATTGAAGACATTCAGCGAGCCATGCACATAGATTTCAAGGGCAGTGGCAATCCGCTGTGCCTCCGGCTCACTCTGACTGCGCAGGATGTTGTAGAGGTCTTCGAGAATAGGCATCTTCTCAGGGACCGGATCGGCAAGGTAGTCCTGATACACCTTGCGGACGCTGCGGTCGATGATGGTCTTTTCCACCGGTTGCAGCCCGTCCTTGCCGCCCACAATCAGCTCACACATGGAGAGGATGAAATCAGACTTCAAAGTCAGCGGGTTTTCCTCTTCCGAGTAGTTCACATTGATGTCCAGCGGGTTGATGTAGTCGGTGCTCACCGGCGAGATGCGGATGACCTGACCGCCAAGCTTCTGCACAAGGGGATAATACTCCGCCTCGGGATCGCAGACGATGATGTCATCTTCTGTGATGAGGAAGGCGTTGGTCATTTCACGCTTTGCCGAAAAGCTCTTGCCGGAGCCGGGAGTGCCGAGGATAAGGCCGTTCGGGTTTTTGA
>OLGF01001449.1_pt1 | contig 25234 bp, 20 predicted proteins | sample 1604971 | NCBI WGS metagenome assembly OLGF01 (sample SAMEA3888902, study PRJEB22519) | human gut metagenome | biome: human gut; feature: human-associated habitat; material: faeces | place: Denmark | collected 2011 | reverse complement strand
GCTGCTTTTATAAGTCCCATACGATTTTCTCCCTTCTTTATACATAGTTTTTCGTAACTGTTCAGTGCCTTCACAGTCACGAGCCAAAATGCATGTAAAATCACCTTCGGTGACGCATTTTGGCTTGTATATCTCGGGATCCTGGCATAGTCATACCAAAACACCTTGCAAAACAGTGGCTACTGACAATTACATCTTTTCCTTTTTTGTAATATTATTATTACAGATATCTTATTGTCAGTCACTAACACTTGTGATAGCAAATGAAATACTTCTTGATATTTTATAATGTCTGCCAATCTTTCAATGTGCTTACAACCAGCTTACTTTCCAGCACTGCGGCCAGTAATTCTTCCTTACAGGAATAGCCGGCTTTTGCTATCATATCCTGAAAATTCCATCGAACTCCTGCCGCCGAACAGTTCATCTGTTTCCCAATCTCCGAATAGGAATAGCCTTTGATATACAGTCTCAGCATCTCCAGCTGCCGGGGACTGATCTCATCGCTTTTCATCCACTTCAGTTCCACGGCCGGCGCCTTGTCTGGAAAGACATGTTTCCCCTCCAGAGTCCGGTCGATCACCTCCATAATTTCTTCCTGTCCGTGATCCTTATACCACAGACTGTCTGCGCCCTTCTCTTTTGCCCGTGTAAGGATCTCCGGATCCACCAGAGATGTGATCACGATGATCTTCACTGCCGGATGTTGTTTTTTGATAGTTTCTGCAGCCAGCAATCCGTCATGGTTCTGGAAGGTCTGGACGTCCATCAGGACAAGGTCCACCACCGTATGATTACAGTAAGAAACAGCCTTTTCTCCGTCGTTCAGAACGTCCACCAACAAGAATCTTTCATCCCCCTGCACCATGCTGGCGAAATACTTCTGCATTATCTTCTGGTCTTCCACAAGTAACACTCGTATTTTCATTTTTCATCACTTCCCTTTTTATTCTTCTTTTAACTGTTCAGTATCTTCACAGGTACTTCCTCTGAACTTTTGATCTCTCTGTCTTTTTCATGAGACAGTAACAGAATCAGTTCAAACTCAGGCGAAAAGATCACCTGCATCTTTCCTCCTTCCCGCTCCACTGTTTTTCTAAGAGATGTCAGTCCTCCGCCCTCCTGGGATCCTTCTGCGGGTTTCTTTCCATTGTTGGTGATCTGTACCTTACAAAGCACTTTATTGTTTGTGATCTTTACAAACACCCTGGTTCCACCGGCGTGCCTTGCACAGTTGGTCATACATTCCATAATAGCCTGGTCGATCAATAACTTCTGATATTCTTTCTCCGGCATGTTGCCGGTGACAAATACAGCATTGAATACACCATGTACCATGGCAAGCGGATGTTCTTTGGAAAGTAAAAACGGTGCTACCATAACCTCTGCGGTATTATCATCAATGGCCCTGCTTCTGCCCAATAGCTTGATGGTATGATCTGTGGCATTGGCATATTCGAAATCCGCTGCTGTGATCTTAGTGATACCTTCGGTGGGAACCTTCTCGGAATCCACATTTTTACTGAACATCAGGGAAGACAGAATTGCAATCTTACGGCAGGCATCATAACCTTCCACATCCGCTTCCGGATTGCGCTCCGCATAGCCTTTGTCCTGCGCTTCCTTCAGAACCGCAGCAAAGTCCGCACCCTCTTTTTCCATTTTACTTAAGATATAATTCGTAGTACCGTTTAAGATACCGTTGATAGCCTCGATCTTCTCTGCTGTCAGGGAATAATTCAACGGACGGATAATGGGAATACCGCCGCCCACACTGGCTTCGAACAGATAGTTGCAATTATGTTCTCTGGCGATCTGCAGCAGTTCGGGACCGTGCTTGGCTACCAGCTCCTTGTTGGAGGTGCAGACGCTCTTGCCCCGTTCCAGAGCCTGCTTCGTGAACTGATAAGCGGCTCCGACACCGCCCATGGTCTCACAGACAATGGTCACACTGTCATCATGTAAGATCGTATTGAAATCATGAATGACTTTGTCCTCGTAAGGATCTCCGGGGAAATCTCTCAGATCCAGGATGTATTTTACCTTCAGTTCCTGTGCGGACTTCTTGTTCACCATGTCCTTGTTTTTCTCGATAACTTCCACCACACCGCTGCCCACGGTGCCGTAGCCTAATACTGCAACGTTGATCATATCATAACCCTTGCCTTTCTCATAGCCTGCAAACTTTCAGGTACTTTAGTACCTTGCGCAGGCACAAATTTGCGTGTGAAAAATTTTATTCTTTTGCCAGTATTTTTACATGATGTACACTGGGCTGTCCCTCCAGCTGCTCGATCATCCGGGAAATGTCCCCCGTGGTCTGCAATACCTGAATACTCAATGTCAGAGAAGCGATTCCGTTGATGGGAATACTCTGATGGATCGTCAGGATATTGGCCCGGTACTCTGCGATGATCTTCAGCACATCCGACAATATCCCCGGTTCATCATCCATCTGAAAGGTAAGAGTGATGGTCGTTCCCTGGGAATTGTCATGAAAGGGAAAAATATCATCTTTGTACTTATAAAAAGAACTGCGGCTGATACCTACCGCATCAACCGCTTCCTGTATGGTCAGAACCTTCTCTGACTCCAGAAGCCGCTTTGCTTCCACTACCTTTAACAGTACTTCGGGGATCGCCTTCTGCTTCACCACAAAATACTTGGTCGTTTCTCCCATATGTTATCCTTTCTTCCAGTTCGTATCTGTAGTGCGGACACTTGTTTTTCACCGAGGGATATTCTAGCACAGTAAAGCATGAAAGACAACCCCCATTTTTAACCTTTTGCTGTAAATTCCAAAAAGTTCAAAACAGGGGTTGTCTCTAATTCTTGCGGGGATATTTGTTCCCCGTCTCCCGATATGCGTTAAAATCCCATGCCGGTCCCGTCTGTAACCATTCATACATGACGTGTTCTGTATTCTCATAAAAAATGTACCGGCGTTCTCTTTTTTCTCCCTCCTGATATGGGAAAATCGCATCTCCCGCCGCTCCGTCCATCAGTCTCACATATGCATCCTGAAGATCCTCGTAAGCTGCAGGAACAAGCGATGTCTGTAACGGATGGCTCTCTCCCACACCTTTTACCAGGAACAGAGGATTCTGTCTGTCATATGCCGAGACCTCATTCTGAGGATCAAAGCCATGATCTGCCATAACGATAATAACCGAATTGTCATACAGGTCTGACTGTTTCAGCTTATCAAGAAACTGACCGATCACCCTGATATTGGCCTCCAGCGTCTCCGTATACGAAGAATCTCCTACCGTATTCAGATCCGCATCATACAGGAAAGGAACATGCCCTCCCTGCAAATGATAATACCGGAAACACTTTCCCTCCTGATACGTCACCTCTTCTTCCTGCATATGTGTGGCAAATTCTTTGAGATCCCAGGTATACAGAGGATTGCTCTCGTCCACAAAGGCATTGTGCTGCCCCTGCGTCTGTACAATGGCCCGATAACAGTATTCCTTTAGGAAAAACGGTGCGTAGCGGATGCCGCCCAGCTTGCAGATTGCCCGCCTGAAATACTTCCAGACATACGCCTCATGCTGCAGTTCCACCATATTGGAAAACTGATAGGTATACGAAGTCACCCACGGATCAGACTCATACAATGCGATGTCATAATCCCTCTCAGACAGTTCCCGGAACAATCCTGATTCATCCACAGCTGCCGCCGCGTAATCCAGATAATATTCTTCTCCTTCATACCATTTGCCCGATAAGATATACGGAACAGAAAACGCCGTCCAGGGATATGCTCCCACCATATCCGGATAATAAGTAAAATCAGCAAATGTCTCTGTATAGGCCGGATCCGAATCCATCACTTCTTCAAAAGTCTTCGCATCCACCGCATCCAACAGCAATACCAGGAAATTCTGATCCTGTGACAGACGGTACTGTCCGTTCTCCAGTGCATAATAAGTGGTTCTCTCCCGGTAAGCCCCTGTGGTCACAGTCATCGTCACAAGCGTTATCATGAGGATTCCCGAAAGTCCCGCACTCACAGCCATACAGATTCCCTGAAATCTCTTTGCACCAAGCAGCTTTGCCACGGTCACGACCGCTGCCGCTATGAGAATACACACTATCGCTGTCTTTATATTTTCTCCCCGGTAGTCCTCCCATACGATTTCCGTGCCGTCGAAAGGCGGCATATGATTCACCAGAAAATTGCCCTGCACATATAAAGTAAGCAAAACCACCAGTTCCGCTGCCGTAACGAACCGGCAAAAAACTTTGGAGATACAGGCTGCCAAAAGGATTCCCAACACATTCAGTCCAAAAAAAAGTGCAAAATTCTGCAGAACCGCTTTTAATATCTTATAAAAATCAAACCAGAATTCTGTCTGGTTCGTAACATACAATTCCAACGGTGCATAAATAAAAAAAATAAAACAGACAGCAAAAGCTGCCAGCAGTCCCGGCGCTGCCACCTTCCACCTGTCCGTCACAAAGGTTTTCCATTTCTCTTTTTTCATCTGTTCCCTCTATCTGCTGTTCTTTTGTATTCCGTCCAACATTTTAACACGACGACTGTATAAACTCAACTCCAACATAAATAAAGGCCAGCCTGCACATTTACATGTACGGGCTGACCTTTGCAAACAGCTTCTGCCTAGATCAGAGGATATTTGTCTGTTAATTTCTGAATGATGGCTCTGGCTGCGGGAACCTGTTCCTCGCCGCCCTTGATGACCATGGCAATGGCCTCTGCCACCTGATCCATATCCTCGGTGTTCAGACCTCTGGAAGTTACCGCAGGGGTTCCCAGGCGGATACCACTGGTCACGAACGGAGACTGGGGATCGTTGGGGATGGTGTTCTTGTTGGCGGTGATGTGAGCTGCATCCAACAGCTTCTCCACTGCCTTACCGGTCAGACCGTAAGGGGTCAGGTCTACCAGCATCAGATGATTGTCGGTACCGCCGGAGACAATCTTAATGTCACGGCTCATCAGGCCCTTGCACAATGCCTGTGCGTTGTCCACAATGTTCTTCTGATATACCTTAAAGTCGTCGCTTAATGCTTCCTCGAAGCAGACAGCCTTGGCTGCGATGACATGCATCAGCGGGCCGCCCTGAATGCCGGGGAAAATAGCTTTATTAAAATTGAATTTCTCGTTGGCTTCCTTGTTGCAGAGGATCATACCGCCTCTGGGTCCGCGCAGTGTCTTGTGGGTGGTGGTGGTCACTACATCCGCATAGGGAATGGGACTGGGATGAAGGCCTGCTGCCACAAGGCCTGCGATATGTGCCATATCTACCATCAGTACCGCACCGACTTCATCCGCTACTTCACGGAACTTTTTGAAATCAATGGTACGTGCATATGCAGAAGCACCTGCAATGATCATCTTGGGTCTGCATTCCAGGGCCAGCTCCCTCATTCTGTCATAATCCAGGAAACCGTTGTCATCCACGCCGTAAGGTACTACATGGAAATATTTACCGGACATATTGACGGGTGAACCATGGGTCAGATGTCCGCCGTGATCCAGATTCATACCCATAATGGTATCGCCGGGCTTCAGCACAGCGAACTGCACTGCCATATTTGCCTGTGCTCCGGAATGGGGCTGTACATTGGCATAATCACATCCAAACAGCTTCTTGGCACGTTCGATCGCCAGATTCTCGATGACATCCACGCACTCACAACCACCGTAATATCTCTTGCCGGGATATCCTTCCGCATATTTATTGGTCAGTGGACTTCCCATAGCTGCCATAACAGCCTTACTTACCCAGTTTTCAGATGCGATCAGCTCGATGTGACTGTTCTGACGATTCTCCTCGTCAATAATGGCCTGTGCCACTTCGGGATCTACTTTTTTTACTTCATCCAATGAATACATGCCTCATTCCTCCTTATGTTACGTTAATTCGCTAAACTTATGGTTTAGTATAGCATAGAACCTTTTATTTGCAAAGATAGAAAATGAACAATGTTGGCAGAAGCCCCCTGGTGTGTTAGAATAAACTTTAACATAACTATTCAGAGCCTCATTCGCCATAAAAATTTTCAAAATTATGCTCATTCATGCAAGCAGGATTCGCGAATTTATGCAATTTTTCCCGGTTCTGAATAGTTACAACTTTACGAAAGATGGGGAATTCTCATGTATCATATTATTATCAATCCCGCCTCCCGCTCCGGAAGAGGGGCAAAGATCTGGGCCGAACAGGTGGAGCCGGCTCTGAAAGCAGGCAATACCGAATATCAGACCTATTTTTCCGGGAAAGCCGGAGAAGTCCGACAGCTGGCCGCACAGATCACCGCAGAGCATGCTGCAGAGCCTGACTTAACGCTCATCGTTCTGGGGGGTGACGGCACGATAAACGAGACCCTTCAGGGCATTGCAGATCCTTCCAAAGTCATCCTCGGCTACATTCCCACCGGCTCCAGCAATGATCTGGCCCGAGATCTGGGAATTTCCAAGGATCCAAAGGCTGCTCTCAATCTGATCCTTCATAATAATACTCCCAGAGCCATGGATCTGGGGAGACTGACCTATCTGGACGAAGACCAGCCGGAAGAATCCAGGCTTTTTGCCGTCAGCTGCGGGATCGGCTTTGATGCCGCCGTCTGTGCGGAAGCCATGAGTTCCCGGATCAAGGATACCATGAACCGGATCGGCTTAGGAAAGCTGACCTATCTGGGTATCGCCTTAAAACAGCTGATCACTGCCCGCAAGGTCTCCTGCACGCTGACACTGGAGGACAAGGTACATGACAAAAAGGAATCCGTAGAACTCCCCCGTTTTCTGTTCGTGACCTGTATGAGTCACCGTTACGAGGGCGGCGGTTTCATGTTCTGCCCTCCCGCTGTCGATCATGACGGGGTATTGGATCTCTGTTCCGTAGGCAATATTTCCAAGGGATTGGTTCTGCTGGCCCTGCCCACTGCCTTTTTCGGCAAACATTATTTTGTCAAAGGCATCAATGCCCATACCGCCACACAGATGTCCATAACAGCTTCCGCTCCTCTGTGGGTGCATACAGACGGAGAAGTGACAAGAAAGAGCCGCGGTTTCCGGGTGGAATGTCTCCCCGGTGCCATCCGGATGATCACACCTTAAACAGACTTAACACACTCTAAAGATTTTCTTAAGAATGCTTAAGTATTCCAAAAAAGCCTTGATTTTTTTGTTCCGATAGCTATACTAAAATTGATTTTGTAACATAGGTTTTTAGAGAAATGAGGTTTTTATGGAAAAATTACGGATCTTCTATTTGAAATATAAACATGCCATTCCTCTTATTATATATGGCATTATTTACATGACCTGGTTCGCCTGGCTGGAGAAAAATACTACCGGACATTACCGGATCATACATATGGCGGCGGATGATTATATTCCTTTTTGTGAAGTGTTCGTCATCCCTTACTTTTTGTGGTTTGCCTATGTATCGGCTGTGGTCATTTATTTCTTTTTCAAGAACAAAGAGGATTATTACCGCACCTGTATCTTCCTCTTCACGGGCATGACGATTTTCCTGATCGTATCCACCCTGTGGCCCAACGGACAGCACCTTCGTCCCGCTGTTATGCCGAGAGACAATATCTTCACCCGTATGGTAGCCGCTCTGTATCGGACAGACACTCCTACCAACCTGTGGCCCAGCATTCATGTATATAATTCTCTGGGTGCACACTTTGCCATTATCCGCAGCAAATGCTTTGAGAAGAAAAAAGGCATCCGCATCGGTTCCCTGATCCTGGCTGTCTCCATTATTATGGCAACCATGTTCATCAAACAGCATTCCGTATTTGATGTGCTTACTGCTTTCGTCATGGCGGCTGTGATGTACACACTGGTATATCGTTATGATCTGCTGATCGCTGTCAGAGAGTTCCGCAATAAGAGAAAAGCAAAACCGCAGATCGGCTAAAGGTTGTTTCAAAACGTGCGCCGACGGCGCAGCTATAAAAATGCAGTGACGTTACCCACGCCACTGCATTTCTTTTGCCCTCATTTATGATCTGTTACATTACAATACTTCTTCGCTCTTCTTCAATGCCGAGGCAATGACCGCATCCATATCATAGTAGCGGTATTCCGCCAGTCTTCCGCCGAAGATCACGTTCTTTTCCGTATCTGCCAGCCTTTTATACTCTGCATACAAAGCGCCGTTCTTTTCATCATTGACTGGATAATAAGGCTCATCTCCCGGCTTCCATTCGGAACTGTACTCTCTGCTGATGACCGTCTTCGGGAGATCCTGTCCCTGTTCGTCCTTGCCAAACTCGAACCATTTGTGCTCGATGATCCGGGTCCAGGGAGTCTCACGATCCGTGTAATTCACCGCAGCATTTCCCTGGAAGTTGGGAATATCCAGCACCTCTGTCTCGAACCTGACGGAACGATATTCCAGTGCTCCCAGAGAGTAGCCGAAATAGGCATCGATGGGGCCGGTATAGACAACAGTCTCTGCCAGTTTATCCAGTTCCGCTTTCTGCTCCAGATAATCTGTGTTCAGGCGTACCTCAATGCCCTCTAACAGATGTTCCACCAGCTTCGTGTAACCGCCAATGGGAATGCCCTGATACAACGCATTGAAATAGTTGTTGTCAAAAGTCAGACGCACCGGCAGACGTTTGATAATGAAGGCCGGAAGATCTTTACAGTCACGTCCCCACTGCTTCTCGGTGTAGCCCTTTACCAGTTTTTCAAAAATATCCTTACCCACCAGAGAGATGGCCTGTTCCTCCAGATTTTTCGGTTCCGTGATCCCGGCAGTTTGCCGCTGCTCTTCAATCTTGGCCGCAGCTTCTTCGGGAGTCACCACGCCCCACATTTTATTAAAAGTGTACATGTTAAAAGGCAGTGAGTACAACTCTCCGTGATAATTGGCTACCGGAGAATTGGTGAAACGGTTGAACTCCGCAAATCGCGTAATGTATTTCCACACCTTCGTATCATTGGTATGAAAAATATGGGCACCGTATTTGTGGACATGAATCCCTTCTACCGTTTCCGTATAAATGTTTCCCGCCACATTAGGGCGTTTGTCAATGACCAGAACCTTTTTCCCTCTGTCGGCCGCTTCTCTTGCGAACACCGCTCCGTACAGGCCGGAACCAACCACCAGATAATCGTATTTCATAAGTTCTACATATTTCCTTTCTCACAGTCGCATTCCTGCGCTTACGTTATTTCCGTACGACAGCCTTCTCTCCGAAGACACGTTTCAGAACCACCAGAGTAGCCAGTGTCAGCAGAATACCGATCACCAGACAGATCACCACATTCTGTACAAAACCTGCAATGGTATAAGTCACAAAAGAGATTGCCGCCACGGTCAGTACATAAGGTACCTGGGTGGATACATGGTTGATATGATTACACTGTGCTCCCGCAGAAGCCATAATAGTCGTATCGGAGATGGGGGAACAATGGTCACCCATAACAGCACCTGCCAGACATGCAGACACACCGATGATGATCAGATGCTCGGCTCCGGGTACGATAGCTCCGGTCGTGGGATCGGTAAATACGCCGGTAACGATAGGGATCAGAATACCGAAGGTTCCCCAGCTGGTACCGGAAGCAAAGGCCAGGAAACATGCTACCAGGAAAATGATGGCCGGAAGCATATTGGTAAGCCCCGTGGATGCTCCCTGCATCAGGCCTGCCACATAGACATCCGCACCTAACAGTCCGGTCATGGTCTTCAGAGTAACGGCAAAGGTCAGGATCAGCATGGCAGGAACCATGGCAATGAAGCCCTGGGTCAGACAGTTCATGGCCTCCTTGAAGGATACCAGTCTTCTGCACATATAATATACAATGGCAAATAATAATGCGATCAAAGATCCCCAGGGCAGTCCCACGGAAGCGTCCGTTGCGCTGAATGCATCGATAAAGCCCACGCCTTCAAAGAAGCCGCCGACATAGATCATGCCGATGACACAGCAGACAATCAGTACGATCACCGGGATCAACAGATCGTAGACCTTGCCTCTGGTGGAACCTTTGGGTGCATTGTCTGCATTGGCCACGCGCTCTCCCTCGGTGAACAGATCACCCTTTTCTCTGGCATTGCGCTCATGCTTTGCCATGGGGCCGTAGTCGAAGCCCATCAGCGCCATACCGACGACGAATACGATGGTCAGCAGAGAATAATAGTTATAAGGAATAGCTCTTACGAACAGTTCAATACCGGAATAAACACCTTCATCCACCATACCGGATACTGCGGCCGCCCAGGAAGAGATCGGTGCGATCATACAGATGGGTGCTGCGGTGGCATCAATAATGTATGCCAGCTTTGCTCGGGAAATCTTATGTCCGTCTGTTACCGGCATCATAACAGAGCCTACAGTCAGACAGTTAAAATAGTCATCCACGAAAATCAGAACACCTAATAAAAAGGTGGAAAGCAGCGCTCCCGCTCTGGTCTTTACATGCTTTTTCGCCCATTCGCCGAAGGCTGCAGAGCCTCCTGCCTTGTTCATCAGTGCTACCATGGTACCCAACAGGATCAGGAACATGAAGATACCGATATTCCATGCATCCGCCACGGAATTGATAAATCCTTCGTTGATCACCGTATCCAGCGTTGCAATAGGAGAAAATCCGGTATAAATCAAAGCTCCCGTAACAATGCCGATAAACAGTGACGAATATACTTCTTTTGTGATCAGTGCCAATACGATTGCCACCACAGGCGGCAGCAATGCCCAAATTGTTCCGTACATAATTTTGCCCTCTCTCGTACTTTTTTTGTAACATTTCAGATACATTTTTACTTTATGGCAAACCCGTATACCTGTCAATATAATTTTCCAAATTAACGCTTTAGCACAGCAATTTATCCGTTCCTTTTCTCTTTTTCGCTTTAAATCGCTAAATTTTCTTGCATCCTTGCACAATCTGGGCTATAATGAGCAATGACATTTAGCAGAAAGGACGTGCCCTGCGCACGATGGAATACCATGAGTTTCGAATTTATCAAAAAACTGCCCACTCCTGCGGAGATCCGCAAGGAACTGCCCCTTCCGGCAGAATTAGCCAGGATCAAAGAAGAAAGAGATGCTGAAATCCGTGACGTCCTCACCGGCAAAAGCAATAAGTTTCTGGTGATTATCGGACCCTGCTCCGCTGATAACGAAGATTCCGTATGTGATTACGTCAATCGTCTTGCCAAAGTGAATGAGAAAGTTAAGGACAAGCTGATCCTGGTGCCCAGAATCTACACCAACAAGCCCCGCACCACCGGCGAAGGCTACAAGGGTATCACCAGCCAGCCCGATCCCGAGAAGAAACCGGATTTCCTGGCAGGTCTGATGGCCATGCGTAAAATGCACATCCGCGCCATCAAAGAGACCGGTCTCACTGCCGCAGATGAAATGTTATACCCGGAGAACTGGGGTTATGTATCCGATATCCTCTCCTATGTGGCCATCGGTGCCCGTTCCGTAGAGGATCAGCAGCATCGTCTGACCGTCAGCGGCTTCGATGTAGCTGCCGGTATGAAGAATCCTACCAGCGGAGATTTCTCCGTAATGCTGAACTCCGTATATGCGGCACAGCACCCCCACTCCTTCATCTATACCGGATGGGAGGTGAATACCCACGGCAATGATCTGGCACACACCGTACTGCGCGGTGCTACCAACAAGCACGGTGCCAATATCCCCAACTACCATTACGAGGATCTGATCCGTCTGTGGGATATGTATGAAAAAATGGATCTGAAGAATCCTGCCTGCGTGATCGATGCGAACCACTCCAACTCCAACAAGCAGTTCAAGGAGCAGATCCGTATCACCAAGGAAGTCATGCACAGCCGTAAACTCAGCCCCGATCTGCACAAGCTGGTCAAGGGCGTCATGATCGAGAGCTACATCGAGGAAGGCAACCAGAAGGTGGGTGCCGGCTGCTACGGCAAGTCCATCACCGATCCCTGTCTGGGCTGGGAAGACAGTGAGCGTCTGATCTACGATATCGCTGAGTACGAATAAAAAGAACGATTTTGCAAATGGGGTGCTGAATAGTTAAAACAGTTTCAAAAAAACTTCAGGAATCCTTTTAATAACGCAGGATTCACAAAACATTCCAATAAACATCCGAAAACCAGTGCGATCCATATGAGCGCCAGTTTTCCCAATCTGCCGGGCAGGGATTTTTTTCCCTGCCCGGTTGTGTGATGGTAAAAATAAATACTCCGGTGCATATCTTCACACCATCTGAGTAACAGGATCATAGCCGGCAGGTAACACAGATAATGGGGAAAGATGCTCACGATCCCCAGAAGGATCCCCTTGATTCCATACCTAAACACTGCCGTACTCAGAAAAAAGCCCACAGAGAATCCGTATTTTACGGTGACTCCTCCGCAGAAAATCCATCCCAGATAAGTCGTTGCCATGATAATAAGCACCAGAAAATTCCGACATCTTTTGCACAGCACGTACCAGAACAGGATACTGCTGTCCACGGTCATATATTTCATGCGATATAACGTGTCCTCATCCAGCATTCCCGCACGGTTTAACAGAATTCCCCGTCCGAAATACACCGCAAACAATCCCACCACAAATCCCGTCAAAAACAAAAAGTGCAGCGGGAGTTTTCCCGCAGGCAACATGGATCTGTTCCATTTCATATATTCTCGTCTCCCGTCAGGCGTTGTTAGTAATATATGCGGACAACATGGAAAATCATGCTTTCTTATTCGTCTTTCAGAAAAGAAAAAGCCCATCCGGACAGGTACTGCCTGTCTGGATGGGGTTTCCTAAAATCATTATGTAGCAGCCGGTCGTGACTGCTTTTGTCTGTAACGGAATTACTCACTCAGGTATTTGGACGCGTAAGTTAAAATGCCGCAGATTGTCTTGGCATCCTGGATCCTGCAGTCGTAGATCATCTGCTTTAATTCTTCTACGGAATAAGCCTCTACATTGATGAATTCATCTTCATCCAGATGCTGGTTTCCTCTGTCTTTCAGTCCTCTGGCCAGATAAATATCGATCTTCTCATTGCAGAATGCCACTGTGGTATAAATAGAGGTCAACAGTTCCACATGGTCAGTATGATACCCGGTCTCTTCCTGCAATTCCCGCATAGCTGCCTGATCCGTGGGCTCTTCTCTCCCGTTCAGTCCGCCTGCCGGAATCTCCAGAGTCTCACGTTCCAGGGCATTGCGGTACTGACGCACCATCAGAAGCTTACCGTCTTCTCTCACGGCTACTACTGCAGCCGCCCCTTTATGGTCGATCAGATCCCATTTTGCTATATTACCGTTGGGAATCTGCATGGTATCCTGATAATAGTCGATAATAGCACCCTTTGCTACCAGATCACGGCTGATACGCTTGAATTCTTCCATGACTTATCATCCCTTCTCATCCAAATCGAATACTTACCTGTTTTCCAGTAATTTATCTACGCTCACCATCTTGACGCAGAGTACGAACAGATCCGTAGCCATTGCCATCTCCTCCGGTGTGGGGAAGGAAGGTGCAATACGGATATTGGAATCCTTGGGATCCTTCTTGTAGGGGAACGTAGCGCCTGCTCCGGTCAGAGTCACGCCTGCTTCCTTACACTTTGCCACGATAGCCTTGGCACAGCCTTCCAGGGCATCAAAGGAGATGAAATATCCACCGTTGGGCTTAGTCCAGGTACCGATGCCTAAGCCTCCCAGCTCATTCTCCAGCACTTGCAGTACAGCCTCGAACTTGGGACGCATGATCGCTGCGTGCTTCTTCATATGTTCACGTACACCATTGATATCCTTGAAATAACGTACATGGCGTAACTGGTTGATCTTATCATAACCAATCGTCTGGATTGTCATGGACTTGCGCATATCATCCAGGTTTGCCTTGGAAGATGCAATAGCCGCAATGCCGGCTCCTGCGAAGGTTACCTTGGAGGTGGAGCAGAACTCGAATACCATGTCCGGATGTCCTGCTTTCTCACACTCGGAAAGAATCTCTAACAGCTGGTCCTGTCTGTCATCATATAAATGATGGATGGCATAGGCATTATCCCAGAAAATACGGAAATCCGGTGCGGCAGGCTGCAATGCTGCGAAACGTCTTACAGTCTCATCGGAGTAGGAATAGCCCTGAGGGTTGGAGTATTTGGGTACGCACCAGATACCCTTGATGGCAGGATCTTCAGACACCAGCTTCTCTACCATGTCCATATCCGGTCCTTCGGGTGTCATGGGCACATTGATCATTTCAATTCCGAAATGCTCTGTGATTCCAAAATGTCTGTCATAACCGGGTACGGGACACAGAAACTTTACATGATCCAGCTTACACCAGGGGGTATTGCCTAAGATGCCATGGGTCATAGCCCGGGATACGGTATCATACATGATGGTCAGGCTGGCATTACCGCAGACGATCACATTCTCCGGCTTCACTTCCAAAATGTCAGCGATCAGTTTCTTTGCCTCAGGAATACCGTCCAGGCCACCATAATTTCGAACATCCATTCCATCCTCAGCCTTCATAGCGCTCTGAGAATTTACAACATCGAGATAATCCATTGTCATATCCAGCTGGTTAACTGCCGGTTTTCCTCTGGACATATCCAGTTTCAGGCCTTTGCCTTTTGCATCTTCATATGCAGCGTTCAGCTCTGCCTTCAATGTTAAAAGTTCTTCCTTGGATAATTCCTGATATGCTTTCATTTCGTACCATACCTTTCTCGTCTTTTCCCATAGGGAATACGCTTTCTTCTGTGGACATTGGATAATCGTATACAATCATACACTTCGAATATCATACTATAAGAAAGTTCTTTGTACAATACCTTTTTTCGAAAATTTTATCAAAAAAGCTGCTGTGCTTTAACAGCACAACAGCTTTTCTTACTTCGTATGAAATTGTCATTTCTGACTGGTCAGTTATTTGGCGTAATCAATTACGCGGCTCTCACGGATCACATTCACCTTGATCTGTCCGGGATATTCCAATTCAGCTTCAATCTGCTTGGAAATATCTCTTGCCAACAGTACCATATCGGCATCTGAAATCTGTTCGGGCACTACCATAACACGAACTTCACGACCTGCCTGAATAGCAAAAGATTTATCTACACCTTTGAAATTGTTTGTGATATCTTCTAACTGTCTTAATCTGCTAGTATAGGTTTCCAGTGTTTCCCTTCTAGCTCCCGGTCTTGCAGCGGATATTGTATCAGCAGCTTGTACAATACATGCAATCAGGGAAGTAGGCTCTACATCGCCATGGTGAGATTCCACGGCATTGATAACCGTAGCGTTCTCTTTATATTTCCGACACAGTTCAGCACCTAGCTGAATATGGGAACCTTCCATCTCGTGGTCTACTGCCTTACCGATATCATGCAGCAGTCCCGCTCTCTTGGCAAGTCTCACATCCAGTCCCAGCTCCGCAGCTAACAGCCCTGACAGCTGTGCCACTTCGATGGAATGCTTTAATGCGTTCTGACCATAGCTGGTACGGAATTTCATCTTACCGAGTAATCTTACCAGTTCGGGATGAATGCCATGTACACCAACCTCCAGAGTTGCGGCTTCTCCCTCTTCCTTGATCATTACTTCGACTTCCTTCTGCGCCTTCTCTACCATCTCTTCGATTCTGGCCGGATGGATACGTCCGTCCACAATCAGCTTCTCCAGCGCAATTCTCGCTACCTCACGACGAATCGGATCAAATCCGGACAGGATTACTGCTTCCGGTGTATCATCTATGATCAGGTCTACACCTGTCATGGTCTCAAGGGTACGGATGTTACGTCCCTCACGTCCGATGATACGTCCCTTCATTTCGTCATTCGGTAACTGTACAACGGAAATTGTAGTCTCAGAGACATGGTCTGCTGCACATCTCTGTATAGCGTTAACCACATATTCCTTTGCCTTTTTGTCTGCTTCTTCTTTGGCCCGACTCTCCATTTCCTTGATCATCACGGCCGATTCATGTTTCACTTCATCTTCAACAATTTTCAATAAGTAGTCTTTTGCTTGTTCAGAGGTTAATCCTGAAATTCGTTCCAGTTCCTGCACACGCTGCTCATTCAGTCTGGAGACTTCTTCCTTCATGCGATTGAGGGATTCTTCTCTGGATGCTAAACTTGCCTCGCGCTTCTCGATGGCATCTGCTTTCTTATCGATGTTTTCTTCCTTCTGCTGAACTCTGCGCTCATACCGCTGGGCTTCCGCTCTGCGTTCCTTGATTTCTTTGTCCAGTTCATTCTTGGTACGAATGGACTCTTCCTTGACTTCCAGGAGTGATTCGCGCTTTTTGTTCTCTGCAGTCTTCAGAGCTTCATCAATAATCTCTCTTGCCTTCTCCTCTGCGTTGCCGATGGTTCCCTCCGCGTTCTTCTTCAGACGGTTCGTGGTAACCTTTGCTGTGATCAGCACTGCAGCTATAATGGCAATAACAGAAACCACTAATACTATTACAATATTAGTGTCCACTACAGGAGCACCTCCTTATGAAATTTTCATTGTACATTTTGCTCCGATAATACAAATTATCGTTCATAATAGAATGCAATTTATGTACATTCTAACAAGCAATTCACAACAGTATTAGTGTAAACTGAAATTACACCCATGTCAAGTACAAGTCGCAATTAGTCCAAAAATAGTTCCTATATCAAAACAATCTTTGTGCATTATTTCTTGCTGTTATGCGTCATCCGGTATTCTCAGAAATCATCGCTATGCATGCCACCGATGGCCTTGCGGATAGCTTCTGCGGAGAATCCCTTTCTGGCCAGAAAAGCGTAGATTTTCTGACGTTCCTTCCAATCTGTCTCTGCTTCCGGATCATAATGCTTCTTATGAAGCAGTTCACGGATCATACTCTGTTCGTCCTGCTCTCCGCCCTTCTCCCGCCAGACCTGCCAGGCCTCTTCCATGGTAGCTGCCGGGATTCCCTTGCCCTGCAGATCCTGTTCGATCCGCCGCCTGCTGCGGCTGTCCTCGTGATAAGTAATATAATCCACGGCATATCGCAGATCATCGATATAATGAAAGCCCGCCACATAAGCGATAGCCTGCTCTATAATCTCCGTCGGATAAAAGCCCTGCTGTAATTTTGTCCGCAGCTGTGCCGTCGTATATTCTCTTCCCTGCAACAGGTTCATGGCACGAAGCTTCGCCCGCTTGGGAAGTACCTCCTGCATGATAGTCCGATAGTCTTCCTCGCTTAATTGCTGTCCTTCCTTTATATGGTAAAGACGCAATTCGCCTTTGTACAATACAAAGGCGAATTCCTGATCAATATATACTTTGCTTCTCGATTTGGAAAGTTCCGTAACCTGTGTTACCAGCATGGATCTACTCTTCCTTCTCTGCTGCGGCAGTGACATCTGCCTTTAGTCCGTAATGCTCTCTGACCTTCTCGGCAATCTCATCGCAGATGGCGGGATTGTCTTTTAAATACTGCTTGGCATTCTCACGGCCTTGTCCGATCTTGTTGCCCTCGTAGGCATACCAGGCACCGGACTTTGCCACAACGTCACAGCTGGCTGCCAGATCCAGAATGTCTCCTACCATGGAAATACCTTCACCGAACATGATATCAAACTCTGCTTCCTTGAAAGGAGGTGCAATCTTATTCTTAACGACTTTGACACGGGTACGGTTACCGATCACTTCACCGCCCTGCTTCAGAGCTTCGATCCTTCTGACATCCAGTCGTACAGAAGAATAGAACTTCAGCGCACGTCCGCCAGTAGTGGTCTCAGGATTACCGAACATTACACCTACCTTCTCACGCAGCTGGTTGATAAAGATAACCGTACAGTTGGACTTGCTGATCACAGCGGTCAGCTTGCGCAGCGCCTGGGACATCAGTCGTGCCTGTAAACCCACATGGCTGTCTCCCATATCACCGTCAATCTCGGCCTTGGGTACCAGTGCGGCTACGGAGTCCACTACGATAATGTCAATGGCTCCGGAGCGTACCATGGTCTCCGTGATCTCCAGTGCCTGCTCACCGTTATCCGGCTGGGAAATGTACAGGTTGTCAATATCTACGCCGATGTTCTTCGCATAAACAGGATCCAGAGCATGCTCCGCATCGATGAATCCGGCAATACCGCCTCTTTTCTGTACTTCTGCGATCATATGTAAGGTAACGGTGGTCTTACCACTGGATTCCGGTCCGTAAATCTCAATGATTCTTCCCTTGGGAATACCGCCCAGTCCTAACGCTATATCCAAACTTAAAGAACCGGTGGGGATGGTCTCCACATTCATCTGTGCCGTGGGATCTCCCAGCTTCATTACCGCGCCCTTTCCGTACTGCTTCTCGATCTGGCTCAGCGCCGCATCCAATGCTTTAAGCTTATCGTCTTTTTCCATGTCAATCTCCTTTTTGTTCAAGGAACAAATGTTCTGCTTTTTATTTAGGATAAAACATTTGTTCGTGTTTGTCAATGTCTATTTTTATTATACATATTTTGTGTACATTAAAGCTCCCTCATAAGCATTCCCCCTTATTTTTTCGTTCCGATGATCGTCTGAAATTTTGGCGAATGCCTGAACATCCTGAAATGTCTGTCGATAATCAGAGATAAAAGATACAAAAAGAATGTATCACACATCCCCGCTTCCCGCAAGGACGCATGATACATTTCCTGTGTTTTCGTCACTATCTACAATTTTTTACCCCTTCGTTTTGAGGGTATCTCACAAAATATTTTTCTGTTACTTTTTACCAAAAGTAACTTTGCTGAAGTATTTCAGAATACAGCTGCGCATAAGAATCAGTGCTGCAGAGGTAGTTGCCTCTCTGATCTGGCTGCGGGTTCCAGAGAAATGATACTCTTTCACCGTAACTTCTCCCTTTATGCTGCATCCGATATATACCAGTCCTACCGGCTTTTCCTCGGTTCCGCCGTCCGGTCCTGCAATTCCGGTCACTGCCACAGCCACATCCGATTTCATTAACAGTGCGGCTCCTTTTGCCATCTCTGAGGCAGTCTTGCTGCTGACGGCACCGTATTTGTCCAGCGTGCTCTTACGCACTCCCAGGAATTTCCGTTTTGCCTTATTGGAATAAGTCACCAGTCCGGCCTTGTAGCACTCCGATACCCCGGGGACATTGATGATCCTTGCCGCGATCATGCCGCCGGTACAGGATTCCGCGGTTGTCACCGTCAGATCATTGGCCATCAGCAGATCTGCTACCGCCATCTCCAGGGTAGTCTCCGCCTTGGTACTGTAAATATCCGCTCCGAAACGGGATTTCAGTTCCTTCACCACAGGTTTAATGGCTTTTCCAGCTGCCTTGGTATCTTCCCCGGAAGCGGTGACACGGATATGTACTTCTCCCGTCTTGGCATAGGTAGCTATCGTAGGATTGGTCTGTCCGTCGATCAGATCCTTCAGGGTATCCTCCACCTGGCTCTCCGGCACACCACAAAGCTTTACCGTCTGAGAACAGATCACCCCGGGAGTCAGTGTATCCAGATAAGGAAGCACCTGCTGTTCGAACATGGGAACCAGTTCCGCAGGGGGGCCCGGCAGCAACACAATACGGTTCTTCTCCGTCTCCAGAATAATGCCCGGCGCTGTTCCATTATCATTGTCCAGCACCTTCGCTCCCTCTGGCACCATGGCCTGTTTCCAGTTGTTCTCCGTGGGCTGAATATCTCTGACTGCGAAAAATTCGGCAATGCGCTCCATGCTGTGATCATCCACCGAGAGATTCTTTCCACAGACTTCCGCCACAGTCTCCTTGGTCAGATCATCCTCCGTGGGTCCCAGTCCACCAGATAACAGGATCACATCCGAACGCTCCATGGCACATTTCAACACACCTGCCAGTCTCTCCACATTATCTCCCACCACTGTCTGGTAGTAACAGTCCAGTCCGGCTCCCGCCAGCTTTTCCGCCAGATAAGCTGCATTCGTATTCACAATGTTCCCCAGTAATAATTCGGTACCTACACAGATGATCTCCGCTGTCATATCTTTACCGCCTTTCGCTGTCACTTGTCCTATATCTTTCCCACAGACAGTATACTACACTTCTCGGGCGGAGAAAAGGAAATATTTTACTCCAGAGAATTTTCACTTTCCACTTTTTCCTGATTCCAGAGCTGGTGTCGTATTTTTTCATCCGTTCCCTTGTGACTCCGCTCCCGCCACTGAGTAGGGGTGCATTCATACCTTTTCTGAAAACAGCGGTGAAAAGTCCGCATATTAGGAAATCCGCATTCGTAACTGATCTCTGTCACCGTCTTTCTGCTGTCCTTCAACAGATTGCAGGCCAGGATCATCCGCTGCTGCGCTACATAGGAAGGAAAAGAGATATTTAACTGGGAGGAAAAAATATGGGACAGATAATACGGACTAATACCCAACTCTTTTGCCACCTTCTGTGCCGTCAGTTCCCCGGTGATATTGTCGTTGATATATTGCAAAAGCTTCTGCGTGATATTCAGATCCGAAGGCTTGTCCTTTTTGATCACTGGAATATTTTCATACATATCCGCCAACAGTGCCATCAGAAGTCCCTTGTCCTGCCGAAATGGCCGCAGTTCCTTATGCAGACCAATATCTGCCAGAATGTCCAGTACCATCTGTCCGTAACGGCTGAGCATGCTTTTCTGAAAACAGGGAGACTCCATATCATAATAGGTAAGTTCTTCCTGAAATTCCCCGATGGAATCCATATCTGCAATGATCAGAAGCATTCCCACCTCTCCCACAGAACTGTAGGAATGGATCTGGTTCGGGTAGATCATCAGACAGTCTCCTGTAATCAGATGATAATTCACACCAGCTACAGTGGCATCCATCTCCCCTTCCGTCACATGGACGAATTCCATATGTTTATGCAGATGAAACGGGAAGTTCGGGTGCCACCAGACATGACAGTCATAGACCTTTTTCCGGCTCTCATAAAACGGTTTTACTGTGTTCATACCAATCCCCATACCTTTCACAGTCTGCAAACTTTGGGCCGCAGGCACAAAATTTAAAGCTCTCTGTATTCTACATACCATATTCCGTCCCGAATTTCTACCTGTTTTGTTAAAAATAGCAATTTTTGTCCCATATGTAATTTCTTTTTGTCGTGCAGTCCACACTTTTTTCACTTACAATAAGCTTAAATGAAAGCAGTTCCAATTTAAAAAACAAAAAGTGAGATATATTATGAATCGTACAGAAGCCAGAGAAAAAGCTACCGCACTGGTAGCACAAATGACAATAGAAGAAGCTGCTTCCCAGCTGTTACACTCGTCTCCCGCGATTCCCCGTCTGGGCATTCCCGCCTATGACTGGTGGAATGAAGCCCTTCATGGTGTTGCCAGAGCCGGTACTGCCACCTGTTATCCGCAGGCGATTGGCCTGGGTGCAACTTTTGACCGTGAATTATTACAGAAAATCGCCGGTTCCATCGCTTTGGAAGCCCGGGCAAAATATAACGCTTATTCCCGCCTCGGAGACCGCACCCGGTACAAAGGTGTGACCATGTGGTCTCCCAATATCAATATCTTCCGTGATCCCCGCTGGGGAAGAGGCCAGGAGACCTACGGAGAAGATCCCGTACTTACCGCTTCCCTTGGCTGTGCCTTTGTGGAAGGATTACAGACCAAAAGAGACGGTTACCTGACCACTGCCGCCTGTGCCAAACATTTTGCGGTGCATTCCGGTCCCGAGGCTCTGCGTCACAGTTTCGACGCCAAAGCTACGAAGAAGGATCTGTGGGAAACTTATCTTCCCGCTTTTGAAGCTCTGGTGACACAGGCTGATGTGGAAGCTGTCATGGGTGCTTATAACCGTACCAACGAGGAACCCTGCTGTGCTCACTCCTATCTTATGGAGGAGGTGCTTCGCGACAAATGGCATTTTGAAGGACATTACGTTTCCGACTGCTGGGCGATCCGTGATTTCCACGAGGGACATCATGTAACTGCATTTCCGGAGGATTCCGCCGCTCTTGCCCTGGAAAAGGGTTGTGATTTAAACTGCGGCTGTACCTATGAATATATTTTACAGGCATATAAACAGGGAAAGGTAACCGAAGAAGAAATCCGCCGCAGTGCAGAACGTCTTTTCACCACCAGATACCTGTTAGGACTCTTCGATCACAGTTCCCTGGACGAAATTCCCTACAATGTGGTGGGCTGTAAAGAACATCGGGAACTGGCTTATCAGGCCGCTGTGGAAAGCTGTGTTCTGTTGAAAAATGACGGTACACTGCCTCTGTCCTTGAAAGATAACAAACGCATGGCTGTCATCGGCCCCAATGCCGACAGTCATGCCGCACTGGTTGGTAACTACAACGGTACCCCGCCCCGTTCCATCACTGTAGTGGAAGGAATTACAAGAATCTGCGAGGATACCGGCTGGGATGTCAATTATGCAGAGGGATGTCTGCTCTATGATGACCCTTCCGTACGAAAGGTATTCCAGAACTACCGTATCCCCGAAGCTGTGGCATTGGCAGAATCCTGTGATCTCGCCATTGTATGTGTCGGTCTCGACTCCACACTGGAAGGAGAACAGGGAGATGTGAGTAATGCATTTGCCAGTGGAGACAAGCCAGATCTGCTGCTTCCCAAGATCCAGAGGGATCTGGTAGAACAGGTCATCGCTACCGGTACTCCGGTGATTCTGATTGACCTGGCTGGAAGCCCCATCGATCTGTCCGCTTACGAAGATCAGGTGCCTGCAATACTGCATGCCTGGTATCCCGGCGGAGAAGGCGGACGGGCCATTGCAGACATCCTGTTCGGCAAAGTATCTCCCGGCGGCAAGCTGCCCCTTACCTTCTATTATAATGACGGACCGCTGCCAGACATTACCGATTATCATATGACCGGGCGCACTTACCGTTATTTTGAAGGCAGACCCTGGAAGCCTTTTGGTTTCGGACTCACCTACGGAGAATTACAGATCACAGAAGCAAAAGTAACTGAAGTTGATTACACGAAGGAGATTCCTTCCGCACAAATCACAATACATTGCCAGAATCCCACGGATCGTGACTTAAGTGATGTCATACAGGTCTATGTCCATGTAAACGGTTCTTCCAACGAAGTTCCCAACCACAAGCTGGCTGCGTTCGAACGGATCCGTCTGGATGCCGGAGAAAGCAAAGAATTCCGGATCACCATTCCGCCCATGGCCTTTACCACGGTAGACAATTCCGGCAACAGAGTATTTGATGGCACTTCTGCTACACTTTATCTGGGATTTTCCCAGCCGGACCTCACAGAAGAAGATCAGAAGATCTATACAGGCAACAGAGGCCAGGTATTCGCGGTCACTTTATAATGAGCATTATGGTGGTAAACCATTTGCTATAGAGAGATGTATTTTTAAAACAAGGAGGATAAATCCTCTCCTCGCCATAAGGGGAAATTTCACTTTGTGAAATTGGATTTTCCTTCGGAAAACAAGGAGGATAAATCCTCTCCTCGCCATAGGGGCTCGGATTTTCCTTCGGAAAACAAGGAGGATTACAATGAAAAGAAACAAGATCTTAAGCCTGTTGCTGTCAGTTTCCATGCTGACTGCACTCACCGCCTGCGGAAGCCAGGGTTCCGGCACCCCCGCAGCATCCACCACCGATAGCGGAAGCACCGCTTCTTCTGTTGCCGAGAGTACCGCTTCTTCCGATGACGGTTATGTACTGGACAAGGTCACTCTCGTCGTAGACGGTACCTTTAATGCATCTGTGGATGCTTATCAGGACAAATTTGTCGAACAATGGGACACAGCTGTCAGTGAAGCACTGGGGCATCCCATCAGTCTGAATATCCAGCAGTTAGACCATTCCAGCTATGTAGATGGTGTTGGCCGTCTGTTTGCCAGCGGTGATTACCCCGATGTCATTCTGCTGAATGCCGGTCAGTATGCCGAATATGCCAAAACCGGTCTTCTGTGGGATATGACAGATGCTTATGATAACGCAAAATTCCAGAGCCATATGGTACTGCCCGCAGTTAACCAGAGCGTTCGTATCGACGGCAGACAGTATGGTCTGTCCACCGGTCTTGGCGGCGGTTGTATCACTTATGTAAAGCAGGCATGGCTGGATGCAGTCGGCATGAAGGCTGAGGATATTACCGACTGGGATTCCTACTATGCAATGTTAAAGGCATTCACCGAGCAGGATCCCGATGGCAATGGCAAGAATGATACCTACGGCGTAGCTGCAGCAGGCTTTATCGGTTCCGAGGCTCCTTACACCAACTATCTGCCTCAGTTCTGGCAGAACGCATATCCCAGCTTCACCTATGATGAGAACGGTGTATGGTATGACGGTTTCAACACCCAGGAGACCAAAGATGCTCTGCTTCGTTTACAGCAGGCTTACGCAGACGGTGTCATCGATCCCGAATCCCTGACCATGGGTACCAAGGATGTCCGTGAAAAATGGTGGTCTTCCGATCAGTCCGGTTCCTTCGGTGCTTTCACCTACTGGTCCGGTTACTGGAACGATAACCTGGTTAACAACATGGATAAGAACGGTGTAGATTCCGGACTGGCAAGACTGACCCCCATCACTGAAATGGATGGCTACCTGAACAGAGAATCTCCTGTATACTGCATCATTGATGACGGTGACGGCGATGATTCCAGAGAACAGGCAATCTTCGATGCAGTCTTCGAGACCATGTTCGACGGCGGTACTGTACAGACCCTGTGGGTATACGGTGCAGAAGGCTACCACTGGTCTACCGAAGCTGAGACCATTGTCACCGGCGAAGGCACTGATAAGGAAAAGACCTATGAATACAAGGACGGTGAGTTCCATCTGCGTCTGAATCCTTCCGATCCCAGTGCATTATGGAAAAAGAATGCTATCGATCCTTCTTCCATGATCTGCTCCTTAGAGAATGGTTTTGAATCCGCTACCGATCTGACCAAGGAATGTAACGAGTTCTTCTCCGAACACAGCGTAGACGCTCCCCACTCTGCTTCCTGTGACGGTATTACCAACTACGGCGGTACGATCAATGATGCTAAGAACGTAGTCATCGCCGAGGTTGTTGTAAAGGGAGGAGATGTAGATGCCGCTATGGACAATTATGTTAAGACTACCCAGGATATGGTAGACGAAATCCTCGGACAGCTGAATGCAGACTAAATAGTAAAAAATAACCGATTAGCAACCTGCTCCGCCGGGCGCACTAAAAAAGCCGCTTCACAAAAATGTGAGACGGCTTTTTACGGTAACTGGAAAGTTACGCGAGCAATGAGCCGCGCATAGGCATAGTGAAGACAGCGATGGG
>OLGF01001442.1_pt1 | contig 25313 bp, 19 predicted proteins | sample 1604971 | NCBI WGS metagenome assembly OLGF01 (sample SAMEA3888902, study PRJEB22519) | human gut metagenome | biome: human gut; feature: human-associated habitat; material: faeces | place: Denmark | collected 2011 | reverse complement strand
GGGGGGGGGGTGAACTCATAGGCAAGTGCACTCTGACCGAGCGCCAAGAGCGTGACCGTAGAGAGAAAAGAACGAGCGAAAGACGGGTTTGGTGAAGGAGACAATCTCATGGCCGTTCCTCCAAAGGTTGAATTGCTGATACTTCCCTATCAGGATAGAAGAAAAAAGCTTCGTTGAATACTAGGATAAGAAGGTACGAGGAGAGAACAAGGATTGTAAAAATTCAGTTTCTTTTCTGTAAGAAACGACTGAGATTGGTTGCCGATCGGGAATAAAAGTCGAGGAGATGGGACTTTGAGGTTATATCCAAAAAGTGTGTCCCCAGATGTCCCCGTTAGAACCGGTTGGGGTGAGGTTGAGATTCGAGGGTGAATCCTTCGCGTCGAAGGTGACGCCCGAATTTCAAATCTCAACCAGTCCCGCGACGCGCCGCATGGTGTCTTCGCCGCGCCGGTCGTAGAGCGACGTCGTCGTGATGCTCGCGTGCCCCATGAGGTTCTTCACGGTCACAAGGTCCACGTTCTTGTCGATCAGCCGCGTTGCGAATGTACGTCGCAGATCGTGCGGCGTCACCGGATCCACGCCCGCAGCGTCGCAATACTTTTTCAGAATCCGAGAGAGTGAAGACGGGTTCAACGGACGATCGAGACGAAGTCGACGAGAGACGGTGAAGTTCCCGAAGAGGTAGCCCGGCACTTCGGTGCGCACGTCCAGCCACGCCGCCACGGTCTTTTGCATGTCGGGGGTGAGGAAAGCCTTTCGTTCCTTGTTGCCTTTCCCGATCAGTCGGATTGTTCCGTCGAAAAGATCAACTTTGTCCATCTGCAGACTGCAGATCTCCGCCCGACGCAGCCCGCACCCGAGAAAGAGGGTGAGAATCGCGCGGTCACGAATTTTCTGCGGATCGTCCCCGGAAGCGGCGGAGAGGAGGGCTGCCGACTCGGCATAAGAGAGCGAGCGCCCGACGGGCAGTCTCGAAACCCGAACCTGCTTGATCGAACGGATTCGGTCGAGGGCGTCGTGGTTCAGAAGTTCGAGCTGCCAGGCAGCCTTCGCAACGCCCTTCAGAGCACAGAGATAGAGATTCACCGAAACGGCGGATTTTCCTGCCGACAACTGTTGACGCATGAAGGCCGAAACCGCAACGGGCGTCAACTTAGCCCACTCGACGTCCAACAAACTCTCGGCGCCGCCCCATCGGGCGAAGATATTCAGCGCCGAACGCATGGTGCGCTTCGAATATTCGGTATGGAGTTCTCCGAGATACATGAGCGCCGGTTTCGCGCCCGACGGAATGCGGGCGGCGTCGGGCAGCATTGAGGTGTCGGCGGTGACGAGTTCGGCGGTCATGCTGGGAAAATGAGAGTGATCGAAAAGGGGAGAGTCCAAGAGCTCTGCGCGGGTGAGCGACCGTCTCCTTCCAGAAGGGAAGAAAGGTTTGCGACGACGAACAACCAGAAGGCCTCCGCCAGTGGTGGCTTTTCTCGCTATTCACCGTGTTTACGGTGAGACAGAGACTTGAAACGGAGCGAACAAGGCTCCTTGCGCCCTGAAGTTACGCACTATAAGTACCATTATATCGCCTAATGGGAAAAAGTACGGGAAAAGGCGGATTTTCCGGGAGGCGGGGAGCTTGCTCTCGGCGCGATTTCCTGCGGTTTGAGCGATGCGGTGCTCGAATTGAATTTTGAAACGGCTTTCAATCGCGCCAAATTTGAGGGAATCGATGCGAAAGAACCGTGTTATCCGAGAGAAGCGAGGGAAATTGAACTTCGTGAAGTGCGGAAATCCGGAACGTAACGCGCTTTTGGGTGGAGCAACCTGCCGATGCCGGCGGAATCGGAAAGGAGGGGCGCCCTATAATGGAGATTCATCCGTTTCGCAACTTCGCCTCTTCGACCTCGCTTCCAATTCGATGCCTCAGACCCGACCGGACCATCTCGAAGAATTCATCCGTTCGCTCGTTCGCGAATACCGCGGCGTCTATGCGCCGGACTTCGACCGGGTGAAAAGGTCCGTCGGGTATGCCAACGAGGACCTGCGCCGCTATCTCGGCACGTATTATCCGAGAAGCCTTCTCGAAACCTACGACATCGCGTCCGAACTCTTTCGAAAGATTTTCGGGACGGAAGTCCGCACGGACGGCGAACTTACGATTCTCGACTTGGGCTGCGGCCTCGGCGGCGCTTCGACGGGACTCCTCTTTGCCGTGCTCGAAAGATTCGGCGTGCGAAAAGTCTCCGTCGACGGGTTTGACGCCAACGAAGCTTCGCTTCGAACCTTCGAGCGGATTCTTGGGTCCGAGTCCTTTGCCCTCGCGCGGGAAGAACTGCGCGGGCTCATGGTCCCCGGAGCACAGGCCGAGGTTGTCGTCCGCTTGAAGCGTGCCCGGATCGATTCGGAGCATTTCGATCTCCTCGGGGATGAGTCGAAGTACGACGTGATCCTGACCTCGAAGATGTTGAACGAGCTTCCCGTCGAGAGGAAATACTTCCGGTTCCTCGAAACCTATCTTCCGCATCTCGCGCAAAACGGTCTCTGCTTCGTGATCGACGTGAACGATCGAAGGGAAGGGCGCTACATCTCTCAGCGTCTTTCCGAAGAAACCCTTGCCTTTCTCGGTCGGCACGACGGGTTCGAGTGCCTGTTGCCGCCGGGTTGCCGAGACTGTGCCAAGCGCGGGTTGCCCTGCGGCGGATTCAATCAGATCGTCTGCCGCGAGAGCAATTTCGACCGCTTGAATCCGCTCGCGGCGCGCGGCATCTCCAAAGTCTGCTGCCGCGTCTTTTGCCGCTCGCCTCTTTACCGTCACTTCCGTCCGAAACTCACCCGTTTCGATTTTCTTGCGAGCGAAGCGGGAGGAAATCATGTCTACTGTCCGCGCCTCCATTCCTGAAGAATATCCCGTGATCGCCCCCGTAATTCTTTCGGCGAGCCGTTCTACCGACATTCCCGCACGACACGCGAAATGGTTTATGGATCGTTTGCGACAAGGGTGGTTCGGATGGGTGAATCCTTTCAATCGGAAGCGCTACGCCGTTTCCCTGCAAAATACGATGGCCATTGTCTTCTGGACGAAAAACGCCGCCCCCTTGTTTCCGTATCTCGACGAAATCGAGGAACGGGGATTCCATTTCTATTTCCAGTACACCCTCAATGATTACGAAGCGGAAGGACTCGAGCCCAAGATTCCGCCGCTTGACCGTCGGATCGAAACCTTCCGAGGGCTTTCCGAAAAGATCGGACCCGAACGCGTGATTTGGCGTTTCGACCCGATCATTCTTCATGAAGGACAGTCGGCGAGAGACATTCTCCACAAGATCTGGAATCTGAGCAAGAGACTTCGGGGGGCCACCGAAAAGCTCGTTGTTTCCTTTGCCGACGTGAACGCGTACGCAAAGGTGCGGCGCAATCTCGTTAGGCAGGCGCCGTCACTTTATTCTCAGGAAAACGTCGTGTTCGCCGAACCCGACGAAGCGCAGATCGAAGAGATCGCCGGGGGGCTTCGGAAGATTCAAGCCTACTGGCATGACCGCGGCTGGGACTTTGCGGTGGCGACCTGCGCCGAACGGGTTGACCTCGGCCGCTTTGGAATCGGGCGAAACAGCTGCGTCGACGGAGAGCTCCTCGCCCGACTCTTTCCCGAGGACGACGCCCTCACGGCGTTCCTTACGAAAAAGAAGACGACTTCGGAGCAGGCGAGTCTTTTCTCGGAACTCGACCGAACGATTCCGATTGTGAGCAACTTGTCACTCAAGGACAAAGGACAGCGAAAGGAATGCGGATGCATCGAGAGCAAGGACATCGGCATGTACGACACCTGTGCGAATTTCTGCGCCTATTGCTACGCAAACGCCTCTCGAAACATGGTGAATAAGAATCTTCTGAAGATTCGGGCTTCCGAGGGACATTCGCCTTTCTTGATTCCGGTGGATGCGGATATTTCGGAAATTTAGGATTCGACGAATGGACTTGTCGTCGGCTTTGCGTGAACGGCGGGAATTTCCCCTGACATTTTTGCGTGATGACGCATTTTAGGTATTTGCATTGTTTTTGGCAATTTCGTGATGTTTCGTCTTCTATGATCTTTCTCATTGAGAACCATTTTGAGATAGACCATGTCCGCTCTGCTTTTCATTGTCGACCCCAAAAAAACGTAAGGCCAAAAAGTCTCGCCCGCCCGCCGAAATGAAAGGCATGGTCGAGCGCGTCACCTTCCATAATCCGGAAAACGGCTTCTGCATTCTTCGCGTCTCCGACCGGAAACGCCGGGGAACCGAGACGGTCGTGGGCTTTGCGTCGCCCGTGTCGGCGGGCCTCTTCATTCATGCAACGGGCCGCTGGCAGTCCTGCGAGGAGGGCCATCAGCTTCGGGCGGAAGTGATCCGCACGGAACTCCCCGCCGAGAAGGAGGACATCCGAAAGTGTCTCGGCTCCGGCTCGTCGAGGGGATCGGCCCCGTCTATGCGAAGCGCTTTCTCGAGGCGTTCGGCGAAAAGGTTTTCGACGTGCTCGACAAACACCCCGAGAAGCTTCTTGCCCTGGAGGGCCTCGGGCAAAAGCGCTGCGACCTCGTCGCCCGAAGCTGGGCCGACCAGAAGGCCGAGCGCATCGCCGTGAACTTCCTCATCGATCACGGGGTCTCGTCGGAACTCGCCGTAAAGATCGTCAGGACCTACGGAAACGAGAGCGTTCGGATCGTCAAAGAGGATCCCTATCGTCTCGTACGGGACCTGCGGAGAATCGATTTCCATTGGGCCGACACGTTCGCAAAGAGCATCGGTTTGGGCGCTCATTCGGCAGTGCGTGCTCGAGCCGGGATCGACTACGTGCTCCACGAAGTGTCGACCGGCATAGGGAACTGTTTCCTTCCCGCCGGACATCGTGGTCGCGGAAGTCGACCGCATTTTGGCAGGCTGTGCCGATGCGTCGCTCCCCGTCAGCGCCCGGACTCCGGATCTTTCCACGAAACCGGACTGAAAAGACCGTCGCGCGTCGTCCCGGAACGGTTTGAACTGTTCGATGCAGACGGTCTGATTGGCGGGCCGTCAGACAAGAAAGCCCGCCTTTCCGTTCCTTGCGGCCGGGAAAGCAGGCTTTCGAACGATTCCCTCGGCAACGGCTCAAGCCGAGGAAAGCGGGAGAAGGACGGCGCAAAGAGCATCGCGTCGTCCTCCTCTGAACGGTTGGAATTATTTCGACTCGCGGAGCTTCTTGACGTCGATGTTCTTGAGTTCTTCGTCGGCGAAGATGGCGGTCATCGGAACGCCGTCCTTGCCGATGGTGCCGCGGTACATGCCGGTGGAGTTCATCGGGAAGGCGAAGTTGCCCTTGGCGTCGAGAACGATCATGCCGCCCGTGCCCTTGATGGCGCCGACCTCGGCGATGGCGGCGTCACCGGCCTTCTGAACGTCCTGGCCGAGGAGCTTGTAGTGGGCATGCACGTTGTAGGCGGCGGACGTACGGATGAACATTTCGCCCGAGCCCGTGCAGGAAACGGCCACCGTTTCGTTGTTGGCGTAGGTGCCGGCCCCGATGATGGGCGAGTCGCCCACGCGGCCGAAGCGCTTGTTGGTCATGCCGCCCGTCGACGTGCCCGCGGCAATGTTGCCGTCCTTGTCGAGCGCCACGGCGCCGACCGTGCCGTATTTGTAGTCGTACATCATCGGGTCGATGAAGAGTTCGGCATTGGCGGTCTTGGGATGATCACCGTCGTGGTCGAGAATGATCTGTTCCTTTTCCTTGGCCTTCTGGAGCTGCTGATAGCGGAAGTCCGTGAAGAACCACTTCGGATCGACGGTTTCGGCGCCGTTCTTCGCGCAGAACTCTTCGGCGCCCTTCGTCGCCATCATGACGTGCGGCGACTTGGTGCGGACGAGGTCCGCGCAGTTGATGGGGTGCTTCACGTTGGTTACGCCCGCAACAGCGCCGGCGGAGAGCGTCTTGCCGTCCATGATGGACGAGTCGAGTTCGTTCTTGCCTTCGCTCGTGAAGACCGCGCCTCGGCCGGCGTTGAAGTTGGGATTGAGTTCCATCTGATTGATGGCGGCCTTGACGGCGTCGACGGCCGTACCGCCCTGTTCGAGCACGGCATAGCCCGCCTGCAGAGCCTGTTGGAGGCCTTCGTGGTACTTCGCGGCACGTTCGGGCGTGAAGTCTTCACGCGCCATCGTGCCGGCGCCGCCGTGAATGACGAGACGAATGTCGGCGGCCTGCGCCGTAGCGGCCAGGGCCAAACCCAGACCGAGCGCCAAGAGAGAACGCTTCATGGTGGTACTCCTCATGAGTGGAGACGTCGTCGCACGCCGACCGCATGGGGCCCGGCGTCGGTCGGACGACGTCGGTGGACAAGCTCGAGGATTGTATCTTTACGGAATCGTTTTTCGCCACCCGCGATTTCCCGATCGGTGCAAATCCGTAATTTGCTTTGGAAAAGCATCTTTTCAGAGTTAAAACCTCTACGTTGAAAACCCGAATAAAGGACTCGAACGGGAATTCAATGGCGTGGATGCGAGGCTGCCTTTTCTTGGAAATCCGGCGGGAACGCACAACCCGATTTCGCATGATGCGGATGGGTCGTTCGAACGTTCCGCAGTCGATTCGAAACCCGATGAGGTCGAACGCCGCGTCGAAGGACCATTGCTGGTTGTTTTGCTGCACCTTGGCGCCGATGCTTCCGCCGTATCGTTTCAGAGTTGCATACCCTAGCTCATGGATACGGGCGGCTTTCGTTCCCGTACGGGAACGGAATGCTGACCCGGCCGGACGTGCTCCCAGCCTTGGACATTCTGTAAGAGTGCGTCAGAGTGCGGGCATTCGCCCAACAGACTTTAGAGAATAAGAAGGGTTTGTAAGAAATCAGGGTGGAAATCAGCTCTGATGTGAGGGTCAGATCGACTGAACCTTACAGGAGAGGAAAAGGAAGATTGGTTGGAACGCTCTTCACCAGCAGAACGTTCCAACCTGATTTTTACCAAATCATTGATTTAGGATCTCGCCGGTATCTTCATCCACGACCAACTCTGATTCTGCGAGCGCATCTTGGGCTTCTGCTTCCTGATGTTAGCGGACGCGTAAACGTGAACAGGTTTGGACACCCAAAAGTGTAAGCTCCCCATAACCTCTCAAGAGCTGAGAAAAATCAAGAGATCAGCAAAAAGGACGGCCGTGAGGCCGTCCCTTTTTTGGTTCGAGATTGGATGGACTTACCGAAACCGAACAACGTCTGTCGGCTTTGATTTCCGCTTGGGCGTACTCCCACGGCAGCCACTCGAAGAAATTGAAGTGACTCACCGCCTTCGGATGGAAGCCTTTATTCAGGCGGAACGTGCGTTTCTTCGTCTTTCGGTCCTCGTCTTCGTATTCAAAGGTCAACGACCAGTCGAGGCACTGTCGAGAACGCAAAGAAACGCCGTCGTCACCGCGCTCTCGTCCAAGATGTCGGTCCTCGCGGGCGGTCCCGGAATGGGGAAGACCTCGATCCTGAAGACGATCCTTTCGATCCTGGACGCAGAAGGCGTGAAGATTCGGCTCTGCGCGCCGTCGCGAAACGCCGCCGACCGTTTGGCGGAAGCCATGGGACGCGTCGCCATCGGCGTGCCGAGTCTCCTCGAATTCAACGGTGCGAACGGAACCTTCCGTAGAAATGCCGATCACCCCGTCGACTGCGACCTGATCTTGGTGTACGAAAGCAGCCTGTTGGACATCCTGTTTGCACACCGGCTGCTCGCAGCCCTGCCTTCTCACGCGGCCGTTCTCTTCGCGGGGGACGCCGATTTGCCTGCGTCCTACGGCCCCGGGAACTTCTTTTTGGACCTCATTGATTCGCAGGTCGTGCCGGTGACGAAGCTCTCCGTGGTGGTTCAGGACGGTCCCGCGGGCTGGATCGCCAAGGTTGCGCATCAGATTCGCTCCGGTGAGGTGCCGCAGTTTCCGAGCAAGGCCGACGACGGCAACTGCTATTTTCTGCGGGTGGACGACGAAGAAGAGCTTCCCGAGGCTCTGAAGGATTTCCTCCTCAAACGTCTTCCCGATGCGTACCGAATCCATGGCAAACGAGACCTGCAGCTCCTCACGTTCACGAGTTGCGGCCAAACGGGCTCGCGGGTCCTCAACGAGTTGCTGCTTCGGTACGATCTCTCAGGTCTCACGGGCGGAATCGAATGCTTCGGACGCTTTGACAAGGGGGAGAAGGTGGTGCAGGTCGTTGAAAACCGCAGCCGAGGAGCCTACACGGACGACATCGGGGTCGTCACGGAGATCGACCGCAAGGAGGGCGAACTCTACGTGCGCTTCGGCGAGCGGATCGTCTGCTACCCCTTTGAGGAGCTCAACGAACTGACGCAGGCGTACGCCGTGACGGTCGACAAGGCGCGGGGAAACGAATTTCCGGGCGTCGTCATTCCTCTCTCCATGGAGCAGTCAGTCATGCTGCGGCGCGACGTTCTCTATACGGCCGTGACGCGCGGGCAAAAACTCGTCGTGTTTGCGGGCGACCCCGAAGCTTTGGAGGCGGCGGTCAAGCGCGCCGACGGTCACAAGCGTCGAACGGGTCTCGTCGAGCGGCTTATGAGGAGCGATCCCCTGCCGGCCTGAAGACGCTTTCAGATCGTTCAGTTTTCGTCCGCCGCAAAGTAGTTCTTCATAATTGCTGATTTTTCGATTTTCAGTTTATCGCCCACCCGCATTCGAGGCGGCCACGGAACAGTAAAGCCTCGCAACGGAAGGGTCGAAGCGAGGCTTTTCTTTGTCCCGAGGGATGTTCTCAGGAGAGCCCCGTCAGGATCATCATCCAGACCGGGAGCGTTACGACGGAAGCGAGCGTCGTCCCCGCCACGGCGGTCGTGGCGAACTTCGTGTCGGCGTGATGGAACTTCGCGAGCACCGCGATCTGAGTGATGCAGGGCAAGGAAGCCTGGATCACGTAGACGCTCACGTAAAGCGGCGAGAGCCCGAAGGCCTGCGTGAGGCCGAGACACACGAGCGGGCAGATCACGAAGCGCCCGATAAAGACGAGCGTTAGGTCCTTGTTGAAGCGGATGTTGCGGATCCCGATCGTGTAGATCATGATCCCGATGAAAATCAGGGCGAGCGGCGTCGTGATGCCACCCAAGTACTGTGCAGCCGAGAGGATGGCGCCCGGTACGCGCACGTCCGCCAGGATGAAGGCGATTGCGCAAAGAAAGCCTACGAGAGGCGGCGAGAAAACGCGCTTCACCGTTTCTTTGGACAGGAGCTTCGGGCGCTTCGCGTGCGTCGCCTCGACGCCGTCCATGGCCTCAAGGAAATTCCCCATCGTCCAGAAATAAGTCGTGTTCGCGAAGAAGTAGAGGAGCGTCGGCACGACCGCTTCGTCTCCGAAAAGAGCAATCGAGACAGGCAACCCGATGAACATGTTGTTCGTCGCGGTGAAGGCCGAGGCGAAAACTCCGTGATGGATGCGCTCAATGCGGGCGACTTTGGCGATGAAAAGAGAGATCGCAAAGCAGGTCCACACGGAAACGAAGGGCACGACGAGCGGACCCGTGAGAGCGAGGAGTTCGTCGTGCGTGAGGGACTTGGAGACGCTCGAAAAGAGATAGGCGGGGAGCGACAGGAAGGTGACGAGCTTGGCGATGAGACTCTGCGAGCGGCTGTCATACCAACCGCGGGCGGCGGTGAGGTAACCCGCACCCGAAAGCAGAATCAGAATGAAAACGCACTCGACCGAGTGCAGAAAAGCGTTCCACATGGCTCACGGTCCCGACAAGATATCTTCACATTGTAGTGCCGCCGCGGTTTCCAAAAGATCGGCGCATTCCGGTCCGGCGGAATGTCCGATCGAAATCTCTTCCTTTATAGGGAGGAGGTGTTGCGGCTGACGGTAAGAAAGGCAAGTCCTCTTCGAAGGAGGGCGAGGAAGCTCCGCATTGTTGATGCAGATCCGAAGATCTTGCTTTGGATTCCCGTTCGGGAGCTTTACTTCAGCGCTTCCTCTCCTGCGCGTTTCCCGAATACCAACGCGTCGGCAATGCCGTTACCGCCCACGCGATTGTCGCCCTTGTACGCCGACTGAAGACAGTGCGCTCCGATTTCAACGTAAAAAATGGGTATGAAGGCATGACCTTCACCCTACATGATGAAGGTCAAACTCTTTCTTTCATGAAAAAAAGCGCGCTCCGTCCGAAGCTTGGCGGATTGGACGGGGCGCGTTCCTATGAGGTAGGAGAAAGAGAGCGTGAGGTTACTTTTCCCAGCCGAAGAATTCCGTCACGGTGTTCCAGGCGACTTCACGCAGGAACTTGGCCGTTTCGGGAGAGAGCGGCTTTTCACACTCACCGAGATAGTTGATGTCGGCGGGCGTACGGTGGAAAAGCGTCGAATAGAGAACGGCGCCGTAGAGATAGCTCCCTGCCGCGGACGGATGGCTCTTGTCGGGCATGTACATCTCAAGGTCCGGCTTCGCCTTGATCGCTTCCATGAAGGCGAGTCCCACGGGGACCGTCATCATTTTGGCTTCGTTGGCGATGCGGATCGTGTTGTCGGCGAGTTTCGTGATCTCTTCAGGCTTGTCCTTCTTGGGCCAGGTCATGATGAGAAGCGGCGTGCTGCCCGCCTCGCGGATCGTGTTGGCGTGCGCCTTGGCGTACTTCTCAAAGAAGGGGAGGCGTTTCTTCGAAGTTGCGGCTGCTGAATGGCCCTGCATCAGCACGACGTCGAACATCGGGTGTTCGAGCTTGCCGTCCTTGACAACGGCATACGGATCCTGTTCGTGCGGCGACAGATAGAACTTCATGTCGTGGAAGGAGAGCGAACCCGAGCTGATCGTCAGAAGGCGGGTCTTCATATTCTCCTTCGGGGTGCCGGCCTTCATAAGGCCGCGAAGATAGGTGTGCACGCCGCAGTTGTAGAAGGAATACGAATTTCCGACGAGAAGCGCCACCTTGGGCGACTTCGCGAGCGGTGCCGTCACTTCGGGTTTCACCGTGTTTTCGAGCGCCGAGGCCGAACCCGCCAGAAAGAGGGCGGCGGCAAGGCCGGCGGTGATTTGTTTCAGTTTCATGGAATTCTCCTTTTTCGTTCCTTGAGCCGTCACTTCAAGTGTGGTCGCAACCTGAAAGAGACCTCCGTCGCAGTCGATCGTCGGAAGGAAAGCGGTGTCCCTCTCCAGACGATCGACCGAGAGAGAACATTAGAACTTGTGACGCATGCCGATGATGAACGAGCGGATATTTTCGTTCGAACCTTCGCTCGACGTCCCAGTCAGAGTGCCGGCTTCGTTGTAGTTGTCGGTATCCGTCGTGTCCTTCTTGTGAACGTAGGCCGCACCGGCATAAAGGTCGGTTCGCTTGGAGAGCGGATAGAGGTAGCCGATACCGATCTGCCAGCCTTCCACGTCGTCCGAGTTCTTACTGGCAACCGCGGCACCGGAATAGAGGTCGTAGTCGCGCTCGCCCTTCACATAGCCGCCCGCCGTCTTGAAGGTGCCGCCGAAGAGGTCGATGTTCGCGCCGAGAACCACGGCGTGGGTGTCGTAGCCGGTGCTGTTCTTTTCACGGTCGTTCAGGCTGTCTCCGGTGACGGATCCTTTGACGGAAGTCGAGATCTTGCCGACACGGGTGACGCCGTCGCCGTACTGGTAGCCGAGGAACATCTTGACCGGACCGAAGTCGTAGGTGCCGCCGAGGTTGAAGGTCGAGTAGTCGTCGCCGAGGAAGGAGCTCGTGTCGTCCGCGTCGGTAGCGTTCTTGGTGAACATGCGGTCCACGACCGCGACCACCATGAGGGGACCGTTCGTGTAGGTCGCGCCGACGGCCGCGTAGCGGTCCTTGCGGCTGCTCGAGACGGAGTCGTCGAGCGCAATGCCGTTCGAGGCTTCTGCGTAGAAGTTGAAGCCCGCGAGTTTCGGCGATTCATAGCGGATGGCGTTGTCGAGACGGGTGCCGACGGCGCCCGAGAGGATCTGGCTGCTCTGGGCTTCCTGCCACGTGATGCCGAAGGGCGAGACCTTGCCGGCGAAGATGCCGCCGGTGACGCCGGCAACCAAGGCGCCCGTACGGCCCGCTTCGAAGGTGCCGTACTTGGTTTCGAGACCGATGACTGAATTACGGTTGAAGAGGCGGTCTTCGTCGCCCATCGCGCCCGTATCGGCGTCAAAACCGTTTTCGAGGTTGACGTAGACCTTCAGGTCGGGCGAGATGTCTTCCTTGATGCGAAGACCCACGCGGGAGCCGGCGATCTGTCCGGGATTCATTTCGAAGGTGGTTTCACCGCCGTCGCGCGTAACTTTCAAGCCTTGGTCGATAAGACCGTAGACTTCGACGTCGGCGGCTTGGGTGACTCCGGTCAAAGCGAGAAGAGCTGCGGAGGCGAGCAGAGAGAGTTTGAAGTTTTTCATTGTGTTTTCCTGCCGAGAGGTTGTTCGACGCGTCTACGATAGGAAAACTGAGGTGAGCTCCAAAATCCATGACCGCGCAAACTCAATTTGCGCGAAAAGCAACGCTCATGTCGCTAGGTGCCGCGTACGACGGCGAAAATTGTCTGCGCTGGCGGAGATAAGTCGGATGCGGAGTCGTCGATGTAAGACTCGGTCGAATCTTTTTAAATGGGGAGAATCCCCGAGTCGAAATAAGGTCAACGGTGTAACCGCAGCCAGGCGAGGGCGAAGAGAGCCAGAAGCGCACCGCCGAGGAAGGTTGCCTCCGGCCCGAACGCGTCCCAGAGAAGACCGGCGAGAAGTCCCGCGGCAACAGCGGAAAGGCCGCTCGCGAACCCGAAAATCCCGAAGGCGCTCGCCCGCTCATTTTCCGGAGCGGTCGCGGCGACGAGCATGGAGAAGATCCCTTGCGTTGCGCCGAGGTGAAGACCCATGAGGACGATCCCGATCAGGACGCCCCACTGCGAGGGCAGTAGTGCGAAGACAAGGTCGGCTAGGATCAGAATGCCGATCCCCACCGCAAGGAGCGTCTTCGGATCCGTCTTGTCGGCCCATTTGCCGAAGGGATAGGAAGCGGCCGAGAAGACAAGGTTCATCCCCATGATGAGAAGCGGTATCGCGGTCGCCCCGAAGCCCGCGTCGGAGGCGCGCAGCACGATGAAGGCGTTCGAGAAGCGGGCCACGGCAAAGAGCGACCCGAGCACGACAAGCGACCGAAAGGCGGGATTCGAAAGAACGTGGAATTTCGGGAGGGACCGCTTGACGATCTTTTCGCCGTTACCGTCAACCGGGGCATTGCCTTCTTCGACGCCGAAGAGAATGAGAAGCAGACAGAGGACGCCCGGAATGAGCGCCACCCAGAAGATCGAGCGGTAGTCGTCCGTCCAACAGAGAAGCAGGACCGAGGCGAGGAGGGGGCCTACGAAGGCCCCCGCTGCGTCCAGCGATTGCCGAAGCCCGAAGGCGGCGCCACGAACGGCTTCGGGCGTTACGTCCGCGACGAGCGCATCCCGCGGCGCCCCGCGAAGGCCCTTCCCGATGCGGTCCGCCACGCGTGCGCCGAGAACGACCGGCATGGCACTGGCGAGCGCAAAGAGAGGCTTGGAGAGAACGCCGAGGCCGTAGCCGAGGAAGACGAGGAGCTTCTTGTGCCCGAAGCGGTCGGCGATGACGCCTGACACGACTTTGGTGAGTATGGCCGCTCCTTCGCCAAGACCCTCCACGAGCCCGATCCAGAGCGCACCGGCGCCGAGCGTCTGGGCCATGAAGAGCGGTAGCAGGGCGTGGATCATCTCGGATGACATGTCCATGAGAAGACTCACGAACCCGAGCGCCCAGACGGTGCGGGGTATGGCGGCAGAGGAAGGCTTGGGCATGGGGACGAAATGCGCGAGAAAGCGTTCGTTGGAGAACGAATGCATTGTCGCGCCGTCCAGAAGCCCAAGGTGATCGGAGACGGAGAAGAAGACGTCTTTCCTGAGCGAAGGCAAAAGCCGTCACGAAGCAGTCACGCAAACGTCCGTCCGCCCCCGAAGACCGTGATCCGAACTCATCCGAAGAGAGAGGAGATCTTCTGGAAGAAGCCCTTTTTTTCGTCGGGCGCGCTCTGGTAGGCGCCGGTGTCGTACCCCGTAGCCTGGATCGCCGAGCGAAGAAGGCGTTCCTCCACGGGTTGTTCGGCAATCACGGCGACTTCCTTTTGCTTGCGGGAGGCGGTGATTTTCTTTGCAGAGATGCCGCGCTCTTCGAGCGCTTTCTGCACGGCTTCGCGCACGTGTTGCTCGCACATGCCGCACATCATTCCGTCGACTGCCAGGGTGGTTTTGTACATGTATTCGCTCCCTTTCTTTACTGCGAATGATTTGCAATACGAGAAGTATAGTTCTCTGCGAAAAGAAAGTCCTCATGCGGGAGGAGGAGTGGAGGCCGGGTGACCTTCGATCCGTCAATTCGTGAGGAATCTCGCCGGACGTAGAATGTCCGAAGGATCGTTGCAAAAGGAGCCGCTTTATGACCGAGAAAGAATCCGACCGTTCCGTTTTTGAACGTTTCACGGGAAAGACCCCGAACCGCCTCACGGACCAGCTGCGCGACATCGCGCCCGACGCCGAGAAGTGGATCCACGACTTCGTCTTCGGAACGGTGTACGCGAGGGAAGGACTCACGGACGAGGAAAAGGCCGTCGCCACGATCACGACGCTTGCGGCACTCGGCGGATGCGAGCGCGAGTTGCGCTCCCACATCCAGACGGCCTTGAACGTGGGCGTCGCGCCCGAGCGGATCGTCGCGACCTTCCTTCACATGGCGCCTTATGCGGGCTTCCCGCGCACGCTCAACGCTCTTTTCACGGCCAAGGAAGTCTTTGAGCTTCGCGGCGTGACGGTCGCGGGAATCGAAAAGCCGAAAGTTGGGGAAGAAAAGAAATAAAGCTCCGATCGGGAATCTAATTCGCGTTCCCTCTCGAGGCATCATTTGAGCACAGGTTCGGTTCAGTTTGCGGACGGTTCGAAAGTCTTTTCCATTCGGATGTGGGGAATGCCGTCTTCGTCGAACGGTTCGCCCAGGGTCTTGAACCCGTAGCGTTCGTAAAAGCCCGTCGCGTAGCACTGTGCTTCGAGCACGATTCGTTTCATGGGATAACGCGCCGCCAGGGCTTCCATGGCATCCTCAAACACTCGGGCGCCGAGACCCTGTCCCCGCACCGTCGAGAGGACGCGCCCGATCTGAAAGACCGAGTTGTCGTCCGCGATGGGGAAGGCGCGCAGATAGCAGAGGATCTTCCCGTGTTCTTCGCGCCACACGTGCAGAGCCTTGCGATCGACGCCGTCGACGTCCTGGTAGGGGCACTTTTGCTCGACCACGAAGACGGCCGAGCGGGCGGCGAGGATGCGGTAGAGCTCGTCGACGGTGAGCTCGGCGAATGTTTTGACGAAGCGCTGCATGAAAGTGAATCTGGAAAGTGCTAGTCACGGCATTATAGAGATCAACTTCACCAAAGTCGTACTCTCGTCGGTACAATTCGAGAAACCCCTGCCGTTGCCTCGTATTCGCCCACTCCCGACAGGGAAGATCATAAAGACGGCAGACTCAGGAAATCTTGCGGTTTGATCTTCGCATTGGCTGAGGGTAGATGACAACGTTCAAAAAAATGCTCGCTAATGCAAGACCTTTCGCCAAGTGAGCGTCATATCGATAGAATGCAAAGAGCTCTCCCTCGCGAGCCGACTACTTTTTGAGGTAGATCCTATGTTGAAAGAATTGCCCTTGGGCACCTCGATCTTTGAAACGCTTCGAGCTACGGATGAGCTTTACGTTGATAAGACGGATCTGATTTATCAGCTGGCTCGCAGGCGTTCCAAATGTTTTTTGGCTAGGCCCAGGCGTTTTGGAAAATCGTTGCTTATCTCAACGTTTGAATCTCTTTTTCAGTACGGATTGCGGGATTTCCAGGGACTTGCGATAGAACCTCTTTGGAAGGACAAGACCTATCCCGTGGCACGCTTGGATTTTTCCAGGCTCACGACGTTTCGCAGTTACGAAGAGTTTAAGGAGCGTTTCCAAAGTTTCTTGCAGAGCGCGTTTATTCCTCTCGGCTTTGTCTATCGTCGAGAACTAGACTCTTTGCAATTTCTCGATCAACTTGGGTTGTGGATTGCATCCTTGCCGCCTAACTCTTTGGTCGTTCTTATTGACGAATACGATGCACCGCTCACCGCGCATTTAGAGGACCGGGAGAAGTTTGAGGCCGTACGTGATTGTCTGCAGCCTTTTTATGCACTTCTCAAAGAGTACGAAGGACGCCTGCGGTTTTTCTTCATGACGGGCATCACCAAGTTCAGCAACACAAGCGTTTTTTCCGCGTTCAACAATCTTCGGGATATTTCGCTTGATCCGGAATACGGCACCCTGCTGGGCTATACGGAAGAGGAAATGCGAGCGGTTTTCTTGCCCTATGTAGATAATGCGGCAGATGTTCTGGGAATGACGAGGGAAGAGGTGCTTTCCCGTCTCAAGGAACAGTATGATGGCTTTTCGTTTGACCGAGAAGCGAGCCATCGAGTCTATTGTCCTTGGTCTGTGCTCAATTTCTTGTCGACGCCGAAGAACGGATTTCTCAACTATTGGTACGTTAGCGGTGGTCGGCCTACGGTTCTTACAAAATACCTGGTCAATCATGCGCTGGCAGAACCCATTTCATACTCGGAAGAGCGCAAAATTACCCTTTTCGATTTGACGTTGTCTCAACAGTACGACTACATGAGTATCGAAAATTTGCTCATGCAGGCGGGTTACTACACCATCCGTTCCGTCTTACAAGATGAGACCGTTGTGTTGGGTTATCCCAACCGCGAGGTAGCGATTTCTATGGCTCAGCTCTATGCTGAAGAGCTACTGCAAGGGAAAAACTTGCGTAATGTGTGTCCAACACCCGCCTTGAGCGTCCTGTCTTCAGGAGCGCCAGAGGAAGTCGTGTCCTACTTCACCGAAGTTCTGCGCGCCATCGATTATCAGCGCTATCCCGTCAAGGACGAGGCCACTTGCCGAGGATACCTGCAGGTTCTTCTCATCGGCGCCGCCATGCTTCCGAGTGTGGAAGTCCACAACGCATTCGGCCGCAGTGATTTGGAGGTAGAGGCGGGGGATCGCCTCTGGGTTTTCGAAATCAAATGCGCCCGTGAGTCGAAGGAAGTCGATGGCTTGCTCCGCGAAGCGGTTGAGCAAATGGGTTCCCGTCACTACGGATCGAAACGGTCCGGAAAAAAGGTGATCCGCATGGCGCTTGTTTTCGACGTTTCGGAAAGAGGATTTTCCGCTTGGAAATGCCTGTGAAGAACTCGGGGCGCTCGGTATAGTCCGGCGCCCCGAGCGCCATTCGAGCGCCACGGTCCTGAAGTAACTTCTCGAGAAGATAAAGAATCTCCGCAACAAGAAGAAACACAAGGCCTGCGGCCATTTTTTGGCGCCGCGGCTTATATAATCCCGTGCAACCATTTTCCTTTAACTCCAATCCCGGCCGCGCCCCCTCAAAGCGGCCGGATTACGAGGATTTTTCTGCAATGAACCAACAGATCGGAACGGTTTTCGAACTCAAGGGCGGTTTGGCTCTTTCGGACTTCCGCGCGGCCCGTGCGCTCGCGTCTTTGCGTAAGGTTTCTCCCCTTGTCGAAGCGGTCTCGGGCCGCTTCGTGCATTTTGTGCATGCCGAACGCGCTTTGACCGACGATGAACGCGCCCGCCTCGAAGCGCTCCTGACCTACGGCGATCCGGCCGTCACCGTGCGCGAAGACCTCGCCTTCATGGTGGTGCCGCGTCTGGGCACGATCTCTCCCTGGGCGTCGAAGGCTTCCGACATCGTCAAGAACTGCGGCATTCAGGGCGTCGCCCGCGTCGAGCGCGGCACGATCTTCTCGCTCTCTCTCTCCGCTCCGGTTTCGGACGAACTTGCCGCGAAGCTCGCCGCCGTTCTCCACGACCGCATGACGGAATCGGTCGTGCCCGTCGACTTTGACGCGTCGAAGCTCTTTGAAACGCTCGAAGGCCGTCCCATGGCGACGGTCGACATCGTGTCGGGCGGCCGCGCCGCGCTCGAAGAAGCGAACGTTTCGATGGGTCTTGCGCTTTCCGAAGACGAAATCGACTACCTCGTCGACGCCTTCACGAAGCTCAACCGCAATCCGACCGACGTCGAACTCATGATGTTCGCGCAGGCCAATTCCGAACACTGCCGCCACAAGATCTTCAACGCCCGCTGGACGATCGACGGCGAAGACCGCGAAGAAACGCTCTTCGGCATGATCCGCCGCACGCACCAGATGGCGCCGCAGGGCACCGTCACGGCCTACGCCGACAACGCGGCCATCTTCGAAGGGGCCGAAGCCGCCCGTCTCTATCCGCGTCCGGGCACGGACAGCGTCTTCGGCGACAAGTACGAACGCAACGTCGAAATGACGCATACGGTCTTCAAGGTGGAAACGCACAACCACCCGACCGCGATTTCTCCCTTCCCGGGCGCCTCGACGGGCTCTGGCGGCGAAATCCGCGACGAAGGCGCCACGGGCCGCGGCGCCCGCCCGAAGGCGGGGCTCTGCGGCTTCACGACGTCCGCGCTGCACTTGGCCGAGGCTCCGCAGTCCTGGGAAAACGACTCCGACACGGTGACGGGCGAAAAGACCGACGCCCTCTACGGCGCGCCCTCGCGCATCGCGACGCCGCTTTCCATCATGACGGACGGCCCCTTGGGCGGCGCCGCCTTCAACAACGAATTCGGCCGACCCAACATCCTCGGCTACTTCCGCGCCTTTGAGGCGAACGTCGGCGGCACGCGCTACGGCTACCACAAGCCCATCATGCTTGCGGGCGGCATCGGCAACATCCGCGACGACCAGACGAAGAAGGAAGTCCCGCCTGCGGGCAGCCTGCTCATCGTCCTCGGCGGTCCGGGCATGCGCATTGGTCTCGGCGGCGGCGCCGCGAGCTCGATGGCGACGGGCGCCAACTCCGAAGCGCTCGACTTCGACTCGGTCCAGCGCGGCAACCCCGAAATGGAACGCCGTGCGCAGGAAGTGATCGACCGTTGCTGGGAAATGGGCGCGGAAAATCCGATTCTCGCCATTCACGACGTCGGTGCGGGCGGGCTCTCGAACGCCATGCCCGAACTCGCCGACCTGTCGGGGAAGGGAGCGTCCTTCGACATGACGAAGATCCCCGTCGAAGAGTCCGGCATGAGCCCCTTGGAAATCTGGTGCAACGAAAGCCAGGAGCGCTACGTCATCGCGCTTGACCCGGCGAAGCTCGAGGTCTTCAAGGCCTTCTGCGAACGCGAACGCTGCCCCTTCGCGGTGCTCGGCACGATCACCGAGGAAGCGCACCTCAAGCTCACGAACGCCCCCGAACCCGACTGCGTCGACATGCCGATGGAAGTCCTTCTCGGAAAGGCCCCGCGCATGCACCGCGACGTCAAGCACGTCGAAAAGAAGCTTGCTCCCTTCACGACGGAAGGCCTTGACTTCAAGAAGGCGGCGCTCGACGTTCTCCGTCATCCGACGGTCGCCTCGAAATCCTTCCTCATCACGATCGGCGACCGCACGGTGGGCGGTCTCGTCGCGCGCGACCAGATGGTCGGTCCCTGGCAGGTCCCGGTCGCCGACTGCGGCGTGACGACGCTCGACTACGAAGGTTTGAAGGGCGAAGCGATGTCGATGGGCGAACGCACGCCGGTCGCAGTCATCGATTCCGCCGCCGCCTCGCGTCTTGCGATCGGCGAAGCGATCACGAACATGGCCGCCGCGGACGCCAAGCTTCCCCGCATCAAGCTTTCCGCCAACTGGATGGCCGCCTGCGGCGCCGAAGGCGAAGACGCCCGTCTCTTTGACGCCGTCAAGGCCGCGTCCGACTTCTCGGTCGCGCTCGGCATTTCGATTCCGGTCGGCAAGGATTCGCTCTCGATGCGCACCAAGTGGGAAGCCGAGGGCGAACAGAAGTCCGTCACGTCGCCGGTGAGCCTCATCGTCTCCGCCGCCGCGCCCGTCGAAGACGTCTCGAAGACGCTCACCCCCGAACTCAAGCGCGATCCCGCTTCCGTCCTCGTTTTCGTGGACCTCGGTGCGGGGAAGAATCGTCTCGGCGGCTCGATTCTCGCGCAGGTGACGCAGCGCTTCGGCGACACGGCTCCGGACTGCGAAAACGCGGCCGAACTCGCCCGCTTCTTCGTGACGGTTCGCCGTCTCACGGATTCGGGTGCGCTTCTCGCCTATCACGACCGTTCCGACGGCGGTCTCTTCACGACGCTCGCCGAAATGATGTTCGCGAGCCGCCTCGGCGTGAGCCTCAACCTCTCGAGCCTCCTTGAAGCCGAAGGCGCGAACGTCTGGAACGTCCTCTTCAACGAAGAACTCGGCGCCGTCCTTCAGGTCCGCGCCGACCGCGTCGAAGAACTCGTCGCTGCCATGCGCGAGGAAGGCCTCTCGCACCTTTGCCACTTCATCGGCGAAGTCACCGAAGGGGAACTTCTCACGATTTCGAACGACGACTGCCCGAACGCCTGCTTCACGCGCGAAGAACTCCAGACCGCGTGGACGGAAGTCTCGCACTCGATCGCCCGCGGCCGCGACAATCCGGCCTGCGCCGATCAGGAATTCGCCCGCATCGCCGACAAGACGGACACGGGTCTCTTTGCGAAGACGACCTTCGACGTGAACGAAAACGTGGCCGCTCCGATGATCAACACTGGCGTTCGCCCGAAGGTCGCGGTGCTGCGCGAAGAGGGCGTCAACAGCCAGAACGAAATGACGGCCGCCTTCTACCGCGCGGGCTTTGACGCCTACGACGTGCACATGACGGACCTTCTTTCGGGCCGCATCGAACTCGCGGGCTTCAAGGGGCTCGCCTGCCCGGGCGGCTTCTCCTACGGCGACGTCCTCGGTGCCGGCGGCGGTTGGGCCAAGACGGTCCTTCACAACGACCGTCTGACGGAAGTCTTCCGCACGTTCTTCCACCGCGACGACACCTTCGGGATCGGCATCTGCAACGGCTGCCAGATGATGAGCCAGCTTCGCGACCTGATTCCGGGCGCCTCGCACTGGCCGATGCTCGTTCGCAACCTCTCCGAACAGTTTGAAGCCCGCGTGGTGAATCTCGAACTCCTCGAATCGCCCTCGATCTTCTTCGAAGGCATGGCGGGTTCGGTTCTTCCGATCGTGACTTCGCACGGGGAAGGGCGCGTGCAGTTCCTCTCGCCCGAAGACGCCGCGCTCGCCCGCACGGCCGCGCGCTACGTCGATCCGCAGGGCCGTCCGACGGAGGTCTATCCCTTCAATCCGAACGGTTCGGCCGAGGGTCGCGCCTCGTTCACCACGGACGACGGCCGCTTCACGATCATCATGCCGCACCCCGAACGCAGCCACCGCGCCGTGCAGCTCTCGTGGCACCCGGCCGAATGGACGGACGTCTCGGGCTGGATGCGCATGTTCTGGAACGCCCGCAAGTGGGTGGGCTGATTCCCGGCGTGACTCGCAGCTGAAAAGAGCGGAGCCTTTTTCCCCAACGGAGAAAGCGCTCCGCTTTTTCATTAAGGAGAATGCGATGCAGATTCCGCACACACAGGAAGAAACCGAAGCGCTTGAAGGCATGATCGCCGATCGGCGCGACTTTCACGCGCACCCCGAAGAAGGTTGGTGCGAATTCCGTACCACGGCTTCAATCGTGCGGGAGCTCGAGAGCCTCGGCTTTACGGTCCTCACGGGAAAAGACGTCATCCGTCCCGAAGCGCGCATGGGCGTCGTGGAAGAACGCGTTGCCGAAGCGCGCAAAAAGGCGCTCTCGGACGGCGCCGACCCCGCAACGCTCGACCGCATGGGCGACTTGACCGGATGCGTCGGCGTCTGGAAGACCGGACGCCCCGGCCCGGTTACGGCGTTGCGCTTTGACATCGATGCGCTTCGAGGCGTCACCGAATCTTCGTCGCCCGAGCACCGGCCCGCGGCGCTCGGCTTTGCCTCTCCCGTCCCGAACGTCTGTCACGCCTGCGGGCACGACGCCCATACGGCTGTGGGCTTGGGCGTCGCCCGTTGGATTGCGTCGCACGCGCACGAGCTGACCGGCACGGTCAAGCTTCTCTTTCAGCCCGCGGAAGAGGGCGTTCGCGGGGCCGCCGCGATGGCCGCAAGCGGCGTCGCGGACGATTGCGACTGGCTCTTCGGCTCGCACGTCGGCTGCGAATTCGGACCCGACGAGCTCGGTATTCTCGAGGAAGGCTATCTTGCGACCACGAAGATGGACGTCTTCTTTGAAGGAACGCCCGCGCATGCGGGATCGGACCCGGAAAAGGGCCGCTCCGCGCTGCTTGCCGCCTGTGCGGCGGTGATGAGCATTCAGGGCCTGCCGCGTCACTCGGGCGGGGACTCCCGCGTTTCGATCGGCCGCATCGAAGCAGGAGAAGGCCGAAACGTCGTGGCGGCGCACGGCAGACTCGAACTGGAAGTGCGCGGTGCCACGAAGGAAGTGAACGACTTTCTCGCCGACGAAGTCCACCGCATCGTGCACGGCATGGCCGAGGTTTACGGCGTTAAGGGAAAGGTCGTGAAGACGGGTGAATCCTGCCGATACGTCTGCGACCCGGAAGCCGTTGCGATTCTCGAGGACGTGGCCAAAGCTTTGCCCGACAAAACCAAGGCGACGGTTTTCACGACGGAGCGCGGGAGCGAAGACTGCGCCGTCCTGGCCGAGCGCGTGCGAAGCCTCGGCGGCAAGGCCGGGTTCTTCTGTTTCGGAACGCGCCACAAGGGGCACCATCGTCCTGACTTCGACGTGGAGGACGAAGACGCGATGCTTCTCGCCTGGCGGGTCTTCACAGGGGTGCTCGCACGTCTTCATCACGCCTGAGAGAGCGGCCTCTCTCGGAAAAGCGGTTGGGGCGCCTCGGGGCGCCCCGATTTTCGACGGGAAATCGTCAGGGCTTCTCCGGCCACCACTTGGCCTCGTGCCCCGAGAGGTTGGCCAAGGCGAGGCGTTCTCCGATTCGGGGGAGAACGAGCCGCACGTCGTTTTTGCGGGCCTCGTCGTACGCCGCGTTGAGCGGATCGATCCAACGGTGCACCGAGAGGTCGTACTTCGCGTTGTGGCAGGGCATCGTGTAGGCGGCCCTGAGTGTGCGGGCCGCCCGGCCCCAGTCGTCGGGCATCAGGTGAATGTCCGCCCAGTCGACGTTGTACTGACCGTCTTCGAGCGCGGCGAACTGAATGTTCGGAAAGCGTTCGGCCACGTCCGCAAAGTGCGGACCGATCCCGCCGTCGCCAGAAAAGTACCCGCGCCAGCCCTTTACGTCGAGCATGAAACCGCCCCAGAGCGTTTGATTCCGCCTGAGGCTGCGGCCCGAGAAGTGAAGCGACGGCGTGAAAGTAATGTCGACGCCCGGCAGCGGCTGCACGGACTCCCACCACTCTAATTCCGTGATGAGGTCGGCGGGCCATCCCCAGCGCTCGAAATGCGCTCCGACGCCCAGAGCCGTCACGACGCGCCCGACGCGACCCTTCAACGCGTTGATGACGCGCAGATCGAGGTGGTCGTAATGGTCGTGCGTGATGAGGAGAAGGTCGACCGCGGGGAGGGAGGAGGGCGAAAACACGTCCGCTCCGGCAAAGGGTTTCACGACGCCCGGGACGGGCGCGGCGAAGGTGAGGGCCGGATCGATAAGGATCGATACGCCTTCCACTCTTAAAAAGTACCCGGAGTGCCCGAGCCAGACGAGTTCGTTTTGTCCGACGTCCGCGAGTCTTGTCTCCACGTGCGGGACGACGCCCGAGGGCTTTCGCCCTTCGTTCGAGCGGAAAAGAAAGTCAACCATGTTCCTTGCGAAGGACTTCTCCGTGGGACGGGGCTTCAGGGGATAGAGATTGCGGAATTCCCCGTCCTGCCAGTATGGGCTTGCGAGAATCCGTTCGAGCCTGAGGCCGCTCGGCGCTCCGCCGAAGTCTTCGCGCGCGAGAACGCCGCCCGTTCCCGCAAGAAGGGTGCTGCCAAAGAGTAGAGAAATCGTTTTGCGTCGCGTAAGGGCCATGGTTCGAAGAACGGATGGATTGAGTACATCCTAATCCTACGAAACTTGGCAGGCTCAAAGAAATACGTTCGTATCGAATTCTTGCCCGAAACCTTCGGCCGTTACCGTCTGAAAAGGATTGACGGTGAAGAAGATCGATACTCGAAACGTATGGAAGTCGACGAGGAATCGGCATTGGCGCCGCAGTGTTCGCTGCGCCTACCATGACTTCACCGGACTCGAAGGAGTGGATTCTTTGCAAAGGGAGAAAATGATGTCGAAGAAGAAAGCGCTGATCGGAGCTGCGTTGGCGGGCGTAATGGGCGTCGTGGGCGCCGCGGAGATTGAATTCGTGGTGGGCGGCAAGGTCTATCCCGGCACCTTGAACGACTCGGGTGCGGCGCAGGCACTCTTCGAACGGCTGCCGCTGGAAGTGACTTTTGAAGATTTCGGGTCAAACGAGCGCATCGCCTACGTGAAGCCCGAGCTGTCTCTATCCGGAAAGGCCGATCACGGAGCGCCCAAGCCCGGGACGTTCGCGGTATACGAGCCCTGGGGAAATCTCTGCGTTTTTCGCGTGCCCTTCCGTGCGTCGAACGATCTCTTCATCCTGGGAGAGGTAGCGCCCGAGACGCTCGAAGCGATCGTGAAGAGCGGGTCGGAGACCGTCACGATTCAGGTGTCGGGGCGCTGAAGCGACAACCTTTGAAGGAAGTCGGACGGGGACTCGAATGAAGGCGTTCGGGGTCCCTTTCTATCTCGACAAGTTGGGAGGCAGCCGGAAATTCGCCGTTGAATACGGGTGGTTTTCGGTTGTGTTCCAACAGAAAAAAAACGTCACGCAAGTTATGGCTCGCGACGGGGAATTTTAGGTCTGACTGTCTATGTTCCTCATCGAGGAATGAGTCAGGTAACCCGTCAACCTTGCCCCGAAAGAAATCGCCGCTCTTCCGTAAGAGGAGCGGCGAATTTCATGGATCAGTCCGTTCGACTCGGGGAGAAGTGAATCCTGACCGAGCCGTCACTCCGGAGATCAATAGTTTTCCTTGCGGACTTCGAAGTAGGCCTGGGAGTAGCCGCAGACGGGGCAGACTTCCGGCGCCTTGCGGCCGACGACGAGGTGACCGCAGATGCGGCATTCCCACATGCATTCGCCGGCCTTTTCAAAGACCTGCTGCATTTCGACGTTCTTCAGAAGCTTGAGGTAGCGGGCTTCGTGGGCGCGTTCGATGTCGCCGACCAGGCGGAACTTCGCGGCGATTTCCGTAAAGCCTTCGGCTTCGGCTTCTTCCGCAAAGGTCTTGTACATGTCGGTCCATTCGTAATTTTCGCCTTCGGCGGCGGCCTTGAGGTTGGCGGCCGTAC
>OLGF01001440.1_pt1 | contig 25320 bp, 22 predicted proteins | sample 1604971 | NCBI WGS metagenome assembly OLGF01 (sample SAMEA3888902, study PRJEB22519) | human gut metagenome | biome: human gut; feature: human-associated habitat; material: faeces | place: Denmark | collected 2011 | reverse complement strand
ACCAATGTAGACCTCTCTAATAAATACATCGTACTTGACCTGTCGGAGCTGAAGGGCAAGCTGCTTCCGGTGGGCATGTTCATCGCACTGGATTATGTGTGGGATCAGATAAAGTCCGACCGCACCAAACGCAAAGCCATCTTTATCGACGAGATCTGGCAGCTGATCGGCGCCAGCTCCAACCGCATGGCCGCAGAGTTTTGCCTTGAGATATTCAAGGTTATCCGCGGCTTCGGCGGAGCGGCCATTTCCGCAACGCAGGATCTGTCAGATTTCTTCGGTCTGGAGGACGGCAAGTACGGCAGGGCGATCATCAACAACTCCAAGAACAAGATCATTCTGAACCTGGAGCCGGACGAGGCCCGCTATGTGCAGGAAACGCTGAAGCTCACCCGCACGGAGATCCGCGCCATCACCCGCTTCGAGCGCGGCGAGGCGCTCATCAGCTCCAACAACAACAAAGTGCCCGTGGTGGTGAAGGCCTCCAAGCTGGAAAAGGAAATGATCACCACGGATCGCGCCGAGTTGGAGGCAATCCTCAAAGAACGGCAGAGGGAGAAAACGCATTCAGCGTAGAATACGCATTTCGCAAAGAATACGCACACACAGAAGGAGGTGAACAACATGCTGCTTGATGATGAGCGCCATGTGATCAAATGGCTGTCGCAGTACGGCGCACTGACCAAAACACAGGTGATCCGACTGCTGCGGGACAAAACCCCGGAGACGGCGGAGAAGATTCTTCGCAATCTGAAAAGGGAGCATCAAATCTCGGATGTGGCCGGTGGCTACTATCTGGCTTTGGATGGACTATGCAAGCCGGATCAGCGGACGATCCTTGCCGTATGGGTGCTGCTGCGGTTTATCGACTATGTGGATCCCATGGCGCATTATCCTGCGGTCTACCCGTCCCAAATCTTTTTTCTGAAGGAAAACACCGGCTATGAGATCGTTGTGCTGTATGACGGCGAGCAGCACCTTAGCAAGCTGCTGCAGCCGCAGGATGACGAGATGAAATATATCTTTGTCCTGCCCAATATCGCTATGGCATCCCAGATGATGCTCCCCAAGGCGCCCTGCCTGTTTGCAACCGTCAACTTTGCCGGGCAGGAAGAACCGGACATTACATTTTACACAGAGGAGGCTGCAACCGATGGACTCGATAAACTCGTTCATTCATCTGCTGGATAAAATAGAGACGCAGGATCGACGGCTCGGCATGACCATAAAAAATCTCCGCTGTCTGACCGGAGGGAAAAGCATGGAGCTGGCGTATGCCATGGCGCTGAAGCTGGCTGAGGAAAGCGAAAAATTGACGCTGCTGACCAGAGCGCTTCCCGCCTACACGGGAAATCCGCGGGCACTGCAGGATGTGGATGCGGTTGCAGCAGAGTCGGTTCCAATAGAAGCGGGCTTTACCATCGAAGGCTGGTTCTGCATCCGGCTGCCTCTGCTGCTCCCCAAAAAGGAGAGGGGCTCCGCCTCCTATATTCGGGGCATCCTGTACCCGGCGCTCAGGAACTTCTTTCAGGGCAAAGCACCGGTTCGATACCCCGAAAGCATCATGATATTCCGCCATGTATATGAAAAAGGCAGGCCGGAGCGTCGGTACCGGGATCATGACAATATTGAGGTCAATATGGTCTCCGATACCGTCGCTATGTATGTGCTTACGGATGACGCGCCGCCGTGCTGCGATCATTTCTACTGCAGCGCGGCCTCCACGCAGGAGCGTACGGAGGTGTATGTGGTCCCGGCACGGGATTTTCCCCAGTGGCTGGTGCTGGAGCCCCTGATCCCGGATGAGGGGGTGATGCTCCATGAAAATGTGCCGGAGCAGCGTCAAAAACATGTGTAAAAACAGGGCAAAACCCCGCCTCCCCAATGACATATCTTTTAACAGCCGGAAAACACCGATGAAACCGATATTTTTCAGGCTTTTTGCGCGGACGGTTTCCGACAAAGAGAGCAGTCATGTTGTCGGAAAGCTCCTGCATTCCGGGGTTTGAAACAATGATTACCGTTCGGCCGGGAAGTCATGTGCATCGGCTTATCACAGTGCTTGGGCTCGCCGGCGAATACCCTGTCCGTTCGCTTGGCGTACTGGGAAACGAGCGTACTCTCAGAGCGCTGGTGAGTAAACTTTCCACAACACAGGAGTTTCGCAACCCGGATACCGATGAGCGGATGAGGGTAAAGCTGCTGCAGCTGACCGGCATCGGGAACGCCAAAGCGATTCGTTTCTGTAAGGGCGCTCTCCCCATACTGGAATGGATACATCCGGACGCATACGGCTATTATATGGCCGCGTTTTACAATCATAGATTCCCCGGCGGTATGGCGCATCGGGACCGCAACCTTCGGGTTGCCGAGACGATTGGGATGCACCTGACCGCCGGTGTCGAGACAAGGGCCTATCTACTCCCCGCCTTGCAAAACCGGGCTATCCTTCGGATAACACCGGACGCGCCTGCCTTCTATCTGGCGCGGGACTTCAAGAAGATCACCCTAGCGGAACAGAACAAAACCATGTTCACACGCATCGTCGGCGCAATCTTCTATCCCGGCGGCTGTTACGCCGTTTACAACACGCGGAACGCCGCGATGAAATGGAACGGCATGGGAGAGTTCAAAGCACTCCACAGCCTGACAGAGCTTGCCCGCATGAATGCCGGGGTTCAGAGCATCGACTCCGCAATCCTGCTGGGCGAGTCCTATGATACGGCGCTGACCACACTGCTGGAGTCGGATAAAAACCGGCGACTGGAACTTCGGTTTGACGGCATCTATCGGCACATCTATTTTGTGCCCATGAATGCCGGCGGCATCCGGCAGTTCAGATTGCTCACCGTCCCAGACTGGAAAGAAAAGCTGCTTGAGCTGCTGTTCGACCCAGACGTCCGGTCATATAACCGGGGATTCATGGAATACGACGCCAGTATCGGCGGCACCTGTGTTTTCTCACATCTTGACGGCGACATCGCACGCCTGATCCGTTTTCGTGAGGCAATGCAGACCGGCGCAGGGAGCTTCGAGGTACTCTGCTTCGATGATCAAGCGCCCTTTCTAAGAGAGTACCTTGGCCCGCATATCACACTCAAAACCATCGACGCAGCCACAGTAGAAGCAGAACTGGGACTATAAAGGAGGAATGCATTCTGGATAAAAAGCGAGCAGCAGCCATCATCGCCGTCTCCATACCGGGACTTATCACCCTGCTTTACCTGGGCGGAGTGCTTGGCCAATTGCTGATAAACTATGAGCTTTGGATGAATTCCGGCGGTCTTACAGGGCAAACGACCATCGGCGCCGTAGACTGGAATCCGATCGTGTGTCTGGGCAGCGCCTTCAGCATCCCGGGGCTAAAAAGCATCGGTATACTGCTGCTGACCGGAGTCGGTATCACGGCCTATGTGCGTTTCCACGATAAATTCAGCTCCAAGGACTACGATGAACGCGGATTTACCCGCAGCAAGCACGGAACCTACGGCACCGCATCATGGATGAAGGACAAGGAGCTGAAAGAGATTCTGGAGATCAAGCCTCCGCCGCAGGCCGATGGCATCATTTTGGGCGAAAAAAACGGCAGCGTCGTCTGCTTACCTAAAGACACCAGACTGAACCGCCACATCGCCGTATTCGGTGCATCCGGTACCCGAAAATCCCGTGGCGTGATCCGTCCGGCGCTGTTCACCATACTCAAGCGAGGAGAGTCGGCGGTCATTACGGATCCGAAGGCGGAGCTCTATAACGATACCGCCGAGTTGTTCCGCAAGAACGGGTATGAGGTAAAAGTATTCAACCTGGTAGACCCCCGGCACGGCGACTCATGGAACTGCATGTCAGACCTGAACGGCGATACCCTGCTGGCACAGGTGTTGACCAATGTCATCATCTCCAACACCAGTGAGGGCAAGGGCGACCATTTCTGGGACAACGGCGAGGCCAATTTGCTCAAAGCGCTGGTGCTCTATATCGATCTGGACAGGAGCCGCAGCCCGGAGACGAAGAACCTGGCGGCCGCCTACCAGCTCCTGACCCAAAACAGCGAACGGCAGCTGACGGCACTTTTTGAAAAGCTGCCGCTGGATCACCCCGCCCGTGCGCCGTTCAATCTTTTCTCGCAGGCCAGCGACACGGTGCGTTCCGGCATCGTCCTTGGACTCGGCACCCGGTTACAGGTCTTACAGAACGAGGCTGTGCGGGACATCATCAGCCGCAGCGATATCGATCTCACGGCGCCGGGCAAGCGCAAATGCGCCTACTTCGTCATACTCAGCGACCAGGACGCAACGATGGCGTTTCTGTCCTCGCTGTTCTTTTCGTTTCTATTCATCAAGTTGGTGCGCTATGCCGACAGCACGCCGGTGTTGCGCTGCAAAGTCCCGGTCAACCTCATCTTCGATGAGTTCAACAATGTGGGCAAGCTCGGCAGCGCAGCGGACGGTTCGGATTTCGCCCGTACGCTCAGCGTTATCCGCAGCCGTGCGATCTATGTGATGCTGGCCGTGCAGAGCCTCGGTCAGCTCCAGAACCGGTATCCCAACAATCTCTGGGCGGAGATCGTCGGCAACCTGGACGTGCAGCTCATGCTGGGCTGTACCGATGAGGTCAGCGCCGAGTACTTCTCCGCGCGGAGCGGTGATATGTCGGTGGAGATCAACTCCACCATGACCGTGCGCAAGACCATTGCCGTAGCGCAGGTCATCCCCCAATACCGTCAGACGGAGGGCCAAGGGCGCAGACGGCTGCTGACTCCGGACGAGGTGCTGCGCATCCCAAACGAGGAACTGCTGGTGGTCATCCGAGGACACAATGTCCTGAAACTGAAAAAATTTGATTATGCTGACCACCCGCTGGCCAAGGAATTGACTCCCGTCAGCATTCTTGATTACACACCCCCGCACGCGGCAGTGCCTTTTCTCCAGACCGAGACGACTTCGCCACACACAGTGCCTGAGGAGTGGCCGCACACATCGTCCATCCCCTCAAAACGCAGAACTCTGTACAGCTCCGCAAAACCGCCGAGCGAGTTTTGAACTCAATGCTTTAACTAAAAAGCTGACATTTAACTTTAGTGATGTTATAATGCCGAAAGAAAGTTAAATTGGTGGTGAGCAGATGGACTATATCACAAAAACACTGGGCGTCCCGGTAATACGGACAGAGTGGAAGCAGCAGGCAGCCTTGCCGCTTTTTTTGAACGATAAATATACATTTGAACAAGCGGACGTTGGCGGAGTAGCGTGCCTTATTGTTCATCCTGTGGGGGAACTCGATACGATCAATACCCTTAAAAAGCATGTGGCGAGGCTGCATGCAGCAAGTGGGCGACAGGTCGTTTTTGAGTTAACGGCCATATCCCGGCAGCGCCGCAACTCCTTCATTGATGCGAAGCTGGCGTTCGTCGTGCCTGAAAAGCAGGTGTATCTTCCCTTTCTTGGGGCTCTGCTTACAGAGCGCTGCGATAGCGAGGGACTCATGACGGGCGCAGAGAAGCTGCAGCCGTCTGCGCAGATGCTGCTGTTTGCCTATATCCTGAATGGGAACGAGCCTATGCCGATGACACCCTTTGCGGAGAGGTTTGCCTTTTCCGCAATGACGATTACGAGAGCGGCAAATCAATTGGTAGAGCTTGGGCTCCTTAACAAGTCCTGCTCCGTCGGAGCGCAGAAAATGCTCTGCACCGAGCTCGACACGAAGGGACTATATCAAAAAGCCGTCCCCTACCTCATCCAGCCTGTCCGGACAACCGTATTCATCGAAAAGAGCGCTGTGACCCGGGATATGTTTCCCGCAGGGCTGAGTGCGCTTTCGGAAATGAGCATGCTCAATCCGCCGACGGTCGAAACATGGGGTATGGTTGGCGGTAAAATTAAGGGATCGGCACAGAAATTGATCGATTCTGAAAAGCAATGCGCCCTGCAGCTCTGGCGCTATGACCCGCGCCGTATCAGTCAGACAGGCGGAGGTGATGTACTGTCGCTGGCGGCAAGCTTAGCAGACGATATGGACGAGCGGGTAGAGCAATGTATTGAAGAAATACTGGAAAAGGTGTGGTGACAAAGATGGTAACCGGATTTGAGAGCTTCAAGCGGTGGTTTTCCGAGTACAGCGAGCAGTATGCAATTATCGGCGGAACAGCATGCGACCTGCTCATGAGCGAGGAAGGTATGGATTTTCGGGCAACGCGAGATATTGATATGGTGCTGATCGTAGAGAGCCTGACGCCGCAGTTCGGAGAACGATTTTGGTCATATATCAGAGACGCAGGGTACGAGCATAGAAATAAAAGTACCGGCGAACCGCAGTTTTACCGATTTACGAATCCGAAGAGCCGGGATTATCCCTACATGATAGAGCTGTTTTCCCGTCGCGCTGATGCAATTGCCCTTTCGGATGATGCGGTACTTACGCCATTGCCACTGGACCATGAAATATCCAGCCTGTCGGCGATTTTGCTGGATGATGCGTATTACCAATTCCTGCGCAAGGGGAAAACCATAATAGATGGGATACCGATTCTTGACGCAATGCACCTCATCCCATTCAAGGCCAAGGCGTGGCTGGATCTTCGCCAGCGAAAGAAAGCCGGCGCAAAGGTTGACAGCAAAAACATCCGGAAGCACAAAAATGACGTGATCCGGCTCAGCATGCTGTTGAGAGAAAATGATACGCTTGACTTGCCGCAAGCGATCCGCAATGATATGAAAGGCTTCCTTTCCGCAATGCGCGAAGAATCGATTGACCTCAAGGCACTTGGAATACGAGGAACGTCGCAGGAGGAAATAACGGGAAGGCTGCTTACGGCGTATATCCTGAACAAATAAGACATATTACCGGCAGATGAGCGTCTCAGAAATGGGACGCTCTTTTTATATTCAAACAAAAGAAACGGAGGATCAAACAATGGCAACGAAAAAAACGGCGGTGATCCCGGAAGAAGAAATTCTTGCGGCCGCGACGGACGAAAACATCAATGAACACGCATTACATCAGACTGAAACTGAACCTGAGCCGGATAGAGTGCTCAGCGCTGAAGGGGCGCCCGGAGACGCTGATCTCATCGACATTTGCCAGACTGGTTCCGAATCTGCGAATCCCGAAGGAATTCCGATCGAAGACGCCGCGCGCAACACCCCGGAAGCACCGGTATCCCAGACCGGATCGGGCACTGAACTTCCCGGAGAATTCCCGGCCGGATCCGATGAATTAACTGCGCCGGAAGCTCCGGCGTCCCAGACCGATTCCGACTTGGATGAGAAAAAGCCTGAAGAGAGCCCGCCGGCCCGCCGAACCAGAAAACCAAGAGCCAAGAAAAGTGAGTCTGACACAGCAGCGGCAGAACCGCCCGGGGATGCATCCGACGGCGTCGAATCTCCGGAGAAGAAGCCTCGCAGGCGCGCCGCTGCCAGACCGGCGTCGCCGGTAGTATCCATCGACGAGCGCCCCAGTGTGGAAACGGAAGCGGACAAAGCCCGCAACGATTTGCTGGACCTGGTAGAATCCTTAAAGACCAAACGGATCCTGACCGGGACCATTCAGGGCATCGAACGCCCCGCTGACCATCCCTCGCGTTCTCTTGCAGTCATTTATCATGGCGATATCAAGGTTATTATTCCTGCGGAGGAGGCGGTGGAGCCGCCGGAGGATTTCCGCGGCAGGCTTCCGGAGGATGTGCTGCACTATATGGTCACCAAGCGCCTGGGGGCGGAAGTGGATTACATCATCAAGGGTATCGACGCCAAGGCGGGCGTTGCAGTCGGCAGCCGTCTTGAGGCTATGTCCGCTAAGCGCCGAGCGTACTATTTCGGTACAGACCGGGATGGAAACAATCTGCTCTACGAAGGTATCTGTGCGGAAGCTCGCGTCGTATCCGTCATTCGTGCCGGCATCTTCGTGGATCTGTTTGGCTTGGAGGTCTACATCCCTCTTCGTGAGCTGAGCTATCAGCGTATGCTGGATGCGCAGGACAGCTTTCAGCCCGGGCAGCGCATTCTGGTTAAGATCCTGAGCATCGACCGCAGTGACCGAACCCGTATCCGGGTCAGCGCCTCCATCAAGCAGGCCGGCGAGAACCCCTATGAAAAGGCGCTGCGGCGTTATTCTGTGGGCAACCGCTATGTAGGTACTGTCAGTATGGTGGACATGAACGGCGTGTTCGTCTCACTGGACGGCGGCATCGACTGTCTGTGCAGCTATCCTAAGCGCGGGCGCCCGCCCAGAGGCTCTCGCGTAACGGTACGGATTCTGGGCATCAACAACGAATCCAATCGGATCTGGGGCGCAATCACACACATCGCTACCCCGAGATGACTGGAGCGAACAGAAAATGACAAGGAGGTTGAACAACTATGCTTGATTACGATCTGACCCGCGCAGAGCAGGTCAGAAGAACGGATCTTGCGCAAAAAGCCCGCAGGATGATCCTGTCTCACATGAAGGTGGAGGCGGAGGACGAAACTTCGCTGACGCTGGATCACCGCGGCTACTATATGCAGATCTCGTTCTCGCCGCTGCACCCGCTGCTGGTCGTCTGCCTGGCTAAGGCGATCCGAAACCCGGATGGCGCACGAAAACAGCAGCTTGCCAACGAGCTGAACCTGCACAGCGTGCTGGGCAGCCACGCCATCAACGAGGATGTCGGCTGTTATTCCTATCGCGCTACCCACTGGCTGGATACGGAGCTCACGCCGGAACGGTTCTTTGAAATACTCAGCCGCTGCGTTGACGAAGCGGATCGTGGCTATTTCAATCTGGCAGGATGAGTATATTGCCGTAATGCTCAGTGCGTATCCGCGTACCGGACAACCCCACCGCCTCCCGGCAGTACCCGGGGAAAGCCTCAAGTGAGAGCCGGGAGCCATACTGCGGCACTCCGGAGTACACCTTACAGCCGTCAAGCCCTCCGGAATCAGAACCAGCCATACTCAAAGAGCCGGCCATGAACGAACTGCATTTGCGCGAAACTGCGGCGTTGGAGTTGGCTTCACCTATGACTCTACCGCAACAGGACGCCGGGATATCCCCATTATCGCCGGAGATATATCCATCCATCCGGCGCGGGATATCAAATCGCGGCTGGAACTGTACGCAGCAGACGGCATCATATATTTCTGCGTTTGGGCGCAGCTGAGAACAGAAGCGTGATACGATCTGTATATCGGCTGCACCTGAGCCAAACCACATCACGCAGCGAGAAGCGCATCGGAAACGGTGCGCTTCTTTGCTGCAAAAAAACAGGAGGTAAAGGAACGATGAAACGTAAAACGCTCAAGAAAGCCTTTTCGGCATTCTTGTCCCTGCTCATGTGCATGATGACGCTTTTGTCTATCAGCACCCCTGTGTTTGCCGCAACGACGGTAGACGCTTACATGGTGGATTTCCCACGCGACGGTGACAGCAACTACTCTGCGACGGCGTGGGGCCACTCTGCCACGTCTCTGATGGGCGGTTGGCGGTTTCTCAACAACAAATACACAACGGTGCATAGCATCGGCACCTATAACGGTCAAGTCTCGTATTGCATCGAGCCCGGCATCGGGCAAAATGCCGGCGATACTCTCTCCCACAAGGATGAGACATTTTGGGAAAACTACCCCAGCCACCTCAATCCGACCATTTCCCCGGATACCATCAAGGTCCTGCTTGGCCGGATCATGCAGTATGGCTATCAGGGCAATGTATCCACATCCTGGCGTTCTCAGAACGCCTCGGATGCAGCTGCGTTAAGCCATATAATCGCTACGCAGCTGCTGGTCTGGGAGACGGTTGTCGGCGAGCGTGACGCAAGCTTCAACAAGGTGGATCCCTCCGGCTATGGGAAGAGCGCGGTTTGGAGTTATATCCGGGACGAGCATCCGCTTCGCAGCCAAATTCGCTCCTATTATAATTCCATGGCCGCCAGCGTGCAGAGTCACGCAGAGATCCCCAGCTTCTGCGCACGAAGCATTGGCAGCGCACGCAGCTATGAACTCAAATACGACGGCACGCGATATACCGTGACACTGACGGATACCAATGGAGTGCTGTCGAACTTCTCGTTCAGCTCCTCGGAACCCGGAATCAGCTTCTCCCGAAGCGGGAACCGCCTGACAATCACCTCTGACATGCCGATTGCAGGCGATATCCGCGTAAGCGCCAGCAAGACCAACGGCGTGCGAAGCGGTGTGGTCGTCTGGACGGACGGCAACAAAGGCGCCGGCATTCAGGACGTTGTCACTTACGGCGAAAATGTGTCAGACCCTGTCAGCGCCTATCTTCGGCTTGAGATGGAGGCGCTCGGCGTCATGCACCTGGTCAAGACCAGCGAGGATGGCGTTGTGGCCGGCATTTCTTTCACGATTTCCGGCAACGGAATCACCAAGACTGTGACTACCGGCCGCGACGGCACGATTGACGTATCCGAGCTCATGGCCGGCACCTATACCGTAACAGAAGCGGACATTGAGCGTTATACGCCCCAGACTTCACAGCAGGTCACCATTGTCGGTGGGCAGACCTCGACCGTGACCTTCAACAACGTGCTCAAACGCGGTGCTTTGGAGGTGACCAAGACTTCGGAAGACGGATTCGTTGAGGGCGTAAAGTTTCGCTTGTACGGCAAATCCCTTTCCGGCCTGAACGTCGATGAGTATGCGGCAACGGACTCCACCGGCGTGGCTAAGTTCCGTAATGTCCTGATTGGCGGCCCATATACCATCGAGGAGGTCGATACGGCCATTCGTTACGTTATCCCTGATCCTCAGTCGGTATCTATCCAGTGGAACCGGGTTGCAGAACGCAGCTTTGCCAATATCCTCAAAAAGTTTACCGTGACCGTAACCAAGACGGACGCAGAAACCGGAACACCGCAGGGCGACGCCACGCTGGCAGGCGCTAAATACGGGATCTACAAGGGCGGGAAGCTTGTCGATGTGTATTACACAGACGCCAAAGGTCAGTTCACCAGCAAAGAGTATATCTGCGATACCGACTGGACGATCCGTGAAATGGAACCCTCGGAGGGGTACCTCCTCGATACGACGGAACATGCCGTTGGTGCAGCGCCCGGTCAGTATACGGTTGAACACAATACAACGGCTAACGCCGTGACCGAAACGGTAATCAAGGGCAGCATCCGCCTGATCAAGCATATTGATGCGGAACTGGAAACCCCCGAGAATATGCCGACCCCGCAGACAGAAGCCGAGATCCCTGCAACACCGGAAGGCTCCGCATATTTTGTTAGCCCAGACGCCGCCGCACCGAAGGATGCGCAGGAAACTGCAGCTTCCGTTGATGCAAAGGACGCAGCCGAACCTGCAGCGGAAGAAACCCCAATGCCCGATCAAACCGACACGGAAACGCCGGCCGAGTCTGAGCCGGAAGCAGCCGATACGCTGATTCCCGGTCAGAATGAAGCGGAGCCAGAACCCGAAAACGGATCTGTACCGGCGGCGGAGTTCAACCCCTCCGGCAATGCAGGCATTATCGAACAGCCGGAAGCAGGCGCGATGTTCCAGCTTTATCTCTCAAATGCCGGAAGCTATGACGCAGCCAAAGATAGCGAGCGCGATCTGCTCGTGACGGATGAAAACGGCGTAGCGCTTTCCAAGGATCTGCCTTACGGCCGCTATACCGTACACCAAATCGAGGGACAGGAAGGACAGGCCTTTGTTCCGGACTTCACTGTATTCATCAGTTCCAACGGACACCTGTACTCCTATATCCTGAACAACCAGACCATCACCAGCTTTATCCGCGTGGAAAAACGCGATGCTGAGACCGGAAAGATCATTCCGGCAGCAGGCATCGGTTTTCAGGTCAGAGACCTGACCTCCGGCGAACTGATTTCACAGACCGTCTATTATCCGGCGCCAGTGACCATCTCCACATTCTATACCGCAGACGATGGCACGCTGATGCTCCCCTGCGAGCTGCCCTACGGCCGCTATGAGCTGATCGAGGTGACAACCTGCCATGGCTATGTGCTGGATACCGCCCCGGTTCCGTTTGCCGTGGATGGGTCAGAGGCTGTCGTGACAGTTACAAAGTCCAACATGGCGCAAAAAGGCCTCATCCGCATCCAAAAGACCGGAGAGGTCTTCAGCAGCGTTGTAAACGAGGGATCCATCTTCCGGCCTGTATATGAGAATACCGGACTTCCGGGAGCAGTCTTTGATATCGCTGCCGCGGAGGATATTTACACCCCTGACGGAACCTTGCGTGCAAAGGCCGGAGACATCGTAGACACCGTCACCACGCAATCGGACGGCATGGCCGCCAGCAAGGCGCTCTACCTTGGCAAGTATGTGATCACCGAGAAGCAAGCTCCGCACGGCATGGCGCTTCAGACCGAAGCGCATACGGTTGAGCTGGTATATGCTGGACAGGAGGTTACGGTCACCGAGCTTCGGGCAGATATGTACAATGAACGCCAGCGTGTGGAGATCAGTCTGGTAAAAACCATGGAAACAGATACGCTGTTCGGCATTGGCCAAAGTGACGAGCTCACGCACGTTACATTCGGCCTCTATGCTGCGGAGAAGCTTGTGGCAGCCGATGGCAGCAGCATTCCGCAGGACGGCCTGATCGAGATGGTGTCCTTGAATAAAGACGGAAAAGCGACGTGCAAGACGGATCTCCCCTTTGGACGCTTCTACCTGCAGGAGATCTCTACCGACAGCCATTACCAGCTTGGCGATACGAAGTATCCGGTGTCGTTTGACTACGCCGGGCAAGACAAGAAGCTTGTCAAGCTGATTGCCAACGAGGGCGCAGCCATTGAGAATAAGCTGATCTACGGCTCCGTTTCGGGTCTGAAGGTTGATGCAAACGATAAGCCACTCTCCGGTGCAGTCATGGGTCTGTTTGCTGCATCTGAAACGAGATTCACGAAGGATACCGCACTGCTGACAGCCGTATCCGCCGAGGATGGCAGATTCCGCTTCGAAAAGATCCCTGCCGGCAACTGGCTCGTGCGCGAGATCGAGCAGCCCAAGGGCTTCGTTCTGAGCGAAGAGCTGTTCCCGGTAACGGTCAAGGAGCAGGGACAGGTCATTGAGATCAAGATTGCGAACAAACTTATCCGCGGCAGCGTCACACTGACAAAGTATGACGCAGACTATCCCGAGAATAAACTCAGCGGCGCGGTATTCGAGGTCTACCGTGATGTTAACGGGAACAAGGCGCTGGACAAGGACGATGTATTGCTCGGCACCATGGAGGAGTCCTCTGCCGGCGTTTACTGGATGAAGAATCTGGAGTACGGCGGCGTACTGGTTAGGGAGAAAACCGCACCGGAGGGCTTTATTCCGGACGAGAAAGCCTACTATGTGGAGATCGATACCGACGGAAAAACCTACACCGTTGAGAACGAAGCCGGAAAGGGCTTTATCAACCATGCTCTGAAGGGCTCCCTCAAGATTATTAAGACCACCAGCGACGGAAAGAAAGAGGGCTTTGCGTTCCGCATCACCGGCGCCAACGGCTACGATATGACGTTTACAACCGACGCCAAGGGCGAAATCTTCATTGAGAAGCTGCGCGTCGGCGAGTATACCGTCACGGAGCTGAAAAACAGCGCCAGCGAAGGGTACAAGATCGCAGACCCCGTCAAAATCACGCTTGTTGCAAATGAAACGCTGACGGTAAAGATCCATAACGACAAGACAAAGGTGGATGTTCCCAAGACCGGAGACGACGCCGATCTTATGCTCTGGATCTCACTGCTCGGGCTTACGGCGGCAGGAGTAGGCTGCACAGCGTTTTTCTACCTGAAAAAGCGCAGAACAGGCAAGCATATTGCCGTGAAGAAGTAAATAACACCTGTCCGGGGATATGCTTGAACGCACATCCCCGGATTCGTTATGGAGGAACGATATGAAAAACGACAGGCGCAGAAGAAATCGGCCGCGGAACCGTGAGAAGAAGGGCGTCAAGCAGTCCCTGGGCCGGGAATGCCGGCACGTATGGTCGGGCGGCGTGTGCCTTAAATGCGGGTGCTTGCAGCAAAACCCACGCTCAAACAGTGAAAAATTGCCCGCAGGACAAAATCCTGCGGGCAGTACAGATGTCAGAGATAGTTGATGGGAATGACCCGATCCGAACCCTTCAGTGAGACCAGCCTGTCATAAAGGCAGATCACGCCGCCTGGACCGCGCCTGACACCGGGGATCTTATCCAAGAGGTCGAAAGCGTCCATATCCTTTTTCTGCGGGTCAGCGTGTTTTTTCATCTCCAGCGGATAAAGGGTCCCATTCTCCTCGATCAGCAGATCAATTTCATTCATGTCCTTGTCCCTGTAGAAATATAGCGGAGGATCAATGATCCCTTTGTTGTAATAGCTTTTGATGATTTCTGAAATCACAAAGCTTTCGAAAAATGCACCTGCCATTGCGCCGCTTTTCAGAACATTGGCAGAAGTCCACCGCGTGAGATAGGCGGCGAGCCCCGTATCTAAAAAATACAGCTTTGGCGTCTTAATGGCGCGCTTGGTAATGTTGTTTGAATAAGGCCTGAGCAGGTATACAATATTGGAAGCGACAAGAATCGAAAGCCACCGCTCTGCCGTTGGCTGGCTTACTCCGACATCCCGTGCCATAGACGCCAAATTGATAAGCTGACCGGTGGATGCCGCTGCGGCGGTCATGAACCGGGCAAACTTTACGGTATCGCCCACCTCAGACAGGTCGCGCACATCTCGCTCAATATAGGTACGGACATAGGCGCCGTAGAACATTTGCCAGTCGAAGTTCGGGTTTTCGCAAAGCTCCGGCATAGAACCGCGATGGATTGAGTTCCACACATCGTCATAGGACACTTCTGCAAGATGCTTTTTGCGCACGGTAAAGTACTCTTCGGTTGGCAGGAACGGCAGTTCGCACGCAATACCATAGCGCTCGCGCAGGGAGAACCCCAGAAGCGTCACAAGGCCAATGCGCCCCGACAGAGACTCGCTGACGCCCTTCATCATTTGGAACTGCTGTGAGCCGCACATAAAGAACTGACCTTTTCGATGATCCCGGTCAATGAGCATTTTGATTTGCGGGAACAGCTCAGGTGCTTTCTGAATCTCATCGACGAACACGGGCGGAGGATTATCCTTAAAGAATGTTCCGCTCTGTTCCCGAGCGCCTGCCCGGATGATAATATCATCCAAAGTCACATAGTTGAACCCTTCCGTCATACGCTGCAGCATGGTCGTCTTTCCCACCTGTCGCGGACCGGCGACAAGGATTGCACCGAACATCTTTGCCAGTTCCTCCACAGTGGTCTCCGCATGCCTTCTGATGTATGTCATTTGAAATCACCTCGTTTCGGCTAATTTAATATCATGTATTATTATAGCCGAATACTGTGAAAAAATCAAGCTTAATTCAAAAACCGGAATGGCATAGTTGACACGCAGCATGGAAAGAGCATTGCAATCAGAATTCTTCATGCTATAATATACCCACATCACTCGTAAGGCTATGACTGACTGCGCCCAGACCAAAGGATAATTGGTGCACGGTTGTAAACGGGTGCAGAAGGAGGAATAAAGTCTATGACAAAGAAAGAGCTTGTCGCTTATGTGGCTGAAAAGGCCAATCTCAGCAAAAAGGACGCGGAAATAGCGGTCAATTCCGTATTTGACGGTATCACGGAAGCACTGAAAACCGACGGCAAGATCCAACTGGTCGGCTTCGGCAGTTTTGAAGTGAAGGAGCGCGCCGCGAGGATGGGCAAAAACCCGGCTACCGGGGAAACGATCGGGATCCCGGCCGGCAAAGCCCCTTCCTTTAAGGCGGGAAAGGGGCTCAAGGACACGATCAAGTAAAAACAAAATACAGCATCAGAGAGGACGGCTTGAGAGATCAGGCCGTCTTTTTCTATGCAAATTACAGGAGGTCATTATGAAAAAGATGAAAACAGGCATCGGCGTAATGCTGGCGCTATTGTGCTGCATCCTCATGTGTACAGGTGTTGTCTATGCTACCGGCGATGACACGGACGGCACGGAGCTTCAAGTCGCGCAGCCCGTCATCCTTGAGGTACAGCTTGGCCCCCAATGGGCGGGTGTTGAATTCCAGCTCAAAACGGATGCAGGCCTTTATCCGGGCACGATTGCCGTGGGGCAGGACGGGATTTTACGAACCGAGCTGGGCAATAGCGGCAGCTACGTCCTTTCTTGCCTGACTCTAAGTGCCGCCGTGCCGTCGCCGGGCGATATCCCAAGTCCTGATGTGACGCAACAAGAACAGGAGCCGCTGACAACAGACAGTGCGGAGAACGCGGACGCCGCTTCGCAGAATGTGCAAGAGCAGGATACGGGCCGTCCTACCGTCGGCGGGATTCCCGTGATGCACATTATCCTGTTTGGCGGAGGGCTCCTTCTTGCGGCAGGTGCGCTGGTCGCCATGCGCTTTATTCGGAACCGGCGCCCATCAGAACGCTCGCCGTATGATCCGGACGATGAGGACGATGACGAGGATGATTACGAATATTGACATCGCCATTTTGGAGAGCGCGGGCAGTTTAGAGAGGTGTATCTTTTCTCCAGACTGGTTCTGAATCGCAAAACACAAAACTTTGAGAAATATTTATAATAAAATAATTAAAATCATTACTTTAAGGCTTGACTTTTGGATCCTGATATGCTAAGCTGTAACCGTGGCAGGGGCTTGCACTCAGGCTTTCAGTACTTCGGAAGAGCTCCCGGAGTTAGACTCTCCCCGCGGGAGAGAAACTGTTACGGATTTGCGCACTGAGCGATCCATACGGTGCAAGCCACAACTGAACTCATTGGCCGGAAAGCTGCTTTGATGACAGGAACGTGCTCGGTATGTAGAAACCGACTTTGCCGTCCTTGGTTTTCATGCAGTTTTCCGGCCTTTCTCTATATCCTGACGGAGGTGAAAGGACCGTGAAACACAAGAAAAGGAAGAAAGGAATCAACCCGTCCGCCATGCGCTGTCAGTATTGCGGCGGCACTGTTGTGCTGCGCTCCGCAGACGGCATCTACCATGAGAACCACAGCCATACCATGCTCTATGTTTGCAGCAATTATCCGCGGTGTGACGCTTATGTCCGCACCCATCCGGGCACGAATATCCCCGTCGGTACATTGGCTAACCGCGAGCTGCGCACGCTTCGGAATCAGGCGCACCACTATTTCGACCAACTATATCTAAGCGGTTTGATGAGCAAACAGGACGCCTACCTGTGGCTGGCAGGGCTTCTGCAGGTACCGCTTTCCAAAGCGCACATTGGCTTTCTCGGCGAATATTACTGCAACGAGGTCATCGCCGAAAGCAAGAAGCTCATGGAGCGGCGCAGGAAACAACAGCCGGCCGGATTTCGCCCATGCAAAGGAGGCGAAGCATCATGACGCTTACACAACCCCAGCAGAGAAAAGTGGAGCAAAACCTCGGACTGGTCGGGAAGGTGATCAAGGACAAGGTCCATAATCCCGGTCAAAACAGTATCTACAGTTACGATGACCTCTATCAGATCGGCTGCATTGGCCTCTGCAAGGCGGCATACAGCGATAAAGGCGGATGCTTCTCTACGTATGCATACAGGCTAATCTGGAACGAGATATGCACGGCGTTGATCTATGCCAACCGCCGGGCGGCAAAGGAGTGCGAACTGCTCCCGGAGGTGCTCGGGAAAGAAGATAGTTTAGACGAGCATCACGAACTGAGCATGATACTCGACCGGCTGGAGGCCAACGCTTCCGAGGCGATGGCGAAAGGCATCCGGGCGATCCGTCTCAGTGCCGAAGGCTATTCCCACGCGGAAATCGGCAGCATCCTCGGGGAAAGCGACAAATGTGTCGCCGCCCGAATCTCCCGCACCAGGAAATATCTCAGGTCGCATCCGGACCTTGCGGCATTCTGATTTATGCACAATTGAAAACGATACAACAAACCCGCCCTCCCCAGTATAAACACTGCGGAGGGCGGGTTTTGCATTTTGGAGGAAGTTATGGAACTCTTCAAGAATAACCGCTGGCTGCTTATCCCGATCCTGTCCTCACTGCTGCTGCTTGTCCTTATGAAAACAGTGCTCTTTCTCGGGTATGTCCCGACTGAGTCCATGGAACCTACACTGAAGAAAGACTCATTTATTCTGGGGACACGGCTGTACGGAGATTTGACCGATGGGGATATTATCATCTTTGAACGGGATGGGAGGCTGCTTGTAAAGCGAATTACGGCATCCGGCGGCGAAGCTGTCGTTCGGAATGGCATTACGCTGATTGTGCCGGAAAACTGTTATTACGTTCAGGGCGACAATGCCAACCACTCCTATGATTCCCGCTTCTGGTCGGACCCGTTTGTAAAGGAGAGCAGCATAAAGGCAAAGCTGCTGGGCTGATTCTTTATAAGCGCCATAGCCGCCTGCTCCGGGACGCTGAAAAAATCGTCCCTGTGGGTTTCCAGCAGGTCAAGGGGCTATGCCGCTTATGTCCCACTGTGTATCACATAGCGGCAAAACTCGTCCTCGTCAAGATGGGAGGAGATAAGCTCTCTGCTCTCTGCTTTTTCCTTCAAAATACTTGTGCCCACATATGTGTCCTTACAGTTGATAGTATGCACCCCAGATTACCTTCCCCTATACAGTCTAGTATATAGACCTTTGCTCCTGGCGTTCTTTATAGATCGTCTACCAGTGCGGTACTCTTGGCGTAGGCGGTGCTGCGCGCCTCAAAGAAATCCGTCTTGACCATGTTGGCGTCGGCGTACTGGCTGACCCATGCCATGCTCTCCGGCTCGTGCTCGAAGCCGGGATATAGCGCCGGATACCCGAGACTCGTCCAGCGGAGATTGCCGAGGTAGCGGATATAATCTGTGACCATCCGGCGGTTCAGCCCCGGCACCTCGTCCCCGATGACATAATGCCCCCACGCGATCTCCTGTTCCACGCCCTCCAGCATCATTTCCCGAAGCGCCTGCACGTTTTCCGCCGTGAACAGCTCCGGCTGCTCCTTCTGTAGCTCCAAAATAATGTTGCGAAACAGCCACAGGTGGGTGTTCTCGTCCCGGTTAATGTAGCGGATCTCCTGTGCCGAGCCGGGCATCTTGCCATTGCGGGAAAGGTTGTAAAAGAACATGAAGCCACTGTAAAAATAGATGCCCTCCAAAATGAAGTTGGCCATCATCACGCGCAGCAGCGTAGGGGCGTCCTTTTGCTCCTGGAACTCGTTGTAGCAGTTCCCGATGAAGGTGTTGCGCCGCAGAAGGTGCTCGTCGGTCTTCCACTGGTAGAGGATGTCGTTGCGCTCCACGGGGGAGCAGATGGTGTCCAGCATATAGCTATAGCTCTGGGAGTGGACGCACTCCTGAAACGCCTGAATGGACAGGCAGAGATTGACCTCGTTGGCGGTGACATACGCGCCAATGTTGGGAAGATTCGCCGTCTGGATGGAGTCCAGAAAAACGAGAAAGCTTAAAATTTTGTCGTAGGCCGTGCGCTCGGCCGGCAGCAGGCGGGGATAGTCCTTCACATCCTGCGAGAGATTGATCTCCTCCGGAATCCAGAAGTTGTTCATGGCCTGCCGGTACCAGTCGCTGACCCACGGATACTTCATGTTGTTGAAATCGTTGAGGTTTGTTGTGTTGCCGCCGATCATACGCCGCAGGCGCACGTCGATGTCACCCTCCGGATTAAAAAGTGGCTTTTTCTTCAGTTCTACCATGGTACTGCTCCTCCCTATGACGCGCAGCTTTCGCAGTCCTCCACCTCAAGGGACTTGCTGCGGATGTAGTAGATCGTCTTGACGCCGCTGTGCCACGCATCCAGATACAGCGCCAGTACCTGCCGCATGGTGTAGTCGTTGGTGATATACAGGTTCATGCTCTGCGCCTGATCGATGTGCCGCTGGCGCACGCCTGCGGCCCGTACCGACCAGCTTTGGTCGATGAGGTGAGCCGCCTTATAGTACCACCATGTATCCAGCGACAACTCCGGGGCCACGCGAGGCAGGATGCTGCCCTTCTTCTCCTCCAAAAAGAAGCGCCTCATGACAGGGTCGATCCCGGCGGAGGTGCCGGAGAGGATGGAGGTGCTGGAGGTGGGAGCGATGGCCAGCAGGTAGGCGTTGCGCATTCCCTGCGCCGCCACCGTTTCGGCAAGCTCCCGCCACTTGTCGGAGGCGTAGCCCCGCTTCTCAAAATACGCGCCGGTCTGCCAGTCGCTGCCCTCAAACAGCGCATAGCAGCCCTTTTCCCGTGCCAGTGCCGTGTCCGCCCGGATGGCGGCATAATTGATGCGCTCAAACACCGCGTCGGCGAAGGCGAGATGCTCCTCGCTCTCCCAGCGGATGCCGCGCTTTGCCAGCATGTGGTGATAGCCGCTGACGCCAAGGCCGATGCTGCGGTATTTGTGGTTTGTGAGCCGGGCGTATTCCAGCGGGTAGAAGTTGAGGTCGATGACGTTGTCCAGCGCGCGGATGGCCGTCTCCACCGTACGCTCCAAGTAGGCCTCGTCCTCCACGGGAAGATTTCCAAGGGAGAGGCTGGCCAAATTGCAGACCACGAACTCGCCGGGGCGGGTGACCGTTACCACCACCGTATCGCCGTTCTCCGTCCGCAACGAGGTGCTGATATGCTCGATGGGCGCCATATTCTGGGCGATCTCCGTGCAGAGGTTGGAGCAGTAGATCATGCCCGCATGGCCGTTGGGGTTCATGCGGTTGACGGCGTCCCGGTTAAATGCGAAGGGTGTGCCAGTTTCCACCGCCGAGCGCAGCACCAGCCGCACGATGTCCTTGACGGTGACGGTGCGCTTTTCGATGCGGGGGTCACTGACGCAGTCCAGATACCGTTTCTCCCACTCCGCGCCCCAATAGTCCTCCAGCGCGTAGCCCTTGACGGTGAGGATATCGTGGGGACACATGAGCTGCCACGGCGCGTCAAGATTTTTCTCCGCCAATTTCCAGAACAGATCGGGATAGCACACGGCAGGAAACACGTCGTGCGCCTTCATGCGGTCGTCGCCGTTGTTGGTGCGCAGCTGCAAAAACTCAGGGAGATCCTTGTGCCACGCATCTAAGTAGACCGCCACTGCGCCCTGCCGCATGCCCAGCTGATCCACGGCAACGGCAGTGTCGTTCACCAGCCGGATCCAGCGGATGACGCCGCCCGCCGCCCCCTGAAAGCCCCGGATGGCGCTGCCGGTGGCCCGTACCTTGCCAAAGTACAACCCCATGCCGCCCCCAAACTTGGACACCTTGGCAAAATTGTCAACGGAGCGGTAGATGCCGTCCAGACTGTCCGGCACCGTGTCGATAAAGCAGCTGGAAAGCTGGTGATGGGGCTTTCGTGCGTTGGAAATGGTGGGGTGGCCATGGTGACCTCCATGCGGCTGAGCATATCGTAAAACCGCCTGACCCAGTCCATGCGGCCGGAGGCCTCGTTCATGGCAAGGTGGAGCGCGATGCCCAGGAACATCTCCTGCGGCGTTTCCAACGGCTCACGGCTGCGGGACTGGATGACGTATCTCTTGAGCAGGAGGTCAAGGCCGGAATAGGTGAACAGTGTGTCCCGCTCCGGGCATAGAAAGCCCTCCGCAGTGTCGATCTCCTCACGGGAATAGCGGGCGAGGATATAGTCGCCGTACAGCCCCTTATCCGTCAGATAGCGGAGCTTTTCATACAGGCCTTTCACACCGCGCTCTGTCCACCGCGAGGCATTGCGCTTGGAAAAGGTGTGATTCAAAAGCCGTGCCGCGATGAACTCCCATTTGGGCGCCTCCACCGTGGTCAGCTCCACCGCCGCCTTGGTAAGGGCTTCCATCTTCGCATCCGTGGTCATGGCGGGTTTGCAGAAGCTCTCAAATTTCAGCTGCAAGGCGCTGAGGGGATAAACCTCTTCCTCGAAATCCTTCTGGATCTGCCGCAGGAGGTCCTCAAGGGCATCATCCTCCACCTCGCGGGCGAGGTCTGCGCGGACGCGGCGCAGGGCGGCGCGCTTTTCACGGTACAGGATATATGCCTTTGCTACCTCATAGTGTCCGCACTCCATGAGTACGCGCTCCACCTCGTCCTGTACGCGTTCCACGGTCAGCCCACCGTTTTCCTGTAGGCGCTTGAGGACGACCGACAGCATTTCATCGAGCACCCGGTCGTCTAGCTCCTGCGCTTGGCCGGAAAATGCCTTTTTCATGGCGTTCAGGATCTTTTCTTCTTGGAACGGGACAACTTCGCCCGTTCGTTTTCTGATATTCATCGGCGACCTCCTTTACATTAACCATCAATTTGCTCCATAACATCAAAATGGTTTTTCTCATACCGGATAAGCCCGTCCCGCTGCATGAGGGACAGCTCGTTGGAAAGCGCGCTGCGCTCTACGCTGAGATAATCCGCCAGCTGCTGGCGGTTGTAGGGAATATCAAAGGAATAGCTGCCGGTGCGCTTGATACACTCCGAAAAGTAGGACAGCAGCCGCTTTCGAATGGACTTGGGGCCGGTGTGCAGCACCCGGCGGGAGAGCTGCAAATTTTTCTCCGAGCAAAGCGTCAGCAGGTTCCGCACAAGCCGTACATGGCGCGGGCAGACATTGGCGCAGGGTTCCAGTACGCGCCTGATATTCAGCAGCAGCGCTCGCGTATCCTCGGCGGCGGTCACGTTGACCATCAGCGGCTCGCCCGGCACGCAGGCGTACGCCTCCGCAAAGACGCCGCCGGGGCCGATGCTGCTCAGGACGCTGTTATTGCCCCACACGTCTCCCATTTCAATGATGACTCGGCCGGAGAGCACCACGCCGATCTGCTCCGTGGCAGTCCCCTCCGGGAAAATAATCTCGCCCTTTTGAAAGGCGTGCTCCTTCGCGTGCAGGCAACCGAGCATTTCCTCAATGTCCGACGGCTCCATTCCGCGAAAAAGCCGTGTGTTTGCTAAATTGATCTGCATATTTTTTTGCCTCCGTGTTGGTGTGCCAACGGACTTTCATAAATTATGATAGTAGAATAAAATCACAAAGTCAAGAGAAACCGCAAGGGGGTATCAAAATGATTCGAAGGATCATCCAGATCGATCAGGAAAAATGCAACGGCTGCGGCGCCTGCGCCGCCGCCTGTCACGAGGGCGCCATCGCCATGGTGGACGGCAAGGCGCGGCTCATGCGGGACGATTACTGCGACGGCTTGGGCGACTGCCTGCCCGCCTGCCCCACCGGGGCCATCACCTTTGAGGAGCGTGAGGCCCCCGCCTACGACCATGCGGCGGTCTTGGCCGCCAAGGCGGCCAGGGCCGCGGACACGCCCCTGCCCTGCGGCTGTCCCGGCAGCCAGAGCCGGGCCATCCGCCGGCCGGAAGCCGCCCCCACCGCTGGAGATATCCCCAGTGAACTGCGCCAGTGGCCGGTTCAGATCAAGCTCGCTCCGGTTAACGCGCCCTACTTTGACGGCTGTGATCTTCTCATTGCTGCCGACTGCACCGCCTACGCCTACGGCGCCTTTCACCGGGACTTTATCCGGGGCCGGGTGACCCTTATCGGCTGCCCCAAGCTGGACGAAGGGGACTATAGTGAAAAGCTCACCGCCATTCTGGCTCAAAACGACATCCGCAGCGTCACCGTTGTACGGATGGCGGTCCCCTGCTGTGGGGGCATTCAGCGGGCCGCCGAGCGGGCCGTGTCCGCCAGCGGTAAACCGCTCTCCCTCCATACGGTCATTGTGGGCACCGACGGCACGCTGCTCCGCCAGGCTTGACACACACTTTACAATTGTGTCTTCTGTTTTTCCGGCGAAACTTGTATAAGCATACGAATTTCCGCCCCCTCCCTTGCAAAGCCCCCGGGAATTCGATATATTATACTCATTCTGGGACAGGGAGGTAGAGCCATGACGCCGGTGCACGAACTGCGCTCTGGGGTTTGGATCATCAATGGTTCCCGCCTGTCCAATTTTCGGCGGTAATAAGTGCAGGGTATCTGTGTAAGCAGATACCCTGATTTATTTTATCGTTTCCTAAAAATTTATTTGGCGCTACAGGAGGGTTTTATGAGCAAAAAAGTTGCCGTCATCATGGGTTCCGACTCAGATCTGGACACCATGCGCCCCTGCATCCAGCGGCTCAAGTCCTTTGGCATCCCCACAGAGGTCCACATCATCTCCGCCCACCGTACCCCCGCCGCCGCCGAGCGCTTCGCCTCTCAGGCAAGGGAGAACGGCTTCGGTGCGATTATCGCCGCAGCGGGCAAAGCCGCCCATCTGGCCGGTGTGCTGGCCGCCTATACCACCCTGCCCGTCATCGGCGTGCCCATCAAGACCTCTATGATGGGCGGGCTGGACTCCCTTCTGTCCATGGTGCAGATGCCCAAGGGAATTCCCGTGGCCTGCGTGGCGGTGGACGGCGCGGACAACGCCGCCATTCTGTCCGCCCAGATGCTGGCCCTTTCCGACGAGGCCCTGAGCGACCGGCTGGTGCAGTTCAAGGCCGGCATGGCCGCCGAGGTGGAAGCAAAGGATCATAAAATCCAAATGGAGGAGTTTTAATATGTCTTACGAGAAACTGGAGCAGCTCTACGAGGGCAAGGCCAAGCAACTGTACGCAACCGACGATCCCGAGGTTCTGTGGGTCGAATACAAGAACACCGCCACCGCTGGCGATGGTGAAAAGAAGGAAGACTTCACCGGCAAGGGCCGTCTGAACAACCTCATCACCACCATCATCTTCGACCTGCTCAAGAAGCGCGGCATCGACAGCCACCTTATCAAGCGAGTGGACGACACCGGCCAGCTGGTGCGCAAGGTGAACATGTTCCCGTTGGAGATCGTGCTGCGCAACGTGGCCGCCGGCCACTTCTGCTCCCGTCTGGGCGTGGAGGAAGGCCTGCCGCTCAAGGAGCCGGTACTTGAGTACTTCCTGAAGAACGATGATCTGCACGATCCGTTCGTCAACGACGATGACCTGGTGGCCCTCGGCGTATGCACTCGCGAGGATCTCGCCGAGATCGCCCCGCTGGCCCGCAAGATTAACGAGGCCCTGATCGAGATCTTCGCCAAGATCGACGTCAAGCTGGTCGACTTCAAGATCGAAATGGGCCGCGCCACCGACGGCACGCTGCTGTTGGCCGACGAGATCACCCCGGATTCCTGCCGTCTGTGGGACCAGAAGGACCACTCCGGCAAGGTCGAGCACCTTGACAAGGACCTGTTCCGCCGTGGTCTCGGCAGCATCATCCCGGCCTACGAAGAGATCGAGGAGCGCCTCGCCGAACTCGCCAAGTCCGAAGGCATCGAAGTCGCCGAGTAATGCATTATCTGGCTCCCCTCTCGAGGGGAGCCAATTGTCTTTAATTTCAAGAAAGGATTTCCATGGTTTTTCGCGTGTACGTGGAAAAGAAGCCC
>OLGF01001427.1_pt1 | contig 25512 bp, 26 predicted proteins | sample 1604971 | NCBI WGS metagenome assembly OLGF01 (sample SAMEA3888902, study PRJEB22519) | human gut metagenome | biome: human gut; feature: human-associated habitat; material: faeces | place: Denmark | collected 2011 | reverse complement strand
TATATTAGTGATTTATAGGCCTATCTGCTCTATTCCACATACTTTCCGCCACTCTTTGAATGCAAGGTTTCCGCCTGTTCCGCCGCCGACTGTGGCTAACTATGTGGTCAAACCAGCCGAGAAGGCAGGCACTTCGATTGTGACCGCGTGAACGGAATAACTGGATCTGCCCAAGTCAGGCCCAATAGAGCAATTATCATTTCATCACGTCATTTGTTCATTATTATAGCGGGCTTATCTCTTTTCGTCAATCAAAATGATGCGGGCAGCGCAAAAACTGCGCCGCTATAAACAAGGAACGGCCGTGTGGACGCTAATTGGAGAAGCCCCGTCGGTACCGGCGGGGCTTCCCCTTGTCTGCGTATGAAAATATATTAGAGCAGAAGATTCTCACTGTAGAGAACGAATTGAATTGTGGAGCATACACAGTCAGTCCATCTGGCAGTTCAGCGCTGGATACGGCCAGATCCGTCACCACCAGCCAGCCTCTCCACTTCGGCCACAGTGACCAAGTTATAGTCGCCCTCAATCGCGTGCTTTAGGGCGGAGGCCGCCACGGCAAACTCTACCGCCTCTTGGGTGGACTTACCATTGAGCAGGGCATAGATCAGCCCGCCGCCGAAGCTGTCACCGCCGCCCACACGGTCCACGATGTGCAGGTGGTACTCCTTGGAGAAGCAATAGCTCTCGCCGTCGTACAGCATACCGGCCCAGTCGTTGTCGCTGGCGGACAGGGAGGTGCGGAGGGTGATGGCCACCTTCTCGAAGCCGAACCGGTCGGCCAGCTGCTTGGCCACGGACTTATAGCCCTCCTTGTTGAGCTTGCCGCCGTAGATATCGGTGTTCTCCGCCTCGATGCCGAACACGTCCTTGGCGTCCTCCTCGTTGGAGATGCACACGTCCACATACCGGCACAGCTCCGTCATGGCGGCACGGGCCTGCTCACGGGTCCAGAGCTTGCCACGGTAGTTCAGGTCGCAGGAGATCTTCACACCATGCTTCTTGGCGGCCACGCAGGCATCCTTGCAGATCTCCACCAGATTGGGTCCCAGCGCCGGGGTGATGCCGGTGAAGTGGAACCAGTCGGCACCGTCAAAGATGACGTCCCAATCGAAGTCGGAGGGCTGGGCCTCCTGAATGGCGGAGTGCGCCCGATCGTAGATGCACACGCTGCCCCGCTGGGAGGCACCCTTTTCCAGATAGTAGATGCCGATGCGGTCGCCGCCCCGGACGATGGAGCGGGTGTCCACCCCCAGTCCACGCAGGGCGTTGACGGCCCCCTGACCGATGGCGTGGGCGGGCAGCTTGGTGACGAAGGCGGCGTCCATGCCGTAGTTGGCCAGCGACACGGCTACATTGGCCTCGCCGCCGCCGAAGGTGGCTTGCAGCTGATCGTCCTGAAAGAAGCGGTAGTAGCCGTTGGGGGCCAGCCGCAGCATGATCTCGCCGAAGGTGACAATGCGTTTGCTCATAGTGATTCCTCCTTATCTGCGAACCAGATGAATGGCGAAGCCGCCAAATTCACCGTCGATATAGATGGCCTTGGTGCTGCCCTTGGCATCCGTCTTGCGGGTCTCCGGCAGGCAGCGGATGCCGCACAGGCCCAGATGATACACCGCCCGGTCCACGTTGCTGGTGGCGATGGCAATGTGCCCGTGGGTGCCACGGCCGGGGGTCTTGGTACACTCCACGGCGTGGAGGGCCTGCACGGAGGAGTTGCCCATCTGATAGGCAAAGCCGAACATATCGCACAGGGTGCGGGCCAGTCGGTCGGCCTCGGTCTCGCTGCCGCAGTTGACGCCCACATGGTCCAGCGAGAAGCCCAGCATGGTGCGGACGGCCTCCCGGCTCAGGCGGGTGATCTCCGCCCAATCCTCCTGCTGGATGAGGTCCTTTTTCACCATCCATGTGCCGCCGCAGGCCACGATCTGGTCAAAGGCCAGATAATCCGCCAGATTCTTGGCGTTGACGCCGCCGGTGGGCATCCATTTCAGGGTCTTGTAGGGGCCGGCCAGAGCCTTCAGCTTGGCCACGCCGCCGTTCTGCTCGGCGGGGAAGAACTTCACCACCTCCAGACCCAGTGCCATGGCCTGCTCCATCTCGCCGGGAGTGGCGGTGCCGGGGATCATGAGCGCCCCCTTGGACAGGCCGTAGCGCACGGTGTCGGGGTTGAAGCCGGGACTGACGATGAATCTGGCACCGGCGTCCAGCGCACGGTCCAGCTGGTCGTGGGTCAGCACGGTGCCGGCACCCACCAGCATTTCCGGAACCTCCCGGCTGATGGCCCGGATGGCCGCCTCGCCGGCGGCGGTGCGGAAGGTGACCTCGGCCACCGGCAGCCCTCCGGCTACCAGCGCCTTCGCCAGAGGCACGGCCTTTTCAGCGTCGTCGATGGCGATGACCGGGACGATGCCGATGTCAGAGATTTGTTTCAGAACAGGATGCATGGATAGACCCTCTTTTCTGTGTAATAGTGGAAATGGTTGATGCTGCGTGAGAACACGCAGACGGGATAAAGGGGAAAACACCGCACCCGGCGTCAGCGCCGGATGTTGCCGGAACACGCTCAGATGCGGTGGTTCTTTCGGATTTTGACAGGGGGATCACTTGCTGCCCTTCTCCAGCGCCTCCCACAGGCCGGACAGGTACACGGCGCCCAGCGCACGGTCATACAGTCCGTAGCCGGCACGGCCCTGTTCGTCCCAGATCATGCGGCCGTGGTCGGGGCGGATGTAGCCGTCGAAGCCCACATCGTGGTAGGCCTTCATGATCTCGTAGAGATCCAGACTGCCGTCGCCGGAGAAGTGGGCGGCCTCCTCGAACTGGCCGGGCCCAGTGAATCGGATGTTGCGGACATGTGCGAAGTGGATGCGGCCCTGTGCACCGAACTCCCGCACCATGGCGGGGATGTCGTTGCAGGGGTTGGAGCCCATGGAGCCGGAGCAGAGGGTCAGCCCGTTATAGGGACTGTCCACCAGCGACAGGATGCGGCGGACGTTTTCGGCGTTGGTGCAGATGCGGGGCAGGCCGAAGATATCCCAGGGGGGATCGTCCGGGTGGATGGCCAGCTTCACATCGTACTGCTCACACACGGGGATCACCGCCTTCAGGAAGTACTGAAGGTTGCGGAACAGATCCTCGTGGGACACGGAGGCGTATTGGGCGAAGAGCTTTTTCAGCTCCGCCATGCGCTCCGGCTCCCAGCCTGCCATCTCGAAGTCACCGGCACCCTGTTGGATGCGGTCGGCAAAGGCCTGCGGATCAGTGATGCGGTCGATAATGGACTGGTCATAGGCCAGAACGGTGGCGCCGTCGAACCGGGGCTTGGCCAGATCCGTGCGGGTCCAGTCGAACACCGGCATGAAGTTGTAGCAGATGACCTTGACCCCAGCCTGACCCAAGCGGGCCACGGTCTGGCGGTAGTTGTCGATGTATTCGTCCCGACTGGGCAGGCCCAGCTTGATGTCCTCGTGGATATTGACGCTTTCGATGACCTCCAGCTCCAGACCGGCGTCGTTGACGTCTTGCTTCAGCGCCCGAATACGCTCCGTGGGCCACAGAGCCCCGGCGGGCATATCCATCAAGGAACTGACAACACCGCTCATGTTGGGGATCTGCTTGATATAGCGCAGCGGTATGGGATCCATCTGACTGCCATACCAGCGAAATGTCATTTTCATGGCTGATCGCTCCTTACTCTCTCACTCAGCTGCCGACGCAGGATATCACGCACCGCTCCCGGCCCTGCCAGCATGGCACGGAAATCGTCCTCCACCGTTTTGGCCAGCCCTGCCTCATACAGGTCCACACCGAAGATATCGGCGTTTTGCAGGATGGGACGCAGCTGATGGGTGAAGGTATCGGGCTTTCCGAGGGTTACGTCCGCCAGCAGCGGCTGCAGCTGGGGAAGCAGGGGATCCGGACTCACCGGCATCGTCTTACCGGCATCGTCTACTCCCAGCAGATAGCGGCACCAGCCGGCAAAGACCAGCGGGATATACCGCAGCTGTGCCATGGGGAGGCTGCGCTCCCGGTAACGGCGCAGGGTGCCGCCGTAGCGCACTGGCAGCTTCTGAGAGGTATCGGTGGCGATGCGCTGGGGCGTGTCGGGAATGGCGGGGTTGGGGAAGCGCTCATGGAGCACCTGATGAATAAACTCCGTGGGCCGGAGGATGCCGGGATCCTCCACCACCGGGAGACTCTCGCCGGCGATACGTTCCACCAGCGTTACAAGGTCGGTATCTCGCATCTCGGCGGAAATGGTCTGATAATCCAAAAGGCAGCCAAACACCGCCAACGCCGTGTGCAGGGGGTTCAGACAGGTGCCGACCTTCATTTTCTCCGACTTCTCCACGGTGGCCCGATCGGTGAAGTAGACACCCGCCTGCTCCAGCGGAGGCCGACCGTTGGGGAAGTGATCCTCCAGCACCAGATACTCCGTCACCTCGGCATTGACGAAGGGGGCGGAGACGGTGCCGGTGGCACTCTTGGTGATGGTCATGCCCGCTACGCCCAGCGCCGTCAGCTGGTCGGCCACCTTCTGGGAGGGGTGGGGGGTGATCTTGTCGATCATGGACCAGGGGAAGCTGACGTTCTCCTCACAGGAGAGCCAGCGGAGGAAATCCTCCGGCACGAAGCCGCCCTTCTGCCAGCCCTCGGCAAGGGCCAGACAGCTGTCCCGGAGTTTTTTGCCGTTTTGGGCGCAGTTGTCCATGCTGACCACGGCAATGGGGCTTCCACCTGCCAGAAACCGCTGATACAGCAGTGCCACGGCGATGGAGAGGGTGTGCCGGGGCCGGAATGGCCCCGCCGCCAGATCCTGCACCACCACGGGCAGGAGCGTGCCGTCCATATCCCGGAGGGCATAGCCCTTCTCGGTGATGGTGAAGCTGACCATTTGCAGGGCGGGGTCCCGGAACATCCGGGTGAGGGTCTGCCAGTCGCCGTCCTGCCAGTCCGCCTTCAGACAGCCGGCCACGCTGCCGATGACCTCCCGGTCGCAGGAGCCGTCGGCGTGCATCCGCACCAGAAGGGAGAGGTTGTCGTAGGGGGTATAGCCCTCCGTGGCGGTGCTGAAATTATGGGATGCCGCCGCCACGATGCCGGTATCGGTGCAACCGGCGTTCAAAAGGGTCTGCTGGGCCGCCGCCAGAAAGGCACGAAAGATGTTCCCGGCCCCGAAGTGTATCCAGACGGGATGCCGGAGCGTCCGCTCCTGCATGGCGGAGACGTCGTAGCGGGGCAGGGCGATGTGCGCCGCCTGCCAGCCGCTCTCGTCCCGCAGACCCTGAATGTTCAGATGAAGCATAGAATGCCGCCCTTCGTATCAGACTCTGGTATCCACCAGATGCTTGCCCAGCTTCTTCTCCAGCTTGCCCTGCAGCCAAGTCAGGAGGGTGCTGAAGATCAGGTAGACAAAGGCAGCCTCGCAGTACAGCAGCAGGGGTTCGAAGCGGACGGCGATGATGCTCTTGGCCGTCATGAGGATCTCAGCCACGGTGATGGAGGACACCAGAGAGGTATCCTTCAGCAGGCTGATGAAGGAGTTGCCCAGAGAGGGGACGGCCACCAGAGCGGCCTGGGGGATGATGACCTCGGTCATGGTCTGGAGCTTGTTCATGCCCAGTGCCTTGCAGGCCTCGAACTGTCCCTTGGGGATGGAGCCCAGAGCGGCTCGGATGACCTCGGAGTTATAGGCGCCCTGACTGATGACCAGCGCCATAATGGCGGAGGGGATGGGCTTGAGGACCAGCCCGATGGAGGGCAGGCCGAAGTAGATGACGAAGATCTGCACCAGCAGGGGCGTGCCACGGATGACCCACACCACGAACCACGCAATGCCCTTCAGGGGGGCAATCTTGGACATACGCATCAGGGCCAGCGCAAAGGCCAGCACCAGGCCCAGTGCAAAGGACACCAGCATCAGCGGAACGGAGATGGTGAGTCCGGCTTTGAACATGGGCCAGAAGGAATCAAGAACCAGTTGTAATTTATCCATAGGGGTTCTCCTTTTTAAGAGACGGGGACGCCGCCACCGGGCGGCGTCCCCTCAGTTTCTAAGCGTTGCTTACTTGTTGTACAGGCTGACGCTGTCGGCCACAGTCTGGCCGAAGTACTTGACGGTGAGGTTATACAGGGTCTTGTCCTGGATCATCTCGCTGATGATCTCGGAGACCTTGTCGCACAGGGCCTGATCCTCCTTGCGGAACATGGCGGCGGACTCGATCATGTACTTCTGGTCATCGGCGGGCTGGAAAACAGCGGCGATCTTCACGTTGACGTCGGGACGGTTCTTCATGTACTCGTCCACGGCAGCCACGTTGTTGACGTGACCGTCCACACGGTTGGTGTTCAGCATATCCATGGCACCGGTGAGGTCGGCGTCAGCGGTGGAGGCACCGTAACTCTGGGCGATCTTGCCGGCGGTGGAGGAGGGGGAGTTAGCGCAGACCTTGCCGTTCAGGTCCTCGAAGGACTTGATCTCGTCGTTGTCACCATTGACCACCAGGCAGAAGGGGTTCTCTGCATAGGAGGCAGACACGGCGTACTTCTCCTGACGGCTGGGATCGGGGTTCACGCCGCAGATAACGGTGTCATAGCGGGCGGCATCCAGGCCAGCCAGCACGGGATCCCAGCTGTCGGAGATCTGGAACTCGGCCTCCACACCCAGACGCTTGGCGATCTCCTTGGCGACCTCTACCTCAAAGCCGGTGAGCTCGCCGGTGCCCTCGTCGTTGTAGACGTAGGGGATCCAGTTGCCCTCGGCGCCGATGGACAGCTTGCCAGCGTCCAGCACACGCTGCAGGGAGTTGTCGGTGTTGTTGTCACCATTGTTGTTGTCGTCGGCCTTTTTGCCGCAGGCAGCCAGGGAGGCGATCATCATCAGAGCGAGGACCGCTGCAAGAATCTTTTTCACTTTCATTCGTTTCACCTTTTCCTCTTTTTTATTTATTTTTCAGCTGACGCTGAGAAATACGTTGGTTCAGTCCTCCAGAAAACGTTCCAATACCCGGAAGTTTCTGCGGTCTGCGCTGAAGGGGTCGGTAAAGTAGTGTTCGTCGGCCACCTCCTGCACCAGATAGCCGGTGAAGTGGTGGGCCTGCATGATCTGAAGCTGGCGGGACAGGGACGTGTTGCCGTCGCCCCATACGTTGTGGAGCCAAGGGTCGCCATCCAGAAAGTGCATATGGATCAGGTCGTCGCCGAAGGCGTTGAACCAGTCCTCCAGCGTCTCACCGGCGGCGCCGGTGGCGATGTTGTCCACCATCATCTTCAGGTTGGGGTGGCCGATCTGCCGGTACATCTCACGGGCACGGGGCAGGTCGTAGACCAGATTGCTCTCGTCGTCCCGCAGGGATTCCATTACCAGAAGGATGCCTTCCGCCTCCGCCACACGGCACAGGCGGTACAGATGATCCCGACAGCGGTTCCACATGGTACTCTCGTCCTCGCCGGTGTAGCCCCAGCCGGAGTTCACCACCACCCGGTCGGCACCCAGTTGGGCGGCCAGACGAATGGCGTTGGAAAAGTAGCGGAAGGAGTACTCCAGCAGCTCCGGCTCCTGCGAGGCGTACTGATACTGGTAGGCGATGCTGGGGGCGGTGACGGACACCACCCGGACATCATGCTCCCGCAGCTTCTGCTTCAGGGCGGGAACGTCGCCGGTCCCCTCGTGGTCCAGCCAGAAGTGGGAGGCGCCGCACCAAAGTTCGATCTGGCGGATACCCAGACGCTGCTGGCAGTCCAGAAAATAGTCCAGCGAGAAGCGGCGGTAATGCTGGTTCATGTTCACCAGCTGACTGCGGCGGATGCCCATTACGCCAGCACCTCCTTCATGGCGGCCACGGCCTTTTCATCGGGGTAGGTGGGGGAGTCGATGTAGCGCTCACCGGGAAGGTACAGAGAGTAGTCCCCCTGATAGCCGCCCTCCGTCAGCTGGCGGAGGTATCGATCCACCGGCAGAACGCCGTCGCCCCATGCCCGCCAGCCGTGCCAGTTGCCGTCGCACAGCCGCACCAGACTGATGCGGCCGGGGAAGAGGGAGAGCCAGTTGGTCACGGTATCGCCGTTGGCGCTCATGATGTTGGTATCCAGACACACGCCCAGCGCCGGGGAGTTGACCTGCGCCAGCATCCGGGAGAGCTGCCGGGCGGTGTTCAGCACCGGGGCCTCGGCGATGAGGGGCGTTTCAGCGCCCATCACCGGGGCCAGCAGCAACGTCACGCCCTCCTCCTGCGCCGTATGGCACAGATGGGTCAGCATGGCGGCTGCGTACTCCGTCAGCTCCTGCGGTGGGAGGTCCCAGCAGGCCCCGGCGGCGCTCAGCACCAGCCGATGGCAGTCCAGCTCCGCCGCCAGACGGATGCAGCTGTCGTAGTAGCCGGTGGTGGCATCCCGCTGCTCGCCCGCCGGGGCGGTGAGGGAGCAGCGGTAGGGGGGCGGCGTCAGGACACTGACCTGCAGTCCCGCCCCTTGCAGGGCGGCCCGCAGGGGAGCGGCGTCGGCATGGTCCCGGTAGCCGCAGAAGAAGTGCGGCACCTGAGGGACGAAGTCCAGACGCCGGAGACCCAGACGCTGTATGGCCTTCAGAAAGACCGGCAGGGGAAAGCGGATATATTGCCCGTTGGAGCCTAAAAGCCGATCCATTTCTTACTTGATCTCGCCGGGATAGCCGTTCTCGCACAGCTCGAACCACACATAGGCAAACTTCTCGCCGTCGGCGCACTCGCTGCCGTGGTGGGAGCCGTGGGGGGTGTAGGTGATGTCGCCGCCCTGCACGTGGATCTTCTCGTTCTCGGCGGTGTAGGTGAAGGAGGCACCGGGCAGCATGATGTACCACTGCTCCAGCTCATTGTGGATGTGCTGGCCGATGTAGTTGGGGCCGGTGCCGAAGTTGGCGCCCATGGACAGACGGCCCAGATTGCGGTGCTCCAGCAGCATCATCTGCTGAATATCGGCGCCGGTGAAGTCCTCCTTGTAGTGCCATGCGCCGGACACGCCACGGAAGCGGGGCAGGCTCATGTGGGCCTCCTTCAGGCAGGTTTTGTCGTAGTCGTTGAGCTCGGTGACGAAGTGGACGATCTCCATGGTCTCCTTGGCGTCGGCGGCGCAGTGGAAGGTGACGCTCTCTTTGTCGAAGTCGGGGACAAAGACGGAGACCTCGGTGATGTTGAACACACGGCGGGGGGTGACGATGTAGCCCTTGCCGGCGGTGATGAGGAACACCTGATTGTGCTGCTCACGGGTATACAGCTCGGCGGAGAAATCCGCACCGGGCTGCAGGGAGATGCGCTCCACGGCGGCATCCTTATAAGCGCCCTCCAGAATGCTCACACGGGAGACGCCGTTGACATAGTTGTGCTGGATATCAGCACCTCTCGAAATCTTGACCAGAGCCATGATAAATTCTCCTTTACAGTATGGAAGTATCGGTATCTGCGCCCGAAAGGGGCGTGGAAAGCGTTTTTACTTGATCTCGCCGGGATAGCCTTCGATGCACATCTCGAACCAGATGTAGTCGCACTTCTTGCCGGCCTCCACACGGCTGCCGTGCCAGAAGCCGGTGGGGGTGTAGGACAGGTCGCCGCCGGTCATGTGGACCTCTTCGCCGCCAGCGGTGTAGATGAAGTCGGAGCCGGGCAGGGGGAAGTACCACTGGGCCAGCTCATTGTGGATGTGCTGGCCGATCTCGATGGGGCCGTTGCCCTTGACGCAGCCCATGGACAGGCGGCCCAGATTGCGGTGCTCCAGCAGCATCATGGAGGTGGTGACGGAGTTGTCCTTGAAGTCCTCGTCATAGGTCCAGCCCTGAGAGATGGTGCGGAAGCGGGGCAGCACCATGCGGGACTCTACCAGACAGGTCTTGTCGTAGTCGTTGAGCTCGGTGACGATGTGCAGGAACTCCAGAGGCTCCTTGCTGTCGGCGGAGCAGGTGATGGTGAAGCGCTCGGTGTCGAACTCCGGGACGAACACGCCGGGCTCGTTGATGTTCCATGCCTGACGGGGCGTGGTGATATAGCCCTTGCCCTTGGTGAAGAAGAACAGCTGGTTGTGTTCGGTGACGGAGTAGACGTCGGGGGTGATGGAGTGGCCGGGCTGCAGGGCGCAATGGGCGAAGCAGGCCTGATCAAAGGCGTTCTCCAGCACGGGTACACGGGCGAAGCCGTCCTTGAAATCGTACTTGACGTCGCTGTACCGGGCTACCTGAATGAGAGACATAGTAGGTTCCTCCTGTTTGTTTAAGTCTGTTTTTATCAAAGCATCTTGCTGAGAAAATCCTGCAGACGCTTATTCTTGGGATGTGCGAAAAATTCCTGAGGCTCGCTGTCCTCCACGATGACGCCGCCGTCGATGAAGATGACCCGGTCGGCTGCCTCACGGGCAAAGCCCATCTCGTGAGTCACCACCAGCATGGTCATGCCCTGCGCCGCCAGCTTCTTCATGACGTCCAGCACCTCGCCCACCATTTCGGGGTCCAGAGCGGAGGTGGGCTCGTCGAAGAGCATGACCTCCGGCTGCAGGGCCAGAGAACGGGCGATGGCGATGCGCTGCTGCTGGCCGCCGGAGAGCTGATTGGGATAGGCGTCACGCTTGTCCGCCAGCCCCACGGTCTGGAGCAGGGTCATGGCCCGCTCCTCGGCGGTCTTTTTATCCACACCCTGCACCTTCACAGGGGCCAGCATGATGTTGTCCAGCACCGTCTTGTGGGGGAAGAGGTTGAACTGCTGGAACACCATGCCCATGCCCAGCAGGAGTTTGGTGCTCTCCTTGGACGGAGCGGTGACCAGATCGGTGCCGTGGTAGATGATGCTGCCGCCGGTGGGCTTTTCCAGCAGATTCAGACACCGCAGGAAGGTGGATTTGCCGCAGCCGGAGGGGCCGACGATGGCCACCACCTCACCGGGCTGGATCTCGATATCTACGCCCTTGAGAACCTCGTTCTTGCCGAAGGTCTTTCGCAGGCCCTTTACGCTGATCATGCTCATTTTTCATACCCCCGTAAGTGATGGTGCTGGAATCCGAAATAGGAAACGCTGTTGCGGTAGCAGATGTCGGCAACCATCTCCTCCAGCAGGGGACGGTCGTCCGGGTATTGCCCCTCCTCCACCCAGCGGCCCAGCAGACCGCACAGGATGCGGCGGAAGTACTCGTGCCGGGTGTAGGAGAGGAAGCTGCGGGAGTCGGTGAGCATCCCCACGAAGTTCCCCAGCACGCCTCCGGCAGCCAGACCCTTCAGCTGGGCCTCCATGCCGTCCTTGCAGTCATTGAACCACCAGGCAGAGCCGTGCTGCAGCTTGCTGCGGACTCCCTCGCCCTGATAGCAGCCCATAAGGGTCACCAGAGCGGCGTTGTCGTTGGGGTCCAGCGAGTAGAGAATGGTCTTGGGCAGGGCCTCCTCGGTCTCCAGCGTATCCAGCAGCCGGGCCAGATCCGGCAGGTTCACCGCCGGGCCGATGCTGTCATAGCCGGTGTCGGGGCCCAGTTGGCGGAACATCCGGGTGTTGTTGTTGCGCTGGGCGGCAAAGTGCAGCTGCATGACCCAGCCACGCCGGGCATAGCCCCGACCGAAGTGCAGCAGCAGCGCCGTCTTGTACTGCCACAGCTCCTCCTCGGTGATGGGGAGGCCGGTCAGCCGCTTTTGCAGGATGGCATCCAGCGCCGCCGTGTCCGCCGTGCGGAACACGATGTTGTCCAGCCCGTGGTCGGCTACGGCGCAGCCGTGGGCGGCGAAGCAGTCCATCCGGCGATCCAGCGCCGCCAGCAGGGTGGCCATGTCCCGGATCTCCGTCCCGGCGGACTGGGAAAGCCGGGCGATATAGTCGGCAAAGTCGGGCTTTTCCAGATTTACCGCCTTGTCCGGGCGGAAGGCAGGCAGCACCACCGTCTCCAGCGTGTCGTCGGCGGCCAACTGCTGGTGCCAGCGGAGGTCGTCCGCCGGGTCATCGGTGGTACACAGCAGAGTGACGTTGGACTTCTTCAGAATGTCCCGCACCCGCATCCCGTCGCCGATGACCTTCTGGCAGTGTTTCCACACCGCATCGGCGTTGCGGGAGGTGAGATAGCCGTCGAAGCCGAAGTAGCGCTTCAGCTCCAGATGACTCCAGTGGTAAATGGGGTTGCCCACAGCCCGCTCCAGTGTGGCGGCCCATGCCCGGAACTTCTCCTGATCCGGTGCATCGCCGGTGATGAGACGCTCCGGCACACCGCAGGCCCGCATCAGGCGCCATTTGTAGTGGTCGCCCTCCAGCCACAGCTGGGTGAGGTTGGCAAAGGAGCGGTTTTCTGCGATTTCCTTGGGGCTGACGTGGCAATGATAGTCCATGGTGGGCTGCTTCTCCGCCACACCGTGGTACAGCTCACGGGCCGTCTGGGTATCTAGCAGAAACTCCTCGTCCATAAAATGCTTCATTTTCAGTGACCTCCGTCCGAAGGACAGCGTGATCTTGCATCGCACTGACGTTATTTATATATCATCGATATATCTGTGATATATTTCTTGCTTACGAGGATACCATAGTTTTGGAGGGGTGTCAAGTCGAAAATACAGCTATTTGCCCAAAAACAGGCAGTTTCCGGCGTTTTTAATGTACAAATCTTACGAGCAAATCTTGTGCAAAGTGACAAAGAGGCTTGACAAATGCAGGAAGGAATAGTAATATAAGGGCTATCTGATATATTATATGATTTGAAATAATGGGCTAGTGATATATTACACGCCGGTCCGGGAGGTACCTATGCCACGCATTGCCGCTGAAAAACAAAAATGTCTGTCCCGTGTCGCCTACGACCGCATCAAAACCATGATCCTGCAAAAGGAATTGATGCCGGGGCAGTTTATCAATGAGTCGCAGCTGCAGGAAACACTGGAGCTGGGAAGGACACCGGTGCGGGAGGCCGTGCTGGCGCTGGCACAGGACCGGATGGTGACCATCCATCCCCGCAAGGGCATCGAGGTCACACGCCCCACACCCAAGGATATCCACGACATCTTCGAGATTCGTGGGATCATGGAGCCGGCGATTTTGAGACAGTGCTGCGCTATGGTAGACCCCCAGTGGGCCATGGATATGCGGGCGCTGCTGCAGGGCCATGCCGACGATACGGCCTCCAACGCCGGAGAGACGGCGGCGCCGCTGATCGAGCTGGATAACCGGTTCCATCTGGAGCTGGTGGACGTGTTCCATAATCAGTACGCCTCCAACCTCATGCGGAGTCTGGTAGACTTCCTGAACCTGATCCGGGTCACGGCGTGGAGCGCCGATCGCTATCAGATCAGTAACCGGGAGCACATCGACATTCTGGATGCCATTCTGGAAAAGGATGTGGACCGGGCCTGCCGCCTGATGGAGGAGCACATCCAGCTGTCGTATCAGGAGGCCATCCACACGATGATGCACGCATCCTTTTAAGAAAAGCAAAGAGAGGGGACAGACCCACGGTCTGTCCCCTCTCTTGTCCTGAGCGTATCTTTGCGTGCTGTGCTTACAGGGTGACGCCGTCCTTCCAGATGGCCAGCTCCCGATAGCCCAGGCTCTCGGCACAGGTGCCCAGACCGGAGGCTGTGGCCATCACCCGATCCAGCAGAGTCTCTGCGGCATCATCCCAAGAGCCCCCCTGCACCAGCGTACCGGCGTTGAAGTCGATCCATCGGGGCTTGCGCTGGGCCAGGGCGGTGTTGGTGGAGATCTTCAGCGTGGGGACAGGCCCGGCAAAGGGCGTTCCCCGCCCAGTGGTGAAGAGCACCATGTGCGCTCCCGCCGCCGCCAGAGCGGTGGTGGATACCAGATCGTTGCCGGGGGTCTGGAGCACGGTCAGACCCCGGTTCTGCACCCGCTGACCATAGGACAGCACCCCGCAAATGGGGGAGCTGCCGCCCTTCTGGACGCAACCCAGCGACTTCTCCTCCAGCGTGGTGATACCGCCGGCCTTGTTGCCGGGGGAGGGATTTTCATACACCACCTGCCCGTGGCGGACGAAGTAGTCCTTGAAATCCGCCACCAGTGCCGGCAGCTCCCGCTGCACCGTCTCGTCGGCGCAGCGGCGGAACAGCACCCCCTCGGCGCCGAACATCTCCGGCACCTCCGCCAGCAGAGCCGTACCGCCCATGGATACCAGTCGGTCGGCAATGCGGCCCACCAGAGGATTGGCGGTGATGCCCGACAGACCGTCGGAGCCGCCGCACTTGAGACCGACGACCAGTTCGCTGACGGGGATGCTGCACCGGACATCCTTGGAGGCGTGGTCAATGAGCTGGCGCAGCAGCGCCCTGCCGGCCTCCAGCTCATCCGGGACGGATTGGCACTCCAGAAACGCTATTCGCTCCGGGTCCCAGTCCCCCAGCAGCTTTTTCAGCTCCCCGATGTTGCTGTTTTCGCAGCCCAGACCCAGCACCAGCACGCCTCCGGCGTTGGGATGGCGGATCAGATCGCAGAGGATCTGGCGGGTATGCTCCTGATCGTCTCCGGTCTGGGAGCAGCCATAGGGATGGGGCCAGGCGTAAACACCGGTGACGCTGCCCCGGATAGAATGGACGGCTATGCGGGCCAGCGTCTCGGCTACACTGTTGACGCAGCCCACGGTGGGGATGATCCAGATCTCATTGCGGATGCCCACGCCGCCCTTGCGCCGGAACCCCCGGAAGGTCCGGGCGGCGGCAGGGGCTTCCTGTACCGGAGTGATGGCGGCGGCGGTGATGGCCTCCTCATTGAGGGAGGTGGCCAGATCATGGCTGTGGACCCAGTCCCCCACGTGGATGGCTTGGGTGGCGTGCCCGATGGGGAAGCCGTACTTCACCACGGTGGCCCCGGCGGGGATATCCGTCAGCGCCAACTTGTGGCCCTGAGGAATGTCCTGCCGCAGAGTCACGGCTCCGGCGGAGGTCTCCACGACATCTCCGGCCTTCAAGGGCTCCAGCGCCACGGCCACGTTGTCGTCGGGATGAATTTGCAGGATGCGGCTCATAGCGCAGCCTCCTTCCGGCAGGCCTCCATGGCGGCGGCCATGCCGTCCCGGCGGATGCGCTGCAGATCATCCGCTGCGGCGGCGGTGAAGCCGGGCAGCCGGTTCAGGTCCTGTCCCCAGAAATTCTCACGGGCCGCCAGCGCCGTTACCAGTACTTCCGTCGTATCATCTGCGTGAGCGGCAAAGAAATTCAGTACGGCCGCCTCATCCCGCACGGGGTACGGCTCACCGCTGCGCTGGCCCTGGGTATAGAAGGCGCACAGGGCAGCGAAGGAGAAGGTCAGCCGCACCGGCAGCCGCCCCGTCTTTTCCAGATAGGCGGTGACACTGGGCAGCACCCGTGCCCGCCACTTGGAGACGGAGTTCAGGGCGATATCCAGCAGCCGGTGATCGATGTAGGGGTTGGCGAACCGCTCCTCCACCGCACGGGCAAAGGCTTCGCAGTCCTCACGGGGCAGGGAAAGGGTGGGGATGATCTCCTGAAACAGCGCCCCCTCCAGATACGCCCGGACGGCCTCGTCCTCCATACACTCCCGGACGATGTTGTGGCCCGCCAGATAGGCCGCCAGCACCATGCTGGTGTGGCCGCCGTTCAGAATACGGACCTTCTGCTCCTTATAAGGATGGTGGTCCGCCACGAACTTCACCGGCAGCCCCGCCTTTTGGGCGGGAAACTCCAGGCTCAGGGCCTCGTCGCCCTCGATGACCCACAGCCCGAAGGGCTCTGCGGTATCCAGCAGGGCATCCTCATAGCCGTTCTCGGCATTGAGCCGGGGAGCCTGAGCGGCAGGATAGCCGGTGACGATGCGATCCACCAGCGTATTGCAGAACCGGTTCTCCTCCCGCAGCCAGCGCAGGAAGTCCTCCTCCAGCGCCCAGTCGGCGGCGTGGCGCAGCACGGTGTCCCGCAGGACGGTGCCGTTGTCGGCAATGAGCTCACAGGGCAGGAGGATCAGCCCCGGCTTTCCGGCGTGCCAGCGCTGCCACAGCAGCCGGGTCAGCTTGGCGGGGAAGGAGGCGGGCGGGCAGTCGTCAAAGCGGCAGGTGGGGTCATAGACGATGCCTGCCTCCGTGGTGTTGGAGATCACAAACCGTAGCTCGTCACCGCATACAAAATCCAGCAGCTCCTGCCATTGAGTGAACACGTCCAGCGCACGACTGACGCACCGGATGAGCCGCCGCTGGTTGACCACCTGACCGTTGAGCTTTCCCCGCAGGTACAGCTGGTATAGTCCGTCCTGCCGGTTGATGCGCCCCGTCTTGCCGGTGGAGGCCGGGGGCACGATCACCACGCTGCTGTCAAAGTCCGCCTTTTCGTTCATCTGATCGATGAAATCATCCACAAAGCCTCGCAGGAAGTTGCCGTCCCCAAATTGCAGGACACGCTCCGGCATCCGCCGGGACAGGGACGCCTCTGCGCCTAAGGTCCGATAGCTGAGCAGGTCCATAGCCCTACCTCCATTGATATATTTGTAATATATCATACTCTGAGAGAGGGAGCCTGTCAATGCTCATTTTCACCGCCATAGGCGATGGAGGGAACATTTTCCGGCCCATTGCCGTCCTATAAAAGGAAAGACCGGCGGCGCAAGGAGCCGTTTGGGCAAAACTCAGTGAAATTAAAGGAGAAATGACCATGAAAAAGATGGCACTGCTTTTAGCGGCGCTGTTGCTGCTGAGCAGCTTGGCGGGCTGCGGAAAAAGCAGCAAAGGCGAGGCGTCGGTGGAATCCGTATCCATGATCTGCGGCCTGAGCGGTGTGGGACAGGTGGATCGCTTCGCTGGAGTCGTCAGCGCTCAGGGCGAGACAAAGATCGCGAAGGACGAGAACCGGCAGGTGGCCTCCGTGGCCGTGAAGGCCGGGGATGAGGTGAAAAAGGGCCAGACCCTCTTTACCTACGACCAGACGCAGGCGCAGCTGGATCTGGAGAAAGCCCAGCTGGAGCTGGACCAGATGAAGAGCACCCTCAGCGCCAAGCAGGAGGAGAGGGCCCGGCTGGAGCGGGACAAGAGCAACGTCTCCCCGGATCAGCAGCTGCAATACGATCTGGAGATCCGGGAGGCTACGGCGGCCATTCTGGAGCAGCAGTATAACATCTCCCTGAAGGAGAAGGAGGTGCAGCGCCTTACCGACAGCGTCGGCAAGGCCGAGATCACCTCTCCGGTAGACGGTCGGGTGCAGGCAGTGAACGAAAACGGCGGCACCGACAGCAACGGCAACCAGCTGCCCATCATGACCATCGTGGAGACGGCGGGCTTCCGGGTGAAGGGCTATGTCAACGAGAGTAACGCCTCCGCTCTCTCCGAGGGGACACAGGTGCTGATCCGCTCCCGTGTGGGCAGCGATGTCTGGAAGGGCAGCGTCACCTCCATCGACTGGAAGAATCCCGTCTCCGGCGGCAATCAGAGCACCATGGACGGCGGCAGCGACGTGTCCACCGCCAGCAAGTACCCCTTCTATGTGACGCTGGACAGCAGCGACGGCCTGCTGATGGGCCAGCACGTCTATATCGAGCCGGATCACGGTCAGGGTCAGAAGCAGGAGGGCATCCATCTGCCTGCCTACTACATCAATGATGCCGACACCTCCCCGTGGGTGTGGGCACAGGATAAGAACGGGAAGCTGGAAAAGCGCAGTCTGACTCTGGGAACCTATGAGGAGGACTTGGCCACCTATCCCGTGGAGAGCGGCTTGGCGGCGGAGGACTACATCGCCTTCCCCGACGAAACGCTGGCGGTGGGTATGACCTGCGTCCCCTATGACCAGGGTACCTTCAAGCCGGACGACAGCAAAACCCCGGACGGCAGCAAAACCCCGGACGGCGGCTTAGATCTGCCGGAGGGCGGCGACGGTGCCGTAACGGACGGCGCCGCGACGGAGGGCTGAGCATGATCCTTGAAATGCGGAATATCTGCAAGGACTACCCCATGGGCAAGACCGTGACCCGTGTGCTGCGGGACGTGAGTCTGAATGTGTCCGAGGGGGAGTACCTTGCCATCATGGGACCCTCCGGCAGCGGCAAGACCACGCTGATGAACATCATCGGCTGTTTGGATGAGCCCACCAGCGGCAGCTATCTCCTGTGCGGGCAGGATATCACCGCCTGCACAGACCTACAGCTGGCGCAGGTGCGGAATCAGGAGCTGGGCTTCGTGTTCCAGTCCTTTCATCTGCTGCCCCGGTTGACGGCGCTGGATAACGTGGCCCTGCCGCTGCTGTACGGCGGGGTGAAAAAGGCAGAGCGCCGGGAGCGGGCCCGTGCGGCGCTGGAGATGGTGGGCCTCGGCGACCGGATCGACCATCGCCCGGACCAGCTGTCCGGCGGCCAGTGCCAGCGTGTGGCCATTGCACGGGCCATGGTGGGCGGCCCCAAGCTGCTGCTGGCGGACGAACCCACCGGCGCTCTGGATTCTGCCAGCGGCGCACAGGTCATGGAGCTGTTCCGTCAGCTCCATGAAAACGGTGCCACCATCATCATGATCACCCACGATGCGCAGGTGGCCCGGCAGGCCCAGCGGATCATGACCATCCGGGACGGCGTCCTCAGCGGAGGTGACAGCCATGAATAAGAAACTGAAACGCTCCTTTCTGGCGGCGGGCATCGTGGTGGGCGTATGCGCTCTGGTGTGGGGTGGCCTGACTCTGCTTCGCAACGGCAGCCGCAGCGCCGTGAAGGTGTATCCGGTGACGGGCATCAGCATGACGGACTATTGGGGCGACACCACAGAGACCAGCGGTACCGTCACCATGGATAAGCTCCAGAAAGTGTTTCTTTCCCAGACCCAGACCTCCGCACAGGTCTATGTGACGGAGGGCCAGACGGTGAAGAAGGGAGACCGGCTGCTGAGCTACGACAGCACCCTGACGGAGTTGGACGTGGAGCGGGCCCGCATCGCTCTGGAGCGCCTGCGGCTGCAACAGGAGAACACCCGCAAGGAACTCCAGCAGCTCCAGCTGGCGGAGGATAAGGAGAAACTCCAGCAGCAGGCGGACGCCCTGACGGCTCAGATCGAAAAGAAGCTGGCGGAATCCACAGACGAGATCATCTGCCGGGATTCCAAGCCCATCCAGCCCGGCAAGCCCCTGCTGCGTGGCAGCGCTGCCGGCACGGCGGAGGACCCCCTTTACTGTGATTGGAACGGCGGCGACGCCCTGACGGAGCAGAACCTGTCGGTGCTGCTGCCGGAAGGGGAGAAAGAACTGTATGTGGTGCTGGTGACCCACCGGGGCGACGAGACGCTGGGGGCCATCATCGGCAGCTGGGGGCTGCACCTGACCCGTGGGGAGGACGGCACCATCGCCGTGTCTCTGGCGGACCTCCCGGCGGCAGAGGATATCTCTGTGGACGGCACCACCGACGAGATTCGCCAGCTTCGCAAGGAGCTGGAGCGGGTGCAGAACCTGTTGAGCCGGTCCTACACCAAGGAGGAACTGCTGCGGATGCAGAATGACAAGCTCCGGGAGATTCAGGAGGCGGATACCTCCATCAAAATGGCGGAGCTGGATCTGCGCCGGAAACAGGCAGAGGCCTCCGACAGCAGTGTGTACAGCCAGCTGGACGGCGTGGTCAAGGCCGTCCGCACCCCCACGGATGTCGCCGCCAATAACGAGGCGGTGGTGGAGGTCTCTGCCGGCGGCGGCTATTACGTCACCGGCACCGTCAGCGAGCTGCGGCTGGACACCGTGAAGGTGGGCCAGACGGTGAATATCCGCTCATGGATGACCGGGACTGCCTGCACCGGCGAGGTGGTGGAGATCAGTACCCATCCCACCGACGGCGATTCCCATGGGGGTGATGGTAACCCCAATGTATCCTATTACCCCTTCAAGGTGTTCGTCAGCGAGGATCAGCAGCTGCAGGAGGGGGAGAACGTCAGCATCAGCTATCAGGCGGTATCCGACAGCGACGGCAGCAGCCTGTATCTGGAGAATATGTACGTCCGCACGGAAAACGGCAAGAGTTACGTCATGGCCCGTGGGGAGGACGGCAAGCTGGAGCAGCGCTGGGTTCAGACCGGTAAGGTGGTGTGGGACAGCTACACCCAGATCCGTGGCGGCCTGACGCAGGAGGACTATGTGGCCTTCCCCTATGGCCGGGACGTGGTGTCCGGAGCCAAAACGGAGGAAGCCACCGTGGATGCCCAGCACAGCTGGTAAGGAGGCGGTAACTATGTTGGAAAATATCAATCTGGCGCTGCAAGGCGTGTGGAGCCATAAGCTGCGGTCGTTTCTGACCATGCTGGGCATCATCATCGGCATTGCCGCCATCATCACCATCGTCTCCACCATCCGTGGTACCAACGAGCAGATCAAGCAGAACCTCATCGGCGCCGGCAACGACATGGTGCAGGTGCAGCTGACGCAGGACGGCAGCACCGTGGACTTCTCCTACGGGGAGCTGCCGGAGGGCATCGCCGCCATCACGTCTGCCATGCGGGACGAGATGGACGCCCTGCCCGGCGTCTCCGCCGTGGCCATGTACCGCCAGCGTACGTGGGCCGACGGCATCTATGCCGGCAACCAGTCCTTCACCGGCACCCTCAACGGCGTGGACGACCACTACCTCTCCGTGGCGGGCTATCAGGTGAATTACGGTCGTGCCTTCCTGCCGGAGGATTTCTCCTCCCGCCGCAAGGTGGCCGTCATCGATACGACGGCGGCCCAGAGCCTGTTCCCCGGACAGAATCCCATCGGCGGCGTCATCGAGATGCAGGGCGAACCCTTCACCGTGGTGGGCGTGGTGAGCCAGAGGGCCATCTCCCAGCCGGTCATCAACAGTGTAGAGGATTATCAGATGTACGCCCGCACCACCTCCGGCACCGTTATGATCCCGGAGAGCTGCTGGCCCATCGCCTTCCGCTACGACGAACCCATGAACGTAGCCGTGCGGGCCTCCTCCACCAACGATATGACCAAGGCCGGAAGCGGCGTGGCAGATTACCTGAACAGTCAGGTGGTCACCAACCGCCAGCTGACCTATCAGGCACAGGACCTGCTGAAGCAGGCCTCCGAGCTGCAAAGCCTGTCGGAAACCACCAACCGCCAGCTGATTTGGATCGCCGCCATCTCACTGGTGGTGGGCGGCATCGGCGTCATGAACATCATGCTGGTTTCCGTCACCGAGCGCACCCGTGAGATTGGCCTGAAGATCGCCATCGGCGCCCGGAAGAGCCGCATCCTCTGGCAGTTTCTGACGGAGGCGGCAGTGCTTACCAGCTTGGGCGGCCTGCTGGGCGTCCTGTGCGGTATCGGTCTGGCGGAGATGCTGAGCCACGTCATGGGTACGGCAGTGGCCATCAGCGCCCCGGCCTGCATCGTGGCGGTGGCCTTCTCCATGGTCATCGGCATCGTGTTCGGTTTGGTACCTGCCGTCAAGGCCTCCCGCCTGAACCCCATCGAGGCCCTGCGCCGGGAGTAAGCACCCAAAGTCCCTCCGGAGGCTCCGGAGGGACTTTTTCCTTCCCGCAGGCGCTTTCCCTTGACACACGTCCCTCATCCCGTTACAATGGAGAAAAATATGCATTTTAAGGAGGAACTACATCATGACCATTGGTCTGGTATACGCCATGCCCGGCGAAATAGAGACGCTGCTGACAGACGAGACCCGCACTCCCATCCGCACGGAGGCGGGCGTGTCCTTTTATCAGATCCGCCCCCATATCATCGCCTGCTGCTGCGGCGTCAGCAAGGTCAACGCCGCCATGGGCGCCCAGCTGCTCATCAGCCTCTACCACCCGGATCTGGTGTTGAACGCCGGTGTGGCCGGCTGCTTCGAGAATGTCCCCATCGGTACCATCGTTCTGGCGGAGGGCTTCGTGCAGCACGATGTGGATACCACCGCCATCGGGGACCCCGTGGGACTGGTGTCCACCGTCAACCAGATTCAGTTCCCCACGGCGGACCTGCCTGCCGCTAAGGCCGCCATGGATGCCACCGGAGTCCCCTATCGCACCGGCTGGGTGGCCACCGGCGACTGGTTCGCCACCGATACCCCCCGCTCCCACTGGATCGCCGACACCTTCCACCCGCTGCTGTGCGAGATGGAGGGCTGCGCCGTGGCGCAGGTGTGCCTGCGAAACGGCGTGAAGTTCATGGCCATCAAGTCCGTGTCGGACTGCCTGTTCGAGCACCACGACTTCGCTTTCAACTTCCCCGCCGCCATGAAGGATCTGAACCGTGTGGTCATGGCCTTCCTGACCCAACTGACAAAGGAATGAGAGGAGGGAGAAAATGGAGATGGATTATACGGAAGCACTGCTGCGAGCAATTATTGAACTGATTGGACAGTGCGATACGATAGAAGAACTTCGTGAAAGCGTGAAGCGCATCATGCAGGACTAAGTCCAAGCACAGCGATCCTACTCAAAAATCTGCTGCTCTGCACGAAAAAGGCGGCATCTCACACATCCAAGTCAGAGCACACAGCGTAAGCTGTGTGCTCTGACTTTATCCTTATCGCCCCAGCAGATAGCCCCAACTGGCGGCCCCCAAGATACCGTCCACGCCGAGGCCGTGGTCGGCCTGCATCTTCCGCAGACCGGCCTCCATTTTGGCCCCGAACAGCTTGTCACTGACGGGGATGGCGTAGGGGTAGTACCCCTTGTCCTTCATCAGCAGCATGGCGCTCCGGACGTCGCCGCCCTCCATGCCGCGCTTCAGCATACGCAGCTCCACGGTCACCTGTTCCTCCTTCCTGATGGTCGGCGCAGGAGACGGCTTGGCCGTCCCCGGCGCCCGGTACGGGATACCGAAATACTCGCACAGTCCCCGGCAGGTAGCCTCTGCAATGGCCCCCAGATGGCTGTGGAACCACTGGGCGTCGGCGGCGTTGTCGTGGAACACGTGCTCCTCATAGAAACTCACCGCCGCCGGAGCCCGCAGCTCATACCACACGCTGCTCTCCGACAGTCGGATGGGCTGGTCGTAGATTTTCCGGCGATACTTCAGGATACACGCCGCCAGCTTTCGCCCGCCACCGGAGCCGGGATAGATCATGGGCCGGTAGCCCCGGACGCCGCCGTTGGCGGCGTTGGTGTGGCTGACGTAGTGGACGTCGGCACCCCACGCATCGGATTCCCGTACCGCCTGCAGCATCAGGGCGTCCCCGTCCTCACCGGACTTGGGCGTCCGTCGTGGCCCCCGCTTATACTGGATGCCGCAGGCTGCCAGATACGGCTCCAGCACATCCAGATAGAGGTTGTTGTGGGTGGTCTCGTCGCACCCCGCCACGGTGCAGGGATTCCAGTAGTGATACGCCGGGGACAGATACACCTTAGGCATCTCCGCCCGCCTCCTTGCTCAGCTGCTTGGCCGCCTGATGCAGCCCCGTGGCCGCCAGACCGCTGACGATGCCCACCGCCGCAGCGGTGATAGGGTCCCCCGCCGGATAGTCGGGGATGGGCAGCAGATAGAAGCTCACCAGCCCCAGCAGCCCGCCCAACAGGCCGCAGAGAATGGGGATCCACTTGTTGTCCATCCGGCTGGCCCGCACGGCCATGCCCATGAGATAGGTGATGACGGTGATGGCCGCCACGCTGGCAATACCCAGATTTTCCATAAAAGCCCTCCTTATGATACAATGTCCCAGGTCTTGACCTCCTGATAGATGCGGTCGATGAAGGAATTGCCCCGCAGAGCCTTGTAGGCCCGGTACTCCAGCAGAAAATTCTCATACTCATACTGCCGGATAGCAGATCGTTCCTTGTTCCTATAATATGTATGAAGCATATTGCTCCGCAACAGGCATTTCTGCCCCTCCCGCAGGTGCTTCGTCCCCGTCACCGCCTCCCGCACCGGCCGCAGCAGCAGGATCAGCGCCGCACCGATTCCGGTGACGCAGGAGGAGATGCCCGCCAGAACCGTCAGCAGCTCCATACCGCCGCCTCCCCTCGTATTGTCTCCATGTTCTCACCCTCCCTTCTGCCTGTGGCGTCCCCGCCGGGAAAGTTGTACCGCCTGTTGCCCTCCACCGGACAACAGGGAAAATTTCCGGGCTCCCCAACAAACAAAAAAGGAGCCGACTGCATAGCAGTCGGCTCCTTGCGTCAAACAAGCTTACTTGTTCTTGTTCTCCTCCACGATGGACAGGGTGTCCTGAGCGATCATCAACTCCTCGTTGGTGGGGATGACCATCACAGTGACAGGGGCGCCATCCTTGGAGATAATGCGCTCCTCACCACGGGTGTTGTTCTTCTCCTCGTCGCAGGTAATGCCCATGAACTCCAGACCCTCCAGAATGTGAGCACGGGTGGAGGGGGCATTCTCACCCACACCGGCGGTAAAGACCACCACGTCCACGCCGTTCATGGCGGCGGCGTACTCGGCGATCATCTTGTGTACACGGTACTCAAAGATCCGCAGGGCGATGGCGGAGCGGTGATGGCCCTTGGCGGCAGCGGCCTCCAGATCACGGAAGTCGGAGGACACACCGGACAGGCCCATCATGCCGGAGCGCTTGTTCAGACCTTCCATCACAGAGGAGATGGAGCGGTCGTACTTGTTGGCCACATACTCGATAACGCCCACGTCCATGTCACCGGCACGGGTACCCATGGGCAGACCGGCCAGCGGCGTCAGACCCATGGAGGTGTCCACGCACTTGCCGCCGTCCACAGCGGCCAGAGAAGAGCCGTTGCCCAGATGGCAGGACACGATCTTCAGATCCTTGGGATCCTTGCCCAGCAGCTCGGCGGCCCGCAGGGTCACATAGCGGTGGGAGGTGCCGTGGAAGCCGTAGCGGCGCAGCTTGTCGTTCTCATAGTACTTGTAGGGGATGCTGTACAGATAGGCGTGCTCCGGCATGGTCTGGTGGAAAGCGGTGTCGAACACAGCCACCTGCGGCACGTCGTCGCCCAGCACCTTGCGGCAGGCCTCGATGCCGATGATATTGGCGGGGTTGTGCAGGGGAGCCAGAGGCGTGCAGTCCTCCACGGCCTTCAGCACCTCATCGTTGATGAGCACGGAGGAGGCGAAGGTCTCGCCGCCGTGGACCACACGGTGACCCACCGCATCGATCTCCTTCATGGAGGAGATGACGCCGTTCTGGGGATCCACCAGAGCGTTCAGCACGGTCTGGATGGCCTCAGAGTGGGTGGGCATGGCCACATCGGCGGCCTTGATGGTCTCCTTGCCCTCCACCTGGGGCTTGTAGGTGAATTTGCCGTCCAGACCGATGCGCTCGCACAGGCCCTTGGCAAAGACCTTGCCAGTCTCCGGATCCATGAGCTGATACTTCAGGGAAGAGCTCCCCGCATTGATGACAAGTACTTTCATGATGAAATTCTCCTTATCTTTTTGTTTCCGACCCCACATCATGGGGAGTATATCGTGATAATGATAGCATACCGCCCCAGCCTTTACAAGCGTTATTTTCTTCACAAGAGCCTCTCTGCCGCCGCCTCCCGCCGGAAAAAACTTCAAAAAAATCCGATTATCCCGTTGACAAAGGGCGTGAAACATGGTAACATATCAAAGCTGACGATTTTGCGGAGGACCCATGCGGGTGTAGCACAATGGCCAGGGCACCAGCCTTCCAAGCTGGGGATGCGGGT